>Ga0307998_1001145_pt1 | contig 14444 bp, 13 predicted proteins | sample Davwhametageno37_FD_203147 | JGI IMG/M metagenome (GOLD analysis project Ga0307998, IMG submission 203147) | Marine microbial communities from Davis Island wharf, Antarctic Ocean - #37 | ecosystem: Environmental > Aquatic > Marine > Unclassified | place: Antarctic Ocean: Davis Island wharf... | reverse complement strand
TTACAATTGCAGCTACAACAAGATTTATAGATAATACTGGTTATGAAAGACTAAATGCTACTTTAGCGCAAAGATTTTATATGGGTGATAGAAAAGTTTTAAAAGAAGCTCAATTTAAAGATTCAGCAGCACAAAGTGATTCATCGGACTTATTTCTAACTGCAACTGCCTACATTAATAAAGCTTTGAAAGTTGACGCCTCAATTCAATACAATCCAGACGAAAGCAGAACTAATCGAGCTACCTATAGAACACGTTATATGCCTAGACCAGGAAAATTAATAGATGTTAGTTACAGACTGATTAGAAACCTTACGAATAGTAATAATGATATTAAACAAATTAATATAGCAGGACAATGGCCGCTCGGTGGTGGATGGTCTTCAATTGGAAGGTATAACTATGATATTAAAAAATCTAGTGCGGTTGAGTCGCTCGGTGGTTTTGAATACGATGGCGGATGCTGGGCTTCAAGAATAGTGGTAAATAGGTTGTCATTAGCTACGACCGAGAAACCAAACTATACCTTATTCATGCAAATTGAACTTGGTGGCCTAGGTTCATTAGGTGCAAGCAATGACGCCAACTTATTTGATGTATTAAATAGAAATGTTCCAGGGGCGTCTTTTGCATCGGGAATACCAGATCAATATAGAATAGAAAATCTAAATTAATGAAAAAAAAGATTTATTTAATATTGCTATTTTTAATAACGATTATTCAAGCAAATCAAAACTTACTCCTTGCAGAAAATTATATCGAACTTGACAGGGTTGTAGCCATAGTGGAAAAAGAAGTTATTACCGAAGTGGAGTTAAAAAACTCAATTAATCAAGTGTTAGCTCAATCAAAGAAAGATGATGGTACTGATCAATATAAAGATTTACTTAGGTCTGAAGTGCTGGACGAGTTAATTCAGAAAAGTTTAATTGAGCAATATGCTAGGCAAGGTGGAATTACAATAGAACAAAAAAAAATAGATAAATTTATAGATAATATTTCTAAAAAAAATAATATGACTGTTGAGGAATTGAAAAATAACATTGAAGGTGATGGTATAAAATTTGGTAAATTTATAGATAATATTCGATACGAATTAATTCTCAAACAAATAAAGCGGAAGGAAATAAGCTCAAAAATTAATGTCTCAGAGTTTGAAATTAAAGCGCAGTTAGCTAAAAATGCAGTACTAAATCCAGATGTTTATAATATATCTCATATATTAATTCAAACTTCTAATGAAGCAACACCTGGCGAAATTGAAAAAAACCACAAAAAAAGTATTGAAGTTCATAAGCTAATTTTATCAGGTGTAAAATTTGAAGAAGTTGCAAAAAAATATTCAAATGATTCAAATGCCAAATCTGGTGGAAATATTGGATGGCGCAAAGAGAGCGAGTTACCAAATTTATTTAATGAGCAGATAAAAAAAATTGATGTCGGGGATGTAACTACGCCGTTTAAGTCTGCAAACGGCTTTCACATACTAAAAATAAATGAAAAAAAAGGTAGGGCAAAAAAGAAAGTTCTTATCAAACAAACTAAGTTAAGGCATATCATTATTAAGCAAAATGAAATTACCCCTGAGGAAGAAATAATAAAGAGGCTTGAACGATTTAAAAATTTAATTATGGATGGAAGTGAGACGTTCGAAAATTTAGCAAAACAATATTCTGAAGACGGGTCAGCCGCCGCAGGAGGTGATCTTGGATGGGTAAGTCCGGGAACGACGCTACCAGTTTTTGAAAATACCTATGACGCTCTAGATATTTATGAAATAAGTAAGCCCATCAATACTTCCCTAGGGTGGCATTTGCTCCAAGTTACTGAAAGACGAGAAAATGATTTAACGGATGAATCAATTAAATACTCAGCAAGAGTTCAATTAGTAAATCAAAAAACTGAACTCATATTTAAGGACTGGATAAAACAACTAAGAGATCAATCATTTGTTGATATAAGATTAATTCAAGATTGAAAAATAATATTATAAAAATTTTAATTGTTTCAGGAGAGCCAGCTGGTATTGGTTTGGATTTATGTATACAGTTGGCACGAAAAAAGTTTGAAGCAGAAATAACTATTTTATCCAATCAAAATGCAATTCTTGATAGAGCTAAGCTCAGGAATACAAAAATAAAGATATTGGCAGAACCGACTTTGCATTTAGGTAATGGAGGACTAAACATAATTAACGTTAATTATTCTGAAAAAGTATTGCCTGGAATACTTGAAAAATCAAATTCAATGGATCAGTTACAAGCCATTGAATTTGCAGTAAAAGAATGTATTGAAAAAAAATATGATGCTCTTGTCACTCTTCCTATAAATAAAAAAATACTTTCATCTAATACAAAAAAATTTACAGGGCATACGGAATATATTTCAACATTATGCGGCACCAAAGACAAAGAAGTTATGCTACTTGTAGATAATAAAAAGTTAAGGGTAGCATTAGTTACGACACATATTCCTCTTTTAAAGGTTGCTCAGTCAATTACGAAAAAAAAATTGGAGCAAACGATAAGAACATTAGATAAAGATTTAAAAAATAATTTTAAGATTAAAAACCCAAGAATAACTATTACAGGTCTTAACCCTCATGCTGGAGAAGAAGGAGAATTTGGAAATGAGGAAAAGAGAATAATAACGCCAATAATTAAAAAATTGATTAAGGAAGGTTTAAATTTAATAGGGCCAATTCCTGCTGACACAGCATTTACAAAAAAATATATCAAAGTCACTGATAGCTTTCTAACAATGTATCATGATCAGGGACTAGCCCCCTTCAAAGCTCTTGCTTTTAACAATGGAGTTAATACCACATTAGGGCTTCCAATAATTCGAACTTCAGTCGACCACGGTACTGCATTAGATTTAGTTGGGTCAAAAAAAATCAATAGTTCTAGCTTCTTTGAATCAATATCTTTAGCAATAAAGTTAGCTAAAAATAAGAAAAAATGATTCGTGCAAAAAAAAGATTTGGTCAAAATTTCTTAATTGATCAACAAATAATAAAACAAATATTGGATTCAATAAATGCTGATAAAGCTCAATCTGTTCTAGAAATAGGTCCTGGGCTTGGAGCATTAACGATTCCATTATTGAATAAATTAAATCATATTGATGTAGTTGAGATTGATAAAGATATGGTTAAGGTTTTAACAAAAGTAATACCTGCTTCTAAAATAACTATTTATCAGGAAGATATATTGGGAGTCGAAGATATTAAGTTTTCAGATTATAATTTTATAATCGGAAATCTACCTTATTACATATCAACCCCAATTCTTCTAAAATTAGCTAAAATTAAAAAAAATGATGCTGATCTTTTCTTTATGTTACAAAAAGAAGTGGCTGAAAGAGTTTCAGCTAGACCTTCAACAAAAGCTTACGGACGACTGTCTGCAATATTACAATATTTTTTCAGCGTAGAGCTTCTATTTGATATTCCAGCTGATGCTTTTAAACCAATACCAAATGTAACATCATCTTTTGTTAAATTTACTCGAAAAGATTTACAGGATCTTAATGCGATAAATGATGTTAACTATGAGAGGGTAATTAAGCTAGCCTTCCAATACAAAAGGAAAACATTAAAAAATAACTTCAAAGGTATTCTTGATGATGCTGACTTTTCAACCCTAGATATTGATCCAACAATGAGAGCTGAAACTATTTCAGTAGATAATTTTGTTAATATTGAGAACTATTTAAGTCAAAGAAAATTATCGTTTTGATTACTGTTATAATTTTTAATTTCTTGGGAAAAAGTATATGCAAATAATTCTATTAGGTGCACCTGGTGCAGGAAAAGGTACTCAAGCAAGCTTTCTTAAGTTAAAATTTAAAATACCCCAAATTTCAACTGGGGACATGCTAAGGTCTGCTGTTACCAACAAAACAGAACTTGGAATTTTAGCAAAAGATTTTATGAATCAAGGCCTTTTAGTTCCTGATGACCTTATAATTAATCTCGTAAAATTAAGAATTAAAGATGAGGATTGTAAGAATGGTTTTTTACTTGACGGTTTCCCAAGGACGATCCCTCAGGCGCAAGCAATGAAAGATGCAAATATTTACGTTGATTATGTTATCGAAATACAAGTTCCTGATGAAGATATCATTGAAAGATTAAGCGGTAGAAGGATACATCTTCAATCTGGAAGAATTTATCACATAAAACACAACCCTCCCAAAGTACAAGGAAAAGACGATATTACTGGTGAATCTCTTATTACTCGGGATGATGATATTGAAAAGACAATATTAGATCGACTAGCTACTTACCACAAGCAGACAGAACCACTAGTGTCTTTTTATTCTAACTGGTCAAAAGAAAATATATCAAACAAACCTATATTTATTAATATTGATGGCACTAAATTACCAGATCAAGTAAACAGCAATTTGAATAAGAAAATTTTATAGTCATGACAACTGAATACCAATTTAAAGAAATTGAAGCAAAAGTACAAGCCATGTGGGACAGTTCTAATGCTTTTTCAGTTTCTGAGGATAGTGTAAAGCCTAAATTCTACGCACTTTCTATGTTTCCATATCCTAGTGGTAAATTGCATATGGGGCACGTGAGAAACTATACGATTGGGGATGTCATATCACGATACAAAAGAATGAATGGGTTTAACGTACTTCAACCAATGGGTTGGGATTCTTTTGGTTTACCTGCAGAAAATGCAGCAATTAAAAACAATACTGCTCCAGCAAAATGGACAAATGAAAATATTAACCACATGCGATCCCAGCTCAAGCAATTAGGGCTCTCAATTGACTGGGGTAGAGAAATTTCAACCTGTAATGTTGATTATTACAAATGGGAACAATGGCTTTTTATTCAGCTATACGAGAAGGGTTTAATCTACAAGAAAACTTCAATGGTCAATTGGGACCCAATCGATAATACTGTTCTCGCTAATGAGCAAGTTATAGATGGTAAAGGTTGGCGATCCGGTGCAGAAGTTGAAAGAAAAGAAATCCCTCAATATTTCATGAAAATTACTGAATATGCTGACGAACTTCTTGAAGGTTTAGATGCTTTAGATGAGTGGCCTGATCAAGTTAAGACAATGCAAAAAAATTGGATTGGAAAAAGTAGTGGTTGTGAAATAACTTTTGATCTTGATGGGAGTGGAGAAGCTATAAAGGTATTTACAACTAGGCCAGACACTTTGATGGGAGTGACTTATCTTGCAATAGCCCCTGAACATAAAATTAGTCATAACTTATCAAAAACTAAAAAACAAATCAAAGACTTCGTTGATGAATGTAAAAAGATTGGTGTCTCAGAAGCTGAAATATCAACTGCTGATAAAAAAGGTATTTTTACTGGCTTATTTGCCAAGCACCCGATAACAAAAGAAAATATTCCAGTGTGGATAGCCAATTATGTCCTAATAAATTATGGAGAAGGTGCAGTAATGGCAGTTCCTGCTCATGATGATAGAGATTTTGAATTTTCTAAGAAATATCAACTACCAATTAAACAAGTCATTGAATCAATTGATTATGACAAAAGTAAAGCATTTATTGGCACTGGTAATCTCATTAATTCTGGGGAATTTACCGGTCTTTCAAGCAAGGAATCAACAAATACTATTTCAGATAAATTAGAATCATTAGGAAAAGGTAAAAAAAGGATTCAATTTCGACTTCGTGATTGGGGTATATCTAGACAACGTTACTGGGGTTGTCCGATACCCATGATTAATTGTGGAGATTGTGGTGATGTTCCAGTTAAAGAAAATGAACTTCCTGTTACTCTTCCTGAGAATATAATAATGAATGCTTCTGAAGTTGGTTCGCCTTTAAATAAAATGCCTGAATTTTATTCATGCATTTGTCCAAAATGTGGGAAAGATGCAAAAAGAGAAACTGACACAATGGATACCTTCTTTGAGTCTTCATGGTATTTTGCAAGATACACATGTTTCGATCAAAAAAATAAAATGCTTGATGATAGAGCCAATTATTGGCTACCGGTTGATTATTATATTGGTGGAATTGAACATGCAATTCTTCACCTCCTGTACGCTAGATTTTTTAATAAAGTCTTATGTGATATTGGTTTAATTAATACAAAAGAGCCATTCAAAAAGCTACTAACCCAAGGCATGGTCTTGAAAGATGGGACTAAAATGTCAAAATCTCAAGGTAATACAGTTGACCCTCAAGATTTAATCAGAAAATATGGTGCAGATACAGCAAGGCTATTCATAATGTTTGCAGCACCCGCTGAGCAAAGTTTAGAATGGTCTGATAACGGTATTGAAGGTGCTCATCGATTTCTTAAAAAATTATGGAGTGTAGTTAATATTCATATTGAAAGTGAACCTAAAGAAAATAAAGATATAAATATAGGACTAAAGAAAAAGATAAAAGAATTAAATTTTAAATTACACATAACAATTCAGAAAGTTACGGATGACCTAGAACGAAGAAATAGCTTTAATACAGTCATATCATCTGTAATGGAGTTACTGAACTTTTTGAATGATTCTGATAAAAATCACGAATTACCACACACGATTAAACAAGAAATATTAGAAAATATTTTATTAATGCTAAATCCATTTGTTCCACATATTACTTCAGAGCTATGGACTCTTATTAGAGTAAATGGCGATATTAATAGGATGACATGGCCGCAATTAGATAAATCAGCTTTGGTGCAAGATGAAATAAAAATAGTTGTTCAGGTCAACGGAAAGCTGAGAGGAAATATGATAATATCAAAAGAGTTGGCAGATGATGAAATTAAAGAAAAATCTATTAAGATTGATACTGTCAAAAAATTTATAAATAATAAAGAAGAGATCAAGAAAATTATCTATATTAAAGATAAACTAATTAATATTGTTGTCGGTTGATTAAAATATGAAAAAAATTTTGAGATTTATACTTTTACTGATTTTAACTTCTAGTTTTATCTCATGCGGCTATCAACTCAGGGGAGCACAGGAAGTAAGTTTTAAAACAATATCAATCAATGGTGGATCCAAGAAATTTACCAACATCCTTAAGAAAAAATTTAATCAATCAGGTGTGCTAATAAATGCTCTTGATTCCGAAATAAGTCTCGAAATAATTAATGATAATTTATCAAAAGAAATTCTATCACTGAGTTCAAAAGGTAAGGTTCGGGAATACCAAATTGTATATAGAGTCACATACAGGGTTAAAACAAAAGTTGGTGAATGGGGCTCGCCAGTTAAAATTGAAACAAGCCGAGATTACACTTTTGACGATGCAAATATAATTGCAAAGACAGAAGAGGAATTACGAATAATAAAAGGTATGCAAGACCAACTTGTCAGAACTATGGTTACTCAAATTTCAATTTCAAAATAAGATTATGAATGCTATATTTGCTCCAATTAATATAATAGAAAAAATTAAGGAATTAAAAAAAAATTGTATAGTTATTTTAGGTGATGAACCCGTTGTCTCTAATCATATTAAAAAAGAAATAAGGTCATTCACCGATTCAAATAACATTGAATATCAACCAATTAATTTTGATGGCACTGCCAAAACAAATGAAATAAAGTCTTTGTTTGAGAATGACTCATTATTCTCTAATGAGGCCCTCTATAGTATTAATATTCCAGCTGGAAGGATCTTGGTAGAAACTAAAAAATTTATTACCGAAATAATTTCAGAGAATCAAAATGATTTTTTTATAATACACTTTCAAAAATCAACAAAAGAATTATTAAAATCATCCTGGTTCCAAGAGATTAGTAGAAAATCATTTCAATTCGAAGCCAAGGAACCAAATTCAAACCAAAGCCAAGACGCAATTAAAGATAGGTCGGCCTATCATAATTTAGACCTTGATGATGAATCAATATCACTGTTATCTAATCTATCACTAGGTAATTTACTAGCTGCTGAAAATGAAATTATAAAATTATCATTAGTTGGCTTAAGTTCTGATATAGATATAAATAAATTAATAAGCCATATGTCCAACGGATCAAAATTTGATAGCTTTAGATTATTAGATTTATGTATGTCAGGACAAATTCAAAAAACAGCTCAAGCATTAGCATATTTCGAGGAAGAAGGTGTTGAGCCATTAATGCTAAATGGACTATTTGCATGGATTTTTACAGCTATTTCAAAATTGAAATTTTCTTCAGATGGCACTATTTCCAACTCAAAATTAATGGAATTACGTATATTCGGAACGTCTCAAGATTTAGTGCGGACTTCAGTAAATAAACTATCTTTTAACCAAATAGAAGCAAGTTTGCTTAAAATAAAAGAAATTGATCTTATATGCAAAGGTATAAATATTGGAACCCCTTGGCTTGAACTTAATAGGTTTGTATTTGGAATATCTCGTTTAATTAATAAAAAAACAGCGTAAAATAAATAAATGGATATTAAAGATTACATCCTTAAAATTGGAATCGAAGCAAAAAAAGCAAGCTTTGCGACTGCGTCTGCAACATCATCGCAAAAAAATCATTTTTTAAATAATTTGGCACATAGAATTCTCGCTAATAAAGTCAGTATTATTGCTAATAATAAAAAAGATCTGATACAAGCTGAAAAAGATAATCAGGATAAAGCATTCATTGATCGTCTAACTCTAAATGAAAAAAATATTACCAGTATGGCCGATGGATTGCTTCAGATTGAAAAATTAGAAGATCCAATTGGTCAAATTATTAATCAAAAAACAATGAAATCTGGTATAGAAGTTAGCCAGATGAGAGTCGCACTTGGTGTGATAGGAATGATTTATGAATCAAGACCTAACGTAACTATCGATGCTGCAGGGCTGGCTATAAAATCAGGTAATGCAATAATTTTAAGGGGTGGGTCTGAATCAATCAATTCCAATATATACCTTGGAGAATTGATAACTCAATCACTTCAAGAAGCTGGTATTAATACTAGTTCGGTACAAGTTATTAAAATTACTGATCGACAAGCAGTAGGCGAGCTAATAACGATGAGTAAATTTGTAGATGTCATAATTCCTCGCGGTGGAAAGAGTTTGATAAAGAAAATAACTGACGATGCAAAAATACCAGTTATTAAACATCTTGACGGAAATTGTCATATATACGTTGATGAATTTGCTGATATTGAAATATCAATTAATATTGTTGATAATTCAAAAACACAAAGACTTGGAACTTGTAATACACTAGAATCACTTGTTGTTTCATCAAAAATAGCTAAAAATTTCTTACCAAAAATTAAAAAAGTATTTGATAAAAAAAATATAGAAATACGTGGCTGCCTTCAAACAAGAAAAATTATTTCAAATATTAAACAGGCTAATGAGCAAGATTATTATGAAGAATATTTAGGTCCAATTATATCAATTATAATTGTAGACTCAATTGAAGAAGCAATTGAACATATAAATAAATACTCGTCAAAACATACAGAATCAATAATTACAAAAAATATTGGTAATGGTAAAAAATTTATTAAAGAAGTTGATTCTTCAAGCGTAATGATTAACGCTTCAACACGTTTTGCTGATGGATTTGAATATGGATTAGGTGCTGAAATTGGTATATCTACAGATAAATTTCATGCAAGGGGGCCAGTGGGACTTGAAGGACTAACCTCTCTAAAATATATAGTATTAGGAAGTGGTCAAATTAGAATATAATTATGGTTGATAATAAACTAATCGGTTTATATGGTGGGGCCTTTGATCCAATCCATAATGCACATCTATCAATAGCTCGAAACTGTATAAAAGTAGTTGGCTTAGAAAAAGTTATTTTCATACCGACAGGTAACTCACCTACTCATAAAAATTTAACTGCACATCATCATAGACTACAGATGTTAAATATAATTAGTAAAAATAATTTTTTTGAAATATCAGATTTCGAAATCAAAGAATATCTAAATCATAAAAAAACTTCATATACATTAAATACCCTAAAATATTTTAAAGAAAACAATGAATCTACTTTGATATTTATTATTGGTAAAGATGCTTTTTCGACAATAAATAAATGGTACAGGTGGGATGAGATACTCCGATACTGCCATTTAGTTATAGTTGACAGGTCTTCTGTAGAATTAAATACTAATAAAATTCCAACTGAAGTAAAAATATTTTTAAATGATAATCTAACTACAGACATTAATGATCTTAAAAAATATCGTCAAGGAAAAATCTATCCCATACAAATGCCTAAATTTGAAGAGTCATCAAGCAAAATAAGGTATAGATTAAAAAATGATTTGGATATTAAGAAATTAATACCAGAAACTATTTACAATTATATTTTGCATAATAGGCTTTATAGCTTATCAGGCCATAATAAGTAATTTGATGTCTCATTTGAGTCTACTTCTTCTTGAAATGGAACCTTGCCCATAAAGGGAGCATCAATGTTCTGAACAAGGTATTTAAGATTCTCATCAACTTCCTTCATATTTGGTTCAATACAATTAGCGACCCATCCGTATAGATTATGATGGTTATTTTTAATTGACTCAACAGTAAGCATTGTATGATTAATGCAACCTAATTTTATTCCTACAACTAAAATAATTGGTATGCTTAAATAACTAATAAGATCTTCAATAGTCCTATTTTTTGCTAACGGAACTTTGTATCCACCTGCACCCTCTACAAATAAGTATTCACATTCATTTTTTAATAATAAAAAATTTTCATGAATTTTGGGGAAGAGTATATTCTGATTTGAAATACTAGATGCAATATGTGGAGCAATTGCTTGATCAAATATGTATGGATTAATAGTTTCGATTGGTTTTCTTATACTATTTATAGATATGAATTTATGAACATCACTATTAATTTTTTTACCATCAATAATCTCAGTGCCAGCAGCAACCGGTTTCATTCCGCAAGTTATATATCCTTTTTTCTTAAAAAATTGTATCAAACCGCAGGTTATTTCAGTTTTACCAATATGCGTATCAGTACCAGTTATAAAAAAAGCATTATTCATATCATGAAAAAAATTAAATTGGGTTTCATTATTTATCAGAGTCTTTCCAAGCATAACCATAAAAAACTTCATAAGTTGCTGGAAAGATACCATCATAGCTGTATTTCTTATAACCATCTGAAATTAATTTCAAAAATAATTTTCCAGATAAACCGATTTTTTTACTTTCAAATCCGCTTGAAGCTCCAATTTTTTTTAAATCTAAGAAGAGTTTAGTAACATCTTTATATGCTATGCAAAATTCCTCTGATTTTATTTTTGGTTTACTGAAGCCTTCAGTATCAAGTATATTTTTTATAGATTGAAAACTTACAAAGTCATTTGTTTTTTGGTATTTAGATATTTCTTTTGTAATATTTTTTAATTCAAAAAGCGTATTTGGTCCAAACGTACTGAATAAAAAAAACCCCCCAGGCTTTAATATTTTTTTTATTTCTTTAAATGTATCAGAGATATTATTACACCACTGAAATGAACTTGTTGACCAAATTATATCGAATGTGCTTTCAGGAAAAGATAATTCTTCAATATCACCACATACAAAGCTCAAATCATCTATTTCTAGGCATGAATTAGTTTGGTCGTTTTGCTTTTTTCTTGCTTCCCTCAACATATTTATTGAAAAATCATAGTTAATTAATTTTATTTTCTTAAATTTATCTTTTAACATTTTTCCGTTTCTACCTGTACCGCATCCAAGATCTAAGATTAAATTTGGCCGCGCTTTTACCATGTCTAATTTTTTGAATAAGTTATCCGATATTTTGTCTTGTAATGATGAATATTGATCATAAGTTTTAGCATGCCTATCAAATGCTTTACGCTTGTAATCTTTATCAATCATCCTTTACCCAGTCTTTATAAATTTTTTTATTAGTTGAAAACATTCTCTTTGATAATTTATAAATGGTATATGTCCTGCCGAGTCAAAAATAAATATTTCCGATTCTTTAATTTTTGATTTCATCCAAATAGATGCTTTATAGTCTGAGATAGTATCTTGCTTGCCACCGATTATTAATGTTGGGATATTAATATTCTTTATATCCTTTCGAATATCTACTTTTTCTAATATTTCTAGAGATTTTTCTAAACCCTCTTTTGTTGGAGGCTGTTCATCCATAAAATCATTTTCTAACCTCTTTAAAGTATTTTCTTTATCTTCATCTTTTTGTGTTTGTAGTAAAAAAAATTTTCTTAATGTTTTTTGCCAATTATTTAACAAATCTTTTTTAAATTTTAAAAAAAAATTATTACTGACTCCGAACTCCCATCCATTTTTTTTGAGAAAGCATGGGGTTGATGATATACATACTAAATAATTAACAGCCCTTGGGTATTTTAAATAATATTTCATTGCAATTTGTCCACCCAATGACCACCCTATTATTGTTACCTTCTCTGGAATCTCCTCATGTATCTTTTTTATTAGATTATCTATTTTATACGGCTCAATTATTTCACTTTTCCCCATTCCTGGAAGGTCAATTATATATAATTTATATTTTGATATCATTAGCTTTGAAAATTCTTCCCAAATCTTTCCAGACATCCCCCATCCATGAATTAAAACTACTGGTCTCCCCTTTCCTATTATTTTTATATACATTATTTTGTATTTAAATTGATTATTTCAGCTAGCCTATGAATTTCTTTACATTCATGCAAGGCTGATATTGAAATTCTTAATCTTGATGTTTTAATTGGCACTGTTGGGGGTCTAATTGCTGGAACATAGAACCCTGACTCTAAAAGCTTTTCTGAGAGTTTAATTGTCTGGCTATTGTCATTAATTAATATTGGTTGAATTGGTGTAATTGAACTGCTTAGCAATGCTTTATTTTCAATTTTTTCTCTTAATAAATCTATTAATTTTAGAAGATTACTTCTTAAGCTCTTTCCTTCTTTAACTATTTGTAATGAAGTCATTATTCCACATGAAATCGCCGGGGATGAAGCAGTAGTATAAATATATGTTTTAGCTTTCTGTACCAGATAATTAACAATATTTTTATCTGCCACAACTATTGCACCTGAAATTCCCACCGACTTTCCCAATGTAAACATATAAATTATTCTTTTCTTTTGTTTAGGCTTTAAATTTAATTTTGGATAATAATGCTCCAATATACCTTGCCCATTTTTACCTAATACTCCATAACCATGTGCATCATCCACATAAAGGTATGCGTCATATTTTTCACATAAATTTATCATTTCAGGTAAATTAATAAGGTCGCCATCCATACTAAATACTGCGTCTGAAATTATTAGCCTTCTTCTTGCATTACTCTCTTTAAGAGATTTTTCTAGGTGTGCTAAGTCTAGATGGTTATAACGAATAAACTTTGATTTACTTAATAATGAAGCTTCGTTTAGTGAGGCATGATTCAATCTATCGGAAAATATTATGTCATTTCTGTCACATAAAGCACCAATTACCCCCATATTTGCAGTAAATCCTGATGAAAATAGTATGCCTTTATCAAATCCTAAATTTTCTGCAGCTAATTTTTCTATGCTGTCATGAACATCATAGTGTCCTGATATTAGATGTGATGCTCCTGCACCATTACCGTATTTTTTGATTCCATCAATGATGGATTTTTTTATTATTTTATTTTGTGTTAATCCAAGGTAATCATTACTGGAAAAATTATGCACCCACTGGCCATTAATTTTAATCTTTCCTTTTTTAATCTCTTCAATTGATTTTCTGTGCCTATATAAATTTTTACTTACCAAATCCTTTAAATTTACTAATAGGTCTTGATACATATTGTTACAACGTTGATAAGTTTAATCGGTTGAACAATTTTTTGTCTTTTTCAATATCTGGATTACCAGTGGTTAATAGCTGTTCCCCATAAAAAATTGAATTGGCGCCAGAGAAAAATGCAAGTGCTTGAATACCATCGTCCATAGACTCCCTTCCAGCAGATAGCCTAACAAAACTTTTGGGCATAGTAATCCTTGCGACAGCAATTGTTCTTATAAAATCAAAATGATCAAGTTTTTCAATCTTATCTAAAGGGGTTCCTTCTACTTGAGTTAAAAGATTAATCGGGACACTTTCTGGTGGTCTTTTCATATTTGCTAGTTGAGATATTAAGCTAACTCGGTCATCTATTGACTCGCCTAGCCCAACAATGCCTCCGCAACAAACGTTTATTGATGCATCTCTAACGCGTTCTAGTGTGTCTAGCCTGTCTTGATATGTCCTAGTTGATATAATATCGCCATAAAACTCTGGTGAGGTATCAAGATTATGGTTGTAGTAATCTAATCCAGCATCTTTAAGCTGTTCAGCTTGGCCTTCTTTAAGCATTCCTAAGGTTGCACAAGTTTCAAGGCCTAATTCCTTTACTTTTGCAATCATTTGTTTAATTGAATCTAGATCTTTTTCCTTTGGACCCCTCCATGCAGCACCCATACAGAATCTACTAGCCCCTGCTTCTTTTG
>Ga0307998_1001142_pt1 | contig 14456 bp, 18 predicted proteins | sample Davwhametageno37_FD_203147 | JGI IMG/M metagenome (GOLD analysis project Ga0307998, IMG submission 203147) | Marine microbial communities from Davis Island wharf, Antarctic Ocean - #37 | ecosystem: Environmental > Aquatic > Marine > Unclassified | place: Antarctic Ocean: Davis Island wharf... | reverse complement strand
TGGGGTAAATAATCTAGTTGAGACGGATAATATTATACATATTCCTCCTCCGGTTTGCCGCGCTCCTCCGGTTTGTGGTGCACCGTCGTGCTGTAGTCCGCGGGGAACTTTATGCGAGAGCGTGGAAGGGGACAAAGGAAGGTGCGCCATTTGTAAAAAAAGGAGCGATGATATTGTTATTCTTCCGTGTGGGCACGGGGACCACTGCTCCGCGTGTTTAGAGAATTGGTATGATACGAATGATGCGTGTCCTATATGCGGAGATATAACGATAGATGTTGTCCAGTGTTTATAATCTATTTATTCGATTTTATTCGATTTAATCTATTTTATTATATTAACTTATTTTATATAATGGGAGCCATCGAAAATATGTTTTTCGCGCCTTTAGGCAAAGAGTATTGTTTATATTTCTATTACAGTTCTATTATTTCTTTTATATTCTTCGCCGCCGGTCTAGTCGGCGGTGTTTACCACGTAATGCAAAAAAAGATGAATGTGTTTTCGCTTGTAATGGGTCTTATGTCCCCTGCCCTACTTTACCTTAACAATCGTCTTCTTTATTCTATGTGTGTCGGTATGAGACACCAATAAATTCATATTTATTAACCAAATATGAATTTCTTTAAAAAAATAATTGATTCCTATTAATAAACATTATTAATACAAATCTTTTTAACATTAGCGATATGGAATTTATGATTAGGCACAGAGAAAATAACGGCAACGACTCGGTTGTTTGTTTAGCAGAGAACGCCTTCAGCACGTGTCTATATGCTAGATGGATGGAATATCTAGCAACTACTGAATTATATGGGGGCCAAACATCATTTGGTGAAATTCCTAGACTACAGAGATATTCTTGTGATGGTGGAGAATTCTTTGGGATGCGCGCGGGATGGAAGGACGACGGGAACGACAGATGGATTGCTCGTAAATATGACGATGGGCTGCTCGAGATTCAATCTTTTGTGCAATCTTATTTTGACACGCATATTTCCCCGATGAATATTCCCGGCGTTAGATCAGGCATTATGTTTGATTCGTGTCTTGCGAATTATTATAGGTCGGTGAAAGATTCTATTAAACCGCACCGCGACAGTGAGGTTATTTTCGGCGATAATCCGACTGTTATGATTTTGTCTTTTGGTCTTCCTAGAGAGATTATATTTGAAAGAATTTTATACGACAAAGATAATCTTAATTCTATTAAAAAGGACAAAACCTTCTGTGGTGGACAAAAAACAACTAGAATTATGATGCCTGCGCGAAGTATTCTGTTTATGGGGGGCGAAGTTCAGAAATATTATAGTCACGAAATTAAAAAGGTATTCTGCGATGTTCTTCCCGAAGACGAAGGGTCAAGACATAGCCTTACGTTTAGACAATATCACACATAAGAATTGTTTCACATAAGAATTGTCGAATAAGCTTCTTTTATAATTTTTCCTGTTTCTTCTATACTAATGCACCCGTCGGTAATACTTGTCCCGGGTAAAAGAGAATTATAATTAAGTTTTGTCAGGGTTTGCTTTCCTTCTTTTATATTAGACTCTAACATAACACCTATTATGCTGGTTGGGCTGCTGGTTATGCGGCTGGTTGTGCTGCTGGTTATGCGGCTGGTTGTGCTGCTGGTTATGCGGCTGGTTGTGCTGCTGGTGCCGGTGCTGTTTTTTATTTGGTGCATTACATTTTGTAATACACCTTTTTGGTTTCTGTGGTTTTTTTGAGAGTTTCCGTGCGAACAATCCACCATAATTTTCGGGGTTAATCCATTTTCCCTCATTATAGCTTCGGTTTCTTTTATATATTTCTCCTCGTAATTTGGGCCATCTGCCCCGCCGCGCAATATAATATGACAGTCGGGGTTTCCTACTGTTTCGTATATTGCAGGATGACCGTCGTCTGTTATCCCCATAAAACAGTGCGTATATGCTGCGGATACAATCGCCTCCGCCGCCATTTTTATCGTTCCACCAGTTCCGTTTTTAAAGCCCGTAGGCATCGATAATCCGGAGACCAATTGGCGATGAACCTGGCTCTCTGTTGTTCTCGCACCTATTGCTGACCAAGAAACAAGGTCACATATGTATTGGGGTGTGATCGTATCTAATACCTCGCTTCCGCACGCCAGACCAATACGGTTTATATATAATAGTAATTCGCGCGCGTGGTGGATGCCTTTGTTTACATCATATGTCTCATTTAGGTCGGGGTCATTTATAAGTCCCTTCCAGCCTATTGTTGTTCTTGGTTTTTCAAAATATACCCTCATTATAATTAGTATTTTGTCACTTACCTCGTCTGATAATACCTTTAATTTTGCGGCATATTCTTTTGCTTCTTCGAGATTGTGTATGGAACACGGCCCTACAATAAATAACAATCTATTGTCTTTTCCACTCAATATATTTGCTATTTCTTGCCGGGTTTCCATTACAAAAACATCGGTTTTTCGTGGAGACGGCATCTTGCGTTTTAGCTCTTGTGGTGTTATTATTTTTTTAAAACGGCGGATTCTATTATTGTGTATCTTATCTGGTATAGTAATATTCTCATACATCATATTTATTTATCGTTATTTATCTTTATTTATCTTTATTTAATAAAATTGATGTATTTGTTTATATATTATAAAACTTAATTATGTCTTCAAGTGTTCTTATTCCCGACGATATATGGTTTATGATAAAGGATTTCTTATTTTCAAGAAAGTTTGAAGCGATAGCCCTTATCAAAAAACACGCGGCCCTTCCATATGCGCTGTCCCTCCATAATTTCAAGGGACTGGACAATAATATAAATTACTTGATGAGGTCAGAGAGCTGGGTATTCCGCGTATTACATATGAGACAGGTTGAGAAAACGATTAGAGACACGGAGGCGTATATGCTGGATTAAAATATAATGTCTTGATAATATATAAATATGGGTTGTAGACGCAAGTCAACCTCGTTTAACCGTTTTTTTGGTAGAATATTCAGTAGGGGGAGAACAAGAAAAAGAACAAGACGGAGGAAACCAAAAAGAAGGAGGAGAAAGAGACAGAATGGCGGCGAGACTAGGGGGCAGTCCCGACAGGTACAAGTGCAGACGGGGCCAGTGCACAAGGGCCCAGTGCACAAGGGCCCAGTGCACAAGGGGCCAGTTCGCTCGGGAAAAAACAATACTAAAAAGGTGCGTCCATCGGAAAATAAAACGAAGAGTTATATCAAAAAGGGCGACCCGGCTTTTCATCGCATTAAAAAGGGCGTGAAAGAAGGATTTGATAACGCGATGGAATTTATCACGGAAAACCAAAAAATTATGAAGACTAAACTTAATGATAAGTTCGAAGATATGAAAGATGCTACGTCGGATGCTGCACAGATTGTATTACAGCAGGGTAAAGATGTAGTTAATAATGCTACAAACAAGATTAATACTTCTACTGTTGAGGTTAATAGTAAGATTGCAAATATGAAAAAGCTGACTTTAAAAAATAAGAGGAATGCTTTATGCAATATGGCTATTAGTCTTATGAACGCAAGCCAGCGGGCACAGTTCAAAAATATTGACTGCGGTGGTCGCAAAACAAAAAAACGGTCTATAGGTAGGCGCCCTGGAAACAGGGTTCTCAATAGAGAACATAGACATTCTTCTACCAAAAGATGAATTGAAAGTTAACCCTAGAGAGAAAAGATGTATTAAATAAGTTAGAACAAAGATGTATTTTTGGGGGGATGAAATATATTATTTGAATAGATATAATTTCCCGCATAGTAGCCACACATATTAAAGAGTATATCATATACAGGATTGAGGCGGTGGCTTTCATCCCAATATTTTTTTCTTATTGCCCAGTGCTTTTTTATCAGCTTGCTTATGGCCCGGTGTTTTGTTATATAGTATTCAAATATTTCCCAAACAATACCTAAAATAAATGCTAGTGCGTATCTATCGTTGACGAAATACCCGAAAATAAAGAAATTAATAAAGTGAATGATGGAGTGGAAATCTACAGGAGTGCTTTTCATTAATATATAGAAAGAAATAGATTAATGGATTTGTGATTATATTAAATTATATATATTGTGTTGAAAGAATACAATATATATATAAAATTAGTTGAAGAGTGAATGGGCGTCTTCTTTGGGAACCTTATATAAATATACCCGCGAATCTATCCGTTGAAGCCTCCGCCCCTGCCCCCTTAAGTCCATTACAGCATACTTTACACCGTAATCTACATTTACGCCTAACTCGGAAATGAGTGGGATAATCAGATATGAGTCACAATCCATATACCCCCTTTAAACCCTAATCTACATCTTATTCTACAATACCTCTACTCTTTAATATACACCGTAATCTACACCGTAATCTACACCGTAATCTACTCTTCCATATACACCGTAATCTACTCTTTAATATACACCGTAATCTACTCTTTAATCTATAATCTCTCTACACCGTAATCTACTCTTCCATATACACAGTAATCTACTCTTCCATATACCCTAACTCGGAAATGAGTGGGATAACAAGATATGAGTCACAATCCATATACAATAAAAAACCTTGGCTATAAGGATAAAGTTATTCGATAACTTTCATTTCACTACTACTTTTTTATTTTGTTTTTACTTTTTTACTTTTTATTTTGTTTTACTTTTTAATTAGCAATCCGCGATAATCGAATTCACCGGGTCCCACACACCAACCTGCTCGTGCGTCTCCTGGTCATAGAGCTCATTCGTCTCCACCTCGAGAAGGTAATCCTTCCCATTGTGGGAGAACTTCACCACCGTCGCCTCTCCATCATCGTCGGAACCCGAGCTGTCGCCAAAGACGCTGTCTGTCGTCAGCTCGGGGGCTGCCGCCGTCTCGATAACTGCGGCAGCGGCCGCCTCCTTCTCAGCAATCCTATCAGACTTGGCTGCCTCCGCGAGCTCCTTCGCTGCGATCTTTGCTGCCTTCGCCTCGGCCTTGGCTGCATCCGCGAGCTCCTTGGCGGCAAGCTTCGCGGCCTTCTCCTCAGCCTTGGCTGCATCCGCGAGCTCCTTGGCGGCAAGCTTCGCGGCCTTCTCCTCGGCCTTGGCTGCATCCGCGAGCTCCTTGGCGGCAAGCTTCGCGGCCTTCTCCTCGCCCTTGGCTGCATCCGCGAGCTCCTTGGCGGCAAGCTTCGCGGCCTTCTCCTCGCCCTTGGCTGCATCCGCGAGCTCCTTGGCGGCAAGCTTTGCGGCCTTCTCCTCAGCCTTGGCTGCATCCGCGAGCTCCTTGGCGGCAAGCTTTGCGGCCTTCTCCTCATCCGAAAGCTTCTTTGGCGAACGCTTCGTAAGCTCCTCGGCGATAGCTCCGCTATCGCTGTCGGACTGCGAAGATGAGTCAGAAGTGCTCTGAGCCGCTGCGACAAGCTGTGAGATGAGGTCGTCGCCGGCGGAAGCGCTGACAACCTTCTTCGACTTCTTCGGGCGTCCACGTGCGCGCTTCGGCTTTTCCTCCTCGTCGGAAGACGAGGAGTCCTTCTTCGGGCGTCCGCGCGCGCGCTTCACCACATCGAACTCGGACTCGGGAATCGTGACACCCTGTGCATCCGCCTCAGCCTCCGCCTGCTCCTTGGAAATGCCCAGCTTCGCCATCACATTCCCATAGGACACAAGCTTGCCCACCGGAACCCAATCGGCACCGAGAGCGCGAACCCGAATGTCGCCGGCGTTCGGCTTCGAGCTCTCGTTCGCCGATGCCTGCTTCGAGCACGTCTTGCAGTAGTCGCCGTCTCCAGACCGGCTCTGACCACACTGCGTGTGAAGTCCGTGGTTGACGCGAATCCCGAAGCACTGGTCGGGGAACACGTGGTCGCAGAAAGGGATCGGGTGAGTTGGCTTCTTCTTCTTCGGAGCAACGGACTTCGTCGCCGCCTTAGACGCCGTCCGCGTCAGGTTCAGCTCCGCCATCAGCTCCGCACAGTCAAGCCCGTGCTTCTCCGAAATGAAGCTAATCGCCTGCTCCACCGCTCCCGTAATCGCCGCTGCGATGCCGCGGTCAGTCGCCGCGCTCACGTTGAAGTTAATGCTCATAGACATAGTTGGTATTGGTTGTTGTTGTTGATTTGTTTGATAGTTTTATCGTATCATACTCTCTTTTCAAAAAAAGGATTTCAATTTTATTTCAAACTCTTTTTTTGCGTCATTTTCTCTCCACATACTTTTTATTTATGACTTATCATTCCACATACTTTTTATTTATGACTTTTTATTTATGACTTTTTATTTATGACTTTTTATTTATGACTTTTTATTTATGACTTTTTATTTATGACTTTTTATTCCATACTATAATACATACTTTATAGTATAGACTATCTAACCTTCTCTACCTTTTCTCTACTCTTTTTCTTTCTCTAGAGAGATTTTATTCTTTATTCATTCATTTCCTACGCCGTCTTGATTTTCCCCTTCCACTTCTTCTTGTGCGCGAACTACGCGTTCTACGACAAAATGAACGCTTCTTTCCTAAAGCCATCTTACACCCCGACCTATTTCTACATTTCGCTGTCATTAATCCTCTACACGGCGAATACTTCCTACGCAACGCATATGAACGTCGTGCTGATGAACCCACCTTTCTCATTATATATTTACTCGTTATTTTATTTCTTTTCTTCCTAAACAAAGCACTCTTTCCTCTTTTTCCTCTTTTTCCTTTTCAAAAAAAATTGAAACACTTTTCCATCCTTAATTTTATGATACCGTAGCACATTATTCTAATCAACTAATTTCTACACAAATCTTCCTACTACATACTATGTCGACTAAGTTCTGCCCCGTTTGCAAATCTGCCGGAAAGCCGGAGAGCGTCTACACCAGCCACTTCGTCAAGGACAAGCCCGGACCGGACGGAGTCGTCGTCTGCCCTCACCTCTTGCAGCAGAAGTGCGGCTACTGCAAGTGCACCGGACACACTCCCAAGTTCTGCCCCAAGCTTGCGGGTAAGTCGCGCCCCGAGACCAAGCCGGCAAAGACTAAGTTCTGCCCCGTGTGCAAGTCTGCCGGAAAGCCGGAGAGCGTCTACACCAGCCACTTCGTCAAGGACAAGCCCGGGCCGGAAGGAGTCGTCGTCTGCCCTCACCTCTTGCAGCAGAAGTGCGGCTACTGCAAGTGCACCGGACACACTCCCAAGTTCTGCCCCAAGCTTACAGAGAGGGACGCGCAGGGCGGAGGCGCAAAGGGTCGCCGTTCCTCGCACACGCCCTACCGCAGCAGCCACCGCTCGGACACCTTCCCTATGTCTGCCAACCAGCGCCGGTCGGTGTCGGCAGCGCAGGCGGCAATGGAAGCCAATCAGATCGCTCGCTCAACGTTTGGGGGTGGGGCTTACACGGCGAACGAGAGGCGCCGCTTCCAGGAGATGGAAGAGCCCAACGAGGCCTCAACGTGGAGCCAAGTTGCGGGCAGGTCTTACACGGAGGAGATTATTCCGATGACGTGGAGGAGGAACCTCGACGAGATGCTCCTTTCCAAAGTCGATCGTATCTGCAGCTCTTGCGGTTGCACCGAACAAGACCTCTGGAATTGCTTCAACGCCGAGCGCAGAGAGCTTCTCGAGAGAGGGTCGTTGGGTTCCTGCTTTCCGGACTGGATTCGCTGGCAGGTAGTCAAAGACTGGGCTCCCGGACCGCTAATGATCACTCTTGAGCACGCCAAGCTTCACGGTTCCTACGCAAACAGCGAGGAGCAGGTTCACCTACGCCTATTCGCTCAGACCGCCTACACCGACGAGGAGCTAGAGTCGGCAGACAAGGCTCTCGAGGAGGAGATCGAATTTGATAATGACCTCGACCTTATGTGCATTCCTGTTCTCAAGCGCAGCTCCCTCACCCCCATCTGCGACTCCTCCTCTTGGGCAAGCGATGATGAGTGATTATCTCCTCCCCTATTAAAAACTAAAAACTAAAAAACTAAAAAACTAAAAAACTAAAAAACTAAAAAACTAAAAAACTAAAAACTAATTATCTATACCCATTTCCACCTACTCACTCTTTTTTCTTTTATATTTTTGTTTAGCGCAATAATCTCCGCAACAATCGCATCAGATTCCGGAATATGTCACCCGTCCTGAATATGAGTTTGCACACTCTGTCTTTTTTGCCTCGATGCTTGCATCATCCACCGTGTTATATATGCCGCAAAATTTAGTTTTTGAGCCACATAAGACAGAACTTAAATAGCGGTTTCCCGCACGAAAAACCCCGTAAGGTAGCGCGCCATTAACGTTGGGAAGTTTTTGAATAACTCTCTTAGAAGCCTCGAACGGCATATATAATATATGCATATTCTATTTACGTCATTTCAACTAAAACATAAAATCCCGGCGGGTTACTCAAACAACAGAACATCAATAACGACACTTTTAGCGACTCTCTTTTTCCGAAAACGCCCCATTCATAAACTGCAAACAAGTATTCTTTATTCCCAATAAATAATAACGATTTAATATATAAATAAGAATATATATATCTAATATATGATATATTCTACCGAAAACGGTATAGATTATGACGATTCGTCCGCGAGTGAAAACATCGCCGAGTCAAATATAAAGATTGTTAAAAAGTTTTTAGAAGAATATAAAAATTCCACATCGGATTGTAACATTGGAAACTTTAATATCTTACAAGAACCGTCTCTATTTAATACCGAAACCATTATGAAGCCCCCTTCTTATATTTCAATTTCATTGTTTTTTGTTACGGCTGCCACCGCGGTATATAAAATTCGGTATAGGAAAGAGGGTCGTATCGCCAAAACAGAACTTTCTCAGAGATATGGCATTAGCGGTAGCGATAGCGAACATTCTTCAGACGATCTCGAACACGTGAATGATACTAATATTAAAACCGACACCATATCAAGCTCCTTTTTGTATAGAGCATTTTCGGGATTAACGAAATAACTAGAATGGGTATGCATTAAACGATGTGGTTCTCGTCTTCCGAATCAACCACAATTTCTAACTCTGAGTCACTATCACTTTTTTTATTTCCCCTGAGAATATTGCGAAGCCTAGCCTCATCCCCTTTTAATATTTTGTAAACTTGAGAATATCCATTCTTTCTAAAATATAATGCACCATATGAAAAGATGAACCCTGTGAAGACAACTCCAAAAAATATTGCAAACATTTTATAGTATTCCATTATAATAAATAAGAATATAATACTTATATTCAAACCCCTCTTAATAAATATAATAATATCATATAAAGCGTTTCATATAATATTATTCACAATGCCAAAAGCTATTGGAATAGACCTTGGGACAACATATTCGTGTGTTGGTGTTTGGATGAACGACCGCGTTGAAATTATCGCAAATGACCAAGGGAATCGCACGATGCCCTCTTATGTAGCTTTTACGGAGAATGAGAGACTTATTGGAGAAGGTGCAAAGAATCAGGTCTCATCTAACGGAGAAAACACCGTGTTTGACGCGAAGCGTTTAATCGGTAAAAATTATAATGACGAAACCGTAACTCGTGATAAAAAACACATGACGTTCGAGATTAGGAATAAAGACGGTAAGCCGCAAATTTATGTCCCTGTAAAGGATAAAACATTTAATCCGGAGGAGATTTCCGCGATGGTTCTTGTTAAAATGAAAGAAATCGCCGAGAGCTTTCTTGGCGAAAAAGTAAATGATGCGGTCGTTACCGTTCCGGCATATTTTAATGACTCTCAGCGCCAGGCGACAAAAGACGCAGGAGCTATTGCCGGGTTAAATATTCTCCGGATCATTAACGAGCCGACCGCGGCGGCGATTGCTTATGGGTTGGATAAACTTAAAGATGGCGAAAAGAATGTTCTTATATGCGATACAGGTGGAGGCACACACGACATTTCTCTACTAACCCTGGACGACGGGATTTTTGAGGTGAAGGCTACCGCCGGAGATACCCACTTGGGTGGCGAAGATTTCGATACGCGCCTCGTGGAGTTTTGTGAGAAGGACTTTATTAAGAAGAACAAAGGGGTGAAGGAGCTTACTTCCCGCGGCCGCCGCCGACTTCGCTCTGCGTGCGAGAGAACAAAAAGGACGCTCAGTTCATCTACTAGCGCAACGATTGACGTAGAATCTCTACACGAGGGCGTTGATTATTCTTATAATGTCACACGAGCAAGGTTCGAATCTCTATGTGCAGACTTGTTTAAGAAGGTTGTTGACCCGGTTGAGAAGGTATTGCGTGATGCAAAAATGTCAAAGGGAGACGTTGATGAGATTATTATGGTTGGGGGCACAACACGTATACCCAAGATTCAGTCTATGTTGAGGGATTTTTTCAACGGAAAAGAGCTAAATCACAGTATTAATCCAGACGAGTGCGTTGCATACGGTGCAGCGGTTCAGGCAGCACTTCTAGGTGGCGATGATTCTAGCAACATAGGCGATGTTTTATTGTTAGATGTCGCGCCTCTTAGTATGGGACTGGAAACCGCAGGAGGAATTATGACAAAGATTATTGAGAGGAATACTACCGTCCCCACAAAGAAGTCGCAAACGTTCAGCACATATGCTGATAATCAGCCAGCAGTTAGTATTCAAGTATTTGAGGGTGAGCGAACTCGAACAGTTGATAATAATAAATTGGGGACTTTTAACTTGGAGGGAATTGGTCCGGCTCCTCGCGGCACTCCGCAGATTGAGGTTTCGTTTGATGTGGATGCAAATGGGATTTTAAATGTAAGCGCTTGCGACAAGGCGAGAAACGAAACCGCTAGTATAACTATTACAAACGATAAGGGGCGATTGAGCAAAGAGGAGATCGAACGTATGGTGGAAGATGCGGAGAAATATAAGGAGGAGGATGAGGCGGTTAAGGTGAAAATTGAGTCGAAGAATAGTTATGAAGCGCTCCTTTTTCAGACAAAAACGACTCCGGGAAAGGATGGACTAGAAGAAGATGATAAGACAAAATTAGATGAGATGTGTTCGGAGGAAGATACGTGGTTGGGGGAGAATGAGGACGGTAGTGCAGATACGTTTAATAACAGAACCACCGAGTTCCGTAATAAAGTCGCTCCAATTCTTGCTAAACTAGCTCCGTCTGGAATGCCCGATATGGCTGGAATGCCCGATATGGCTGGAATGCCCGATATGGCTGGAATGCCTGATATGGCTGGAATGCCTGATATGGCTGGCGAGGACGAAGGTCCTACGATTGAGGAGGTGGATTAATCATAGAAATCAGAAATATCCGTCTATAGAGTTTTTTTCCGGTTTTCGTATAGCCATTCGCCAATCGTTTAGGAGTAAGATTATAATTATATGTTTTCAGTATTTGTCGCAAAAGGTTAATAAAAGGCCATTTCTGGTTTTTTTGCGCGGTTGATTGAAGAGAAGTTAAATAAGAAGAAGACACCTTTTTTTTAAATCTAGGTATATGCGACGAAGCCTTATTATATATCTCTGTATTCAATAGCTTTTCGCGAGGTATCTGTAGACCCTCGAGGTCCGCCATCAATGAACAGTTTATTTCGCAGGTTTTTAAAAAATCCAACAGCAATGTATTATACTCTTTTATCAATTCCATTATATATTTATAATTGATAAAAATAACAAATATAAATATATATATTAGGTAATAAAATATATGTTAGAATATTTAATTACTCTCATTTGTAAAATTAATAGAGAATATAAAAAATTTACATTTATAGATAACGATACTATCTTGTTGATGGAAAGACACTCTCACTATTTAACATTTCGCGATTAACTTACACGCCAAGTGACGGAATTTCATATTTTCCACCCACCAATTCCCATTTTGCGATTACCGCAGGATTCTGTTTATTCTCCATAATATCCTGTGTTTTATAAACGTTATTCGCCGAATCAATATAGTAATTAATGCCCTTGAAATCCTCTGTCCAAACATCGACTTTTTTTACGGATGGAACATCTCCGTCAGAGGGGGAAATCTCGCCGTGAGGTGTTCCCTTGCTATGCGTGCCGCAGAATTTACCGGCTTCTTTCTTTCGCCTCGTGCACTGTGTTCCGTTCGCCCGCTTCGCACCACACCTTTCACATTGTGGGGCGACATTCTTAACGCGCTTCCTTTTTAGGAAATCTTCCTTTGTAAACATTATATCTGCATAATTCCCCATAAATGTTTTAAATTCTTCGATTTTGTTAGTATTCGTAGAAACCTCTGAAATCGTAAAACCGTTATCTGTCAACCACGACATAATTCCTTCTTTTAGGTCATCGTTGTGTTGCTGAACTTTTTTAGTTAGACGACGTTCCATATGTATTACTTGAAAGAAATATTATTTATGATTCAATTTTATGAAATTAATAAGAACATAAAATTATATCATTTTTTACCCGATATTGCAGAAACTATCTCATTAATTACAATTTTCACCGTGTCTTCATTAGAAACCAATTTACTCTCTATTTCGCAAGCTTTTTTATTTGTTATTAGTCCAATGTCGTCGTGAATAATATCCAGCACAAGTTTTATTTTCGACTGCAATCTGGTCAAATACTTTAAATGGTGTATTTGAAATGTCTTTAGATATAATGTAAACATCTTTGTTTTTTCGCGCTTAATAGTTCTAAGATATGCGCGGGAATGCAAAACGTTGTCGATATTCAAACCCATCTTCATATGTCCTTGGTCTATTAATATTTCATTTTCCTCCTCATCTAGTTGTGCTATTATTTTCTTCAACATATCGAAGATATTAGAATATAACTTTGAAACAAGAGAAAAATCATATATATTTAGGGGGTTGAGGCTTTTATATACAGGAAATGTTGAATCGGTATTGCAATTTACTGCTATAAAACTTGGGTGAAATTCATCTTTTATGTAAGAGCGAATGGTGTGATACAGTTTATAATATTCACAATAAATCCTATTATTTATAAACGCAAACGGTTCTTTAAGATTTTTATATTCTAGTTTTATCAATTCATTTTGAAAATACAATGAGTCGATTCCAATTATGCATTCGTTGTTCTTATGACGGCTCGTGATTTCGATATATACCTCCGTTAATGAGTCGATTTTAGATTTTATTTCGTCAAAGGCGAGGAGTATTTCTTCCCGAACGACCTTCACCTTCAAGAACCCACCGCTTATACTATTTAGCACGTCCATACATTAATAATAGAATATTTGTTTTACATATATAAATATGGAAGGTGCGACAGAAATACCTATTAAAAATGATAAATTCTATGATACAAAATGGACAGAGGGACACGAAAATATTATAGTAGAGTGGGCAGACAAGGCACTTTGTTACCGATGGCTTCACGGTAGATCCCATCAGCATTATAAAAGGGCAAATGCGTGGTTTACAATACCGGTAATTATAATGAGCACATTAACCGGGACGGCTAACTTTGCACAAGATAAGTTTACGGGTTCGACACGTGAATATGTAGCGGTAGCAATCGGTGCCGTAAATATATTCGCGGGGATCATAACAACAATTCAGCAGTTTCTTAAGATTGGAGAATTAAACGAAGCACATCGTGTTAGTAGTCTATCGTGGGACAAATTTTATAGAAATCTTAAAGTAGACCTTTCGAAGTCTCCGAATGAACGCACTCCGGTTATTCAAATGTTAAAAAGCTCAAAGGAGGAGTTCGACCGCCTAATGGAAACAAGTCCTGCAATATCTCCTAAGATAACAGACGAGTTCAAGAAGGAATTTTCTTGTTCAGCTAAATGTAAGGAAGATATGCAGAGAGAATTAATTGCAAAGAATGAAGCGTTCGAATCCCTCAAAAAACCGGAAATCTGCGGAACGCTTGAATCTAGTAAACTAAGTGTATATAAACCAAATAAAGAAAGAGAAGCGGTTATTAAAAATATAGATGCTGTTCGAAAGAGCGACGGAGATGTAAACAATAAGATTAAAAAGATAATTTCTTTATTTAGAGAGGGAAGGCATCGCGACCCGACAAATCAAGAGATTATAGATGAGCTGGACGAAAGTGTTTCAAATGAAATAATTAATATTACAAAACTTGAACTAAATAATACGTCCGCCGACGAAAATGTATAATGTCTATTTGTTAAAAGTATCTCCTACGTTACTCGGTAAGAATATGCTCATTATGGAAAGTGTAGAATACCACAACATATAAATCCCATATACGTCAAATCCTATGCTAAAAAACTCAAAAGCTCCTGTTGTTATATACACTACTAGTAATGTCCAAAAAATGGTATATATTACTTGCATTAATGAACCCATCCTTATATATATAATCAAAATAACATAATTATATATATTCGCAATAAATACTTAAATATTTGCGCCTTTATAACATTATAATGTCAAGCCTCGAAGATAACCCCAGTGCAAGTAACGCTTCAATGAAGGAGGTATCTCCGGACACGAAGGAGGTATCTCCGGACACGAAGGAGGCATCTCCGGACACGAAGGAGGCATC
>Ga0307998_1001140_pt1 | contig 14494 bp, 12 predicted proteins | sample Davwhametageno37_FD_203147 | JGI IMG/M metagenome (GOLD analysis project Ga0307998, IMG submission 203147) | Marine microbial communities from Davis Island wharf, Antarctic Ocean - #37 | ecosystem: Environmental > Aquatic > Marine > Unclassified | place: Antarctic Ocean: Davis Island wharf... | reverse complement strand
GGTGCACAAACTAAAGTATTGCATTTTGTAGATAATGTGCACATAATAAAAGACAACCTTTTTGAACTACCTCCGCTGTTTAAGTTAATTCATGAAGAGTCTCAAACACCTTGGGTAGAAATGTACAAAGTGTTTAATATGGGACACCGCATGGAATTATACGTTCCAAAAGAAATAGCAGCAGATTTGATTGCAATCTCAAAGCAATTTAACGTAGATGCAAAAATTGTAGGTAGAGTTGAGGCTGCAGAATCGAAAAAGTTGACCATAAAGTCAGAATACGGAGTATTTGAATATTAAGAAATGAGTAGTTTAATAGAAAAGTTACAGTCAATTAAGGACAGATGGATTGATGTTTCACAACAAATTGTGGATCCTGAAATTATCTCAGATATGAAACGATACGTAAAGCTGAATAAGGAATACAGTGACTTAAAAGTTATTGTAGATGCTTACGATGAATATTCAAATGTATTGGCAAATATTGACTCATCTAAAGAAATTTTAGCAAATGAAAAAGATGAAGAGTTTCGTGAAATGGCGAAAATGGAATTTGATGAACTTCAGAAGCGAAGAAAGGAGTTAGAGGAAGAGATAAAGTTGATGTTAATTCCAAAAGATGCTGATGATGATAAGAATGTTATCATAGAGATTCGTGCAGGAGCAGGAGGAGACGAAGCCAGTATTTTCGCAGGGGATTTATATCGAATGTATACAAAGTATATTGACAATCAAGGTTGGAAGCACGATGTTATGACCATGAATGAAGGGACTTCTGGTGGATTTAAGGAAATTAGTTTTGAAGTTTCAGGAGCGAATGTATATGCGATTATGAAATTTGAATCAGGAGTTCACCGAGTTCAACGGGTTCCACAAACAGAAACACAAGGAAGAGTTCATACTTCTGCAGCTTCAGTTGCAGTGTTGCCTGAAGCGGAAGAAGTAGATGTAAAAATTGATCCTTCAGATATTAAGAAAGATACTTACCGAGCATCAGGAGCAGGAGGGCAGCATGTAAACAAGACAGAGTCTGCAGTTCGTTTAACTCATATTCCTACCAATACTGTCGTAGAATGTCAAGATGGTCGATCTCAGTTGAAAAACTATGAGAAGGCAATGAAAGTATTAAGATCAAGGATATACGAAGCCGAAGTTGAAAAAAGAGAAAAAGAAATTGCAGCAGAAAGAAAGTCACAAGTTTCAACTGGTGATCGATCTGCTAAAATTAGAACCTATAATTATCCTCAAGGTAGAGTTACCGATCATAGAATTAATTTGACCATGTATAATTTAGAAGGAATTATTAATGGTGATCTAGGCCCTGTAGTTGATGGACTAAGAATGGCAGCAAATGCAGAAAAAATGAAAGATGGGCTCAGAGATGAAAATTCTGTAAACTAATGACTCGAAAAGAATTAATTGCTCAAATTGTCAAAAAGCAGTCCTTCCTTTGCGTAGGATTAGATTCTGATATTACTAAAATTCCTAAGTATTTATTAGAATTAGAAAACCCAATTTTAGAGTTTAATAAAAGAATAATTGACGCAACAAAAGAATATTGCGTAGCCTATAAACCCAATGTTGCATTTTATGAGAGCAGGGGTATGCAAGGATGGGAAACGTTACAGGCGACTTTAGATTACATCCCAAAAGACATTTTTACAATTGCAGATGCAAAGCGCGGTGACATAGGGAATACAGCAAATATGTATGCTAAAACTTTCTTTGAAACTTACAATTTTGATTCGGTAACTATAGCTCCTTATATGGGTGAAGATTCAATTGCACCGTTTCTCTGTCATGAAGGAAAGTGGGGTATTGTTCTTGGGCTTACTTCAAATAAAGGTGCATTTGATTTTCAATTTTCGGAGCTCACAAGTGGCGAAAAGTTGTTTGAGAAAGTTTTGAGAACAACAGCTAAATTGGGGACTATTGAAAATTTAATGTTTGTTGTTGGGGCGACTAAAGCGGAGTCTTTAAAAAGTATAAGAAAAATAATTCCAAACCACTTCTTACTAGTTCCAGGAGTTGGAGCGCAAGGTGGGAGTTTAGCGGAAGTGTGCAAATATGGGTTGAATAGCGACTGTGGTTTGTTAATTAATTCCTCAAGAGGCATTTTGTATGCAAGCACTGATGAAACTTTTTCTGAGGCTAGTGGTGATGCTGCTAAAAAAATTCAGTTAGAGATGGCAGCTATATTAAAAAATGAACTTACATAATGATGCGAATAGTTGCACTATTTACTGTTTTATTCTTTTCATCTTCTTAAACTGCTCAGTAAAAAAATCTAACTATAATAGAAAGAAAAGATACTTCTCAATATTTCTTAATTTATCTAGAGTTATACTTTCTCTATTTAAAAAAGCTTACCGGGTATTTTGAAGAATATTCAAATCAGAGAGCAATTAAAAAGAGCTATTACTCGGGAAGACAGAGTGGCAAAGAATCTACTTATTATCCAGATGGTTCTATCTATGAAGTACGTATATTCCAAACTTGGAACGAGACGAGGATTGCTTCAAATGCACCGTTCAAGGAGAACTTGCTGTAAAAGCAAGGTATTTGCAAGGGGATTTGTCAGGGTTTCCCATAAATCGCAAGGACAATTACCAAGGGAAGTATTCGAAAGGATTACAAAGCGGAAGATGGGAGTATAACCTGGGCGCTTCGAATTACTATAAGAATGGTGTCTTGTTACAAAAAAGACAAGTATTTTCTGTGAATTTTAATTTTTAAAGCGGAAATTGAAACTTGCAAGATTGGAATCTAAACACCAGAACGAAGATTCCATTTTGATTCCATATCAAGGAGATTCCATTTGGTTTGCTGTATGTTTCTCAAGTCTTGTTGCCACATCCAGCAATGAGAAAAGCCTATTTTAAAGTTTTCCTAAAATAGCGGTACATACCAAATATGTTTACAATGGCTATGTGAATGGCATGTAAAAAGTCTATTATCCCAATTGAAGGTTGTATCTATTCGCGAATTATAAGGCTGGCAAGTTAGACGGCGCTTGGACGCATTTTGATGAAATGGCAGCCCCTAAAATCAAAGGTAAATATCTTAATGGTAGAAAGGTTTGGAAGGGGAAGGTAAATATTGGTTCACAAAACGAGTACAAGGCAATTTATAGAAGAGGGGTTCTTAGTGGGTAAACAAATACTTCAAAATAACTATCTTCGTTATTCAATGAACGAAGAGTTACTACATTACGTTTGGAAGTTTCAACTTTTTAATTCTTTAGGTTTAATGACAACAGAACATGAATCTGTTCAAGTTATAAAACCTGGGAGTCAGAATTTTGATGCTGGTCCTGATTTTTTTAATGGTCAAGTTAAAATTGGAGAAACGCTGTGGGTTGGTAACATCGAAATACACACAAAGTCGAGTCATTGGTTTGTGCATAAACATCAATTCGATGAGAACTACAGTAAAATTATTCTGCACGTAGTGTGGGAAGATGATCAATCTGTAGTTCAGAAAAATGGACAAAAGGTCCCAACCATTGAACTAAAAGGCTTGATTCAGAAATCAGTATTCGATAAATACGATGTCCTGCAGAATTCTAGAACTTGGATTCCTTGTGAAAGTGAGATTGGGAAAGTAGACCAATTCATAAAAGTCCAAGTCATGGAAAGAATGATGATTGATCGTTTGGAAACAAAATCAAACCGGTTGAATCAAATGTTGTCACTCACTAAAAATGACTGGGAAGCAAGCTTATTTCAGCTTTTAGCAAAGTATTTTGGGTTTAAGGTTAATGCTGTACCCTTTGAGTTATTAGCAACCTCAATTGACTTTAATATTATCAGGAAATACCGTAATAGTGAGAAACAACTTTTGGCCTTGCTTTTCGGACAAGCGGGATTTTTAAATGAGAACTTAAATGGGAACTTCCCTCAGGAATTAAACCGCGAGTATTTGTTTTTGGCGAATAAACATCAACTGCATGCCTTGGGACAAAATATGTGGAAATTTATGCGAATGCGACCATCAAATTTTCCGACCATTCGAATAGCTCAATTTACTTCAATCTTTGCCAATAACCTGAACCTATTTCAATCAATCTTAGAAGCAGAATCAGTCGGTCAGCTTCAAGATAAATTTAAGGTAAGTGCGCATGAATATTTTAATTCCCACTATCGGTTTGATGTTCCTGCGGCGAAGAATGAAGCCAAGCATCTTGGTAAATCTTCAGTAGATGTGATTTTAATTAATGTTGTTATTCCGTTGCTATTTAATTATGGCAGACTGATGGCAGATGAGACTATTCAAGAGAGAGCATTATCCTTTCTTCAGGAAATTAAGTGGGAGAAAAACGCAATTACCAAAAAGTGGAAAGATTTAGGAATGCCAATTAGCACAGCTTATGATTCGCAGGCATTGATTCAATTAAAAAATGAAAATTGTAATAACAAAAAATGTTTAATTTGCGCCATTGGGACGTCCATTTTAAAACCTAATAAAAATGATTGAAAGAATTCAATATTTCTTTGAGCGCTATGCTTTCGGAGTATGTGGTTGGTGGGGGCAAAAGTTAGGCCTCCCATCTGTGAACATTCGCAAATTTTTCATCTATTTTTCTTTCCTCACTTTAGGGTCACCCATTATTCTTTATCTGCCAATGGCTTTTGTCCTGGAACATAAATACATGTTTAAACTAAAGAAGCGAAAGACTATTTGGGACATATAGCGGATTGGTAAGAGGTGGTTCACAAAATTTAAAAAAGTTAAATTGTTTTTTTAGTCGATTGTAAATTTTACTTTTTGGTTTGAAGTGTTTTAATTATTGAAGGGTATGCCTTTAATAATTCTAGTGTAGGTCAATAATAGAGATTTATACAGTTGTATTTAAGAAGTTTAATTCCTCGTTCGAAGCGAGAAGATATTTCGCTAGGTCTCAAATGGTTTTTAGTTTTTGTACCTATAATTGTGTCCCCTATGCAATTGTTACTTACCTTGTAAAGGGGCGTTTTAAAAAGAATCATCTAGAACTTGTTGTAGTGAAAAAATGGGAAACATGCTATTTTCACGTTACTATTTGTGGTAGTGCCAGAAACCAGTTGTAAATTGTTAAGGAGCTAAATAATTTAGGCGGTGATATTTTTTGAGTAAAGAAAAATCCAGAAGTCATTAACGAATCAATCAATAGTAATTGGAACAGCTATTTATAAAATGGAGCAACTGAGGATAAAACATCAATTGAGTCTGGAATGGTAAAAGGTAAAGTTCTTCTAACGAATTTAACTGAAGGTGCAGGACATCTATCTGTAGTATTAACCACACAGAAATTGAGCGTAAGTTTACTGATGATTAGGGGGATCTAAATATTTATTGGGAAAGAAGCTTAACAAGGCACATGCTAACAAAGTAGTTATGCAGCATAGAGTTGTACGTATACATCTGACATTATTAGTCATAAAGCTTGATGTTGCCTAACTTCTTAATCACCTATTTGGAAAAGATGAAAACATCTTTTGGAAAAAAATAGTTCTGAAAGTTTGTAGAAGGAGTTTTAAAATAATTCCTTTGCTGAGAGAGACATTAGTAAAAGTTTGGTGCTAATATTGTTGATTTAGAGGATAAGGGATGTAAATATATTTTAAACTTAGCAAGGAAGAAATTATATGCGGGAAACGAAAGTGTTTGCATTGGCATTAAAAAATTAAGTAAAGAAATCACTAAATGGGAATAAAAAAAAAGATACTAGTAACAGGATCAAATGGGCTTTTAGGTCAAAAGCTAGTGACCCAATTAGCAAGTGATAGCGAAGTTGAACTGATTGCAACGTCAAAGGGGAGGAATAGGATTTCAAAAGTGACAGACTTTACCTATGAATCGATGGACATTACTTCCGAAAAAGATGTAATGAGGGTGTTTGATAAGTTCAAGCCGGAAGTGGTAATTAACACGGCTGCCATGACAAATGTAGATGCTTGTGAGAGTGCTAAGGAAGCGTGCTGGTTGCTAAACGTTACAGCAGTAGAGCATTTAATTTCGGCTTCAGAAAAATATAATTCACATTTGATTCATTTATCAACTGACTTTATCTTTGATGGAGAAGCAGGTCCTTATAAAGAAACAGATCAACCAAACCCGTTAAGTTATTATGGCGAATCTAAATTAGCGGCAGAAAAGTTACTACAAGGCGCTACCTGTCGGTGGGCTGTTGCTCGAACGATAATCGTCTACGGAATCGTTGAGGATATGAGTCGATCGAACATTGTACTTTGGGCGAAAGGGGCTTTAGAGAAAAAGCAGAAGTTGACCATAGTAAACGATCAATTCCGTTCACCTACCCTAGCTGAAGATCTAGCAAAAGGATGCGTTTTAATTGCAAAAAAGGAAGCAATTGGGATCTTTCACCTTTCAGGAAAAGATACAATGAGTATTGTAGAATTGGTCCGAATAGTTGCGAAATATTATAAACTTGATGAAAGCTACATTCAAGAAATAACTACTGCCTCTTTAAATCAAGCAGCAAAAAGACCACCGAAAACAGGGTTTATTCTAGATAAAGCGGTAAATGAATTGGGCTACAACCCTATCAGTTTCGAAGAAGGAATTAAATTCTTGGAATCTCAATTGAATTAGTAATACTTTCCTAGTCTTACTTTGCTTTCTTATATTTGTTCGCTTACCACAAAAAAAACACCTCCCTTTATGCTAAAGAATGCACTTACAATAATCCTTACCATTGTTTCTTTTTCAATCGTTGCAGCAGACTTTACTGCTGATTTAAAAATTGAAAATACATCTCCAGCAATTAATGATGGAAAAGCGTATGTTGTTATATCCGGAGGAACCGCTCCTTTTACGTACAAATGGTCTAAGCAGGATATTGATTTGAAGTCTAGTAACTGTGAAGGATTAACCGAGGGGAGTAAATTTTCCGTCGTAGTAACTGATGCTGATGGGAAAAGTGAAACCTTGAAAGGGAAAATTAAAGTACAATCATTTGAAGAAGGGATTAACTCTGCTTTTATTCCAATTGTTGGGGTGATGGCAGATTTCTTGTTTTGGGACCCTTTTACATTCATCGGAATTTACGATCCTGTTGTATATAAAGACAACGGAGTAGATCCTGTTCTTCACCCAAACGGAGATAAACAGAAGAAAAGTATTCCATTTATAGTAGTTTGGTTGGTTCTAGGCGCAATATTCTTCACACTACGCATGAAGTTTATAAACCTTCGAGCTTTTAAGCATGCATTGCAATTAGTTGCGGGAAAGTTTACAGATCCTTCAGCAAAAGAAGACGGAGAAGTTTCTCACTTCCAAGCATTAACTACAGCGTTATCAGCTACTGTTGGCTTAGGAAATATAGCAGGAGTGGCAGTAGCAATTACGTTAGGTGGTCCGGGTGCTACTTTTTGGATGATAATTGCTGGGTTAATTGGAATGTCTTCGAAATTTGTTGAATGTACATTAGGTGTGAAATACAGAAAAGTTGGTAAGAACGGCGAAATATCAGGAGGGCCGATGTATTATTTGAGCGAAGGATTAAAGAAGAAGAATCTCGGTGGTTTAGGTAAAGTATTGGCTGTGGTATTTTCAGTATTGTGTATTGGAGGATCCTTTGGAGGGGGAAACATGTTTCAAGCTAACCAAGCATTCGCTCAAATATCTTCAACTTTTCCTTCAATGGAAGATAGTAGTGTAATGTTTGGAATAATCTTGGCTATTTTAGTAGGTGTCGTTATTATCGGAGGGATTAAGAGTATAGCTAAAGTGACTGATAAAATTGTTCCTTTTATGGCGATTCTCTACGTATCCTTTTCACTTGTGATTATTGGGATGAACTATAGCAACATTGGCTCAGTCTTTATTGAAATTTTTAATGGAGCTTTTAGCGCCCCCGCTCTAAAAGGTGGCATAATAGGCGTTTTAATTGTTGGATTTCAAAGAGCAGCATTTTCGAATGAGGCTGGAGTCGGGTCTGCCTCAATTGCCCATTCTGCATCCAAGACAAATGAGCCTGTGAGTGAAGGCATTGTAGCCTTGCTTGAGCCGTTTGTAGATACAGTAGTAGTATGTACGATGACTGCTTTGGTTTTGATCTTTACCGGCTTTGCAGATGGAGCTTCAGGCCTAGAAGGTGCAGAACTTACTTCAGAAGCATTTGGAAGTGTTTTTCCATGGTTTTCTAAGGTTTTAGTTGTGGCAATACTCTTGTTTGCTTTTTCAACAATGATATCGTGGTCTTATTACGGGTTAAAGGCATGGAGTTATTTGTTCGGTAATAGCAAGGCCGCAGGATACTTGTATAAATTTATTTTCTGTGTATTCGTTTTTATTGGCTCTATCATGGAACTAGGGGCTGTTTTAGATTTTTCAGATTTAATGATTCTGGGAATGGCTTTCCCAAATATCATTGGCCTAATAATAATGTCTAAGGAAGTAAAAGAGGATTTAGTGTCTTATCTGTCACGAGTTAAAAGTGGAGCAATTAAAAAGTTTAAATAATGAAAATATCTCTTTTTATTAGTATTGCGGCAATAATATTTGGGACTTCATGTAAAGAGAAAACTAGGGTTAACCTTATTTCAGGAAAAGTGTATCAAGACTGTAGCACTCCTTTGGCAAATACTGAAATAGCATTAAAGTCTAATACTGATGGAGTAACTAGTTTCAGCTCTCCAATAATATTAGGCAGTGGGATTACTGCCGCTGACGGGACGTTGTCCTTTACTTATGAGTTAGAAGAAGAAGATATTGGCACAGGGAGCTTGTTGTTAATACAACCAGCTGGATTTGAAACCTTGATTAGTTCAATTAGTTTGAATACCGATGTAAATATCAACTTGTACCGAAATGATATTTCGAAAGTTGAAATTCAACTTTCGGGATCTAGAGTTTTCGGCGCTAATGACACTCTTTTTTACAGTATAACGAATAATGATGAAACCTATGAAATGGTGCAACCCAAGGCGGGCACTTTAGATACGATTGAAGTTCAAAGTTCCATGCCTAATTTAAACAATGCAGAAGAAATCTTTTATTATGGAATAGGGACTACTAACTTTATTCGTGCAAAAGATATAGCGAGAAACTCCGACTCTACATTCAATAAAATTACTGTTAACATTAATGGTTGTGGAACACAAACCGACATTATACTCATGATTGACTAAAATCATGAAACAGCAGATTAAAGATTACTTCTATTTCAGCAAGTCAGAGCAGAAAGGAGTAATTGCATTAGTTCTGTTACTCTTAATCTTTTTAGGGGTTAGGTTTTATTTGTTAGATTACAATCCGAAAAATGAATTTGAAAAAAAGGATTTAATTGCGCTACAGTTTGAAATCGATAGTATTGAAACTGTTTCAATTTTAGCCCGTGAAAGGGAATTCAAGAGAAGTCATCAAAAAGTGGTCTTGGAGGTTAAGGACTTCGAGCCAAATGAACTTTCTCGCAAAGAATGGATGGAATTCGGATTGAGTGAGAGGCAGGCGACAACGCTACTCAATTACAAGAATAAAATCGGAGGTTTTGATTCAAAAGCTGAAGTAAAGAAGGTTTTTGTAATCAGTGATGAATTGTATGCACAACTGTCACCGCATATGCTTTTACCTGAATTTATTCCTGAGATAAAAAGTGCTTCCAAAAAATGGAAAAAGAAAAAGTACTCCAAGTCCTCAAGAGTTTACCCTAAAGTAGATATAAATACCGCAGATACAGCGGCACTTAAGAAGTTGTATGGAATTGGGGAAGTACTGGCCGAGCGAATCGTGAAACGAAGGGAAGAACTTGGTGGATTTATTTCAAAAGATCAGCTACGTGAAATTTATGGATTAAAAGAAGAAATTCTTATAAAGTTGGATACCCAATTGCTTCTCATTTCAATGGAAATAAGGAAATTGAATATTAATTCTGCAACGAAGGAAGAGTTAAAAGCACATCCTTATTTGTATTGGAAACAAGCTAAGGTTATTGTTAATTACAGGAAGCAACATGGGAAATACAGGAAAATCGACGATTTGAAGAAGACGTTACTAATTAATGATTCTATCCTCGAGAAAGTAAAACCATATATTGAGCTTTAAGCTGCCTTAATTTTCGTTTTTTTGCAGCTGCTTAAAAATGCAACAAAAGCATGCTCGAAAAACAAATAAAAGCCGCAATTCGCGACGTAAAAGATTTTCCTAAAGAAGGCATTATCTTCAAAGATATAACTCCAATATTAGAAAATCCACAATTAACGAAGTTTATTACAAAAGATTTTGTTCGGTTGATGGATGGAATGAGAGTTGATGCGATCATGGGTGTTGAAAGTCGGGGATTCTTTTGGGGACCCTTGATTGCTCAGGAACTGGGAATTCCCTTTATTCCGGTTCGGAAGAAAGGGAAGTTACCGTATAAGACAGTATCGCACAAATATGACTTAGAATATGGCTCTGCTGAAATTGAAGTTCACGAAGATGCCATAAAGGAAGGATCTAATATTTTGATTCATGACGATTTGTTAGCTACAGGTGGCACTGCTGCTGCTGCTGCCGAAATCGTTTTGAAACAAAAGGCGCATGTTGCCGGTTTCTCATTTTTAGTAATACTCGACTTTTTAAACGGAGTGGAGTATTTGTCAAAGTATAATAATAATATCAAAGGATTAGTCAATTACTAACTATGGATTTTAACTACACAGAAAACCAAACGATGATCGCCCAGATGGCGAAGGATTTTGCAGAAAAGCACATTCGCCCTGATTTAATGAAATGGGACGAGTCTCAAGAATTCCCTGTTCACATTATGAAACAGTTAGGTGAGCTAGGCATGATGGGCGTTTTAGTTCCTGCAGAATATGGTGGGTCAGGATTCGGATACCATGAATATATTACTGTGATTACGGAAATAGCGAAGGTTTGTGGATCAGTAGGGTTGTCTGTAGCTGCGCATAATTCTTTATGTACAGGTCATATCTTGGCTTTCGGAAATGAAGACCAAAAGAAAAAATATTTACCGAAACTTGCTACAGCTGAACATATTGGTGCGTGGGGGTTAACAGAACACAATACAGGCTCTGATGCAGGAGGTATGAATACCACTGCTATCGAGGATGGTGACTACTACATTTTAAACGGATCCAAAAACTTTATAACACATGCCATTTCAGGAGATATCGCTGTGGTCATCGTTCGAACAGGGGAGAAGGGAGATTCTCACGGAATGTCTGCCTTCATTGTAGAGAAAGGAACGCGTGGGTTTAACTCAGGAAAGAAAGAGGATAAGTTAGGAATGAGGGCATCAGAAACAGCGGAATTGGTTTTTACAGATTGTAGAATCCATAAAGACCAATTGTTGGGAAAAGTTGGGAGTGGATTTGCTCAGGCCATGAAAGTTTTAGATGGTGGAAGAATATCAATTGCAGCCCTTTCTTTAGGGATTGCAAAAGGAGCGTACTTAGCCGCTAAAAAATATGCTAAGGAAAGACATCAGTTTGGTCAATCAATTTCAAATTTCCAAGCAATAGCCTTTAAACTGTCAGATATGGCTACTGATATAGAGGCATCAGAATTGCTGACCCATCAAGCAGCAGATATGAAAAATAAAGGCCAAAAGATGACGAAAGAGTCAGCTATTGCCAAATATAAAGCCTCTGAGGTTTGCGTGGCTGTTGCGAATGAAGCGGTGCAGGTTTTTGGAGGTTACGGCTATACGAAGGAATTTCCAGTTGAGAAGTTTTATAGAGACTCAAAACTGTGCACAATAGGCGAAGGGACCTCAGAAATACAAAAATTAGTTATCTCAAGAGATATTTTAAAAGAGTAGTGCTATTGTAATAAAAAACACTACTTTTGTCATCCAATAAAAATAAAGACGCATGTTAATAGTACCTGTAAAAGAAGGCGAAAACATAGAAAGAGCTCTAAAGAAGTTTAAGAAGAAGTTTGAAAGAACTGGAACTGTAAGACAATTAAGAGCCAGACAGCAGTTTGATAAGCCATCAATCATTAGAAGAGAGCAGATAAAAAAGGCGATCTACGTAGCGAAAATGCAAAGAGAAGAAGAAGCTTAATTAAAGTTTTTTTAACCTCATAATATAGGGCCACTTTAATACTATTGCGTAAATTGCAATAGTATTAAAGTGGTTTTTTTATGAGCATATCTCACTTCCTTGATTATTTGCAAAAAAATAAGCGTTACTCGGTTCATACCTTAACGGCTTATGAGACTGATTTGAATCAGTTGCAGAACTATTTAGTAGCCCAATATGAGTTGAAAATTGAGTTGGCAAATTCAGAAATTCTAAGGTCTTGGATCGTTAATTTACTGGAGAATGGAACACAAAATAAAAGTGTAAACCGCAAAATATCAAGCACCAAGTCTTTTTATAAATATCTGCTGCGCGATGGCGTTATTAATAAAAACCCAACTGATAAATTAATATCACCCAAAGTATCGAAACCTTTGCCAAATTTTATTCGAGAAAAGGAAATGGATAATTTGTTAGATTCCTTTGCTTTTGAGGATTCGTTTAAAGGGGTGAGAGATAGGTTAATCCTAGAATTGCTGTACTCCTCTGGAATTCGTTTAAGTGAACTAATTGGAGTAAAACTATCTGACGTGAACTTTGCCCAACAGAATATGAGGGTGTTGGGAAAGGGAAATAAGGAACGTATTGTTCCGCTTCATAGAGAAGTAATCGCTACGATAAATTGCTATCTAGGGAAAAGACAGCAAGTAAAGAAAGGCGAAAATTTACTGCTTACGGATTCTGGTAAAAAAATGTATCCAAAGTTTGTTTATCGAAAGGTAAATTATTACCTTGGACAGGTAACAACCGCAAGTAAAAAAAGTCCACACGTGCTCAGGCATACCTTTGCCACTCATATGTTGAATAATGGGGCAGATTTGAATACAATAAAGGAAATTTTAGGCCATGCGAACTTATCCGCTACGGAAGTTTACACGCACAATACAATTGAAAAATTGAAAAATATTTACAAACAAGCCCATCCTAGGGCATAAACCTAAAGTATTATGAATGTAAAATTGAATGTAAGGTCAGTAAACTTCGATGCAGACCAAAAACTAATCGACTTTATACAAGAGAAAATTGATAAGTTAACTCAGTTTTTCGATAAGATAATTAGCGCTGACGTTTACTTGAAAGTTGACAATAATCATGAACTCGAAAACAAGGAGGTTGAGATTCGATTATTTGTGTCCGGACATGACTTATTTGCGAAGAAGGTTTCGAAAAACTTTGAAGCAGCGACGCTAGAAGTGACCGAAGCACTGCGAAGACAAGCTAAAAAGCATAAAGAAAAGGAAAGAATGAGGTAGTTATGGGTCTTATTGCTAATAACTTAACATTAAATGTAAAAGACTTTGAAAAAAACCTCGAAAATTATTTCGGGATAATATAATCTTTCATAAATTTGCGGACCTTATTTCAGAGCTACTCGTAGCAAGAAATAAGGTCGAAATTTTTGCCGATGTAGCTCAGTTGGCCAGAGCAGCTGATTTGTAATCAGCGGGTCGGGGGTTCGAATCCCTCCATCGGCTCAAAAGAAACGTTCTTTAACATATTTGAAAATTATTTGGGGGGATACTCAAGCGGCCAACGAGGACAGACTGTAAATCTGTTGACTACGTCTTCGCAGGTTCGAATCCTGCTCCCCCCACATACTTTTTAAAAATATTGATGAATCTAAAAAGCGGGAGTAGCTCAGCTGGCTAGAGCATCAGCCTTCCAAGCTGAGGGTCGCCGGTTCGAATCCGGTTTCCCGCTCTTTTATTCTCATCAATAAAATTATTACATCATTGCCGATGTAGCTCAGGGGTAGAGCGTTTCCTTGGTAAGGAAGAGGTCAGGGGTTCAATTCCCCTCATTGGCTCTAGATATAGATTGAACACATTAATTAATTATAATAATAAATAAAAGCAATACGTCATGGCTAAAGAAAATTTTGACCGGTCTAAACCACATTTAAATATTGGTACAATTGGTCACGTTGATCACGGAAAGACTACATTAACTGCTGCCATTACAACAGTATTGGCAAAAAAAGGCTTCTCAGCACCTGTAGCCTTTGATAAGATTGATAATGCTCCGGAAGAAAAAGAAAGAGGAATTACAATTAATTCATCACATGTAGAATATTCTACAGAAACAAGACATTACGCTCATGTAGATTGTCCAGGTCACGCCGATTACGTTAAGAACATGGTAACTGGTGCTGCTCAGATGGATGGTGCAATCTTAGTTGTAGCGTCAACCGATGGTCCGATGCCTCAAACTAGAGAGCACATTCTTTTAGCTCGTCAAGTAGGTGTTCCTACTATCGTTGTTTTTATGAACAAGGCCGACATGGTTGACGATGAAGAGTTATTAGAATTAGTTGAGATGGAAATTAGAGAGTTATTATCTTTCTATGATTTCGACGGTGATAACACACCAATAATCTCAGGTTCTGCATTAGGTGCATTGAATGGAGAAGCACAATGGGAAGATAAGGTAATGGAATTGATGAATGCTGTTGATAGCTT
>Ga0307998_1001139_pt1 | contig 14500 bp, 14 predicted proteins | sample Davwhametageno37_FD_203147 | JGI IMG/M metagenome (GOLD analysis project Ga0307998, IMG submission 203147) | Marine microbial communities from Davis Island wharf, Antarctic Ocean - #37 | ecosystem: Environmental > Aquatic > Marine > Unclassified | place: Antarctic Ocean: Davis Island wharf... | reverse complement strand
CTATTATTTACATCAACCTGGTTAAATATAGCTCCAGTATTACATGATACATCTACTGTTGCTTCGCGTCCTAACACATTACCGATTGAATCAGTTTGTATAACTGGAATATCGCTAGTAAGATTAGGTAAAAATAAGTTGTTAGAAATATCAGCACCTGTTAGTATTATATCTTCTAAATTGGCAGTTCCGTTAAAGATAGAAGCTTGAATATCTAATATACTTGAATATTGGACGAATACGCCAGAACTAGCGTCCGTTAAACTACTAGACAACGTTGTACCGCTAGCACATAATAATAGGTTGTCTCCAAAATGATATCCATCACTAGATGTAGTTAATTTAATATCACTTATCGTATTTTGATCTTCAAACGTAACTGAAACTATTGCTCCTGAAACATCACGATCAAGATCATATACTTGGATTCCTTCAACAATTTGTGCTCCAGGTGGTTTGGAACTATCATATGCCTCGCCACTATTAGCTTGAACGATTTTGGCACCGTATTTTAACTCGAAACGTTCAGGATATTTATTTAAAATCGTATCTGCTAATTTTTTAGAGACATCAATACCACCAACCCACCGTTGATAAATCGTTGTATCATTCATTAGTTTATTAGAAGCATTTGTTGCTGTATCAATAGTCTTGTCATATGCGGTTGTTAGTGCAGGTACATTATTAAATAAATCGTAACCTTCTTTATACCCAAATGTATTTAAAGATAAATTCTCTAAATAATCATTTTGTAGGACCTGTTGAAAATATGCTAGGGTTGTGTTCGATTTAGCCGCGTCAGTTATTTTAGTAAATGCTGTAGGAGTGTTACTTTTTACACCGACTAATTTAGTATGATTTGCATCACCAGAAGTAATTTGAAACCATTTTTGAGCATCAGTCGCACTCACATTTGTAACTATACCATGAGATGTAACCGTTGTACTAGGTTTAGAATTGGTGTCTGTTGTGGTTTTTACACCAGATGTATCTACTATACCAGATCCTTCTAACTCATTCAAATAAAACGTTGGTTCAATAGCACTTGGCATTTTATATTATATGTGTAGATTTTTACTTTATATAATTTTTTAATTAACCTAATTTTTTAATTATCTCTGCTAATTTTACTGTATCAAATACACCACCCACTGGAAACCCATATGTGGCAATATATATTTTAATTTCTGAACGGACTTGTCCTATTTCGGTCATTGTGGCAATTCCTTCCAATAAAGGTTCTTGACTGTCTTTAGTTTCTAATAATTTAATTTTTGATTTTAATAATAGAATTTCATCTTGATGTGCTTTTTCTAATAATACTGTTTTATACAACCCTTCCAAAGAACTATTTAAAACTTCCCATACTTTTGTATATCCAAATGAATCTTCAAATGATTCATTAAACAATAAGACAGACAATTTACTATAAACCTCATAAGTAAGTTCATCTTTTAATTCTGTGAAATTTCCAGTTGAATACAAAGTTAATAACTTTTCTAAATCATTACCTATATTTTTATACAATTTATATAACACTAATTCTAATTCTTGGTTATATCTATCTTGGTAAATTAATGGAATTATCTCTTGGTGTAATGAATCTATAAATAATTCCAATCCGGATATATTATCATATGTTATATCCGGTAAAATTATATTGTCTTCCTGTATCCCTGTGATATATTTTTGATATATTTTTAATAGCGTATCAAATGTGGTAATGACATTATTAAGTATAACTGGATATGACTTATTTAAAGAAATTTTTAATTTATTCAATTCATATATCAGGTTATTATATTCTCTTTTAAGAGTATCTAAACTTGTATTATAATCATGATATACAACGTGGTTCAATAATATGGAAATTTGTTTAATCTTTATATTAAAATCGTACCCAGTCGTGTTAATTACAGGAATATATGACCATGTACTGTAATTTACATTAGTGTCAGTGTTAGTAAAAAATCCTACAGATTTATTACATTTAGAACCAAATAAACTTTTTCCCATTTATTAATTATAATAAAGTAAGACAAAAATAAATATTATATACTTAATATTGCGGTTTTAACAATTAATATTTATAAATTTATAATATAATATGAATAATAATAAAAAGTACGAGTTAAATGTTGATAATTACGACAACTATGAATTATTCGAATTAATCAAATACCGTGGAAATATTGATAATATAACTTCTATTGAATTAAATAATCATATAGAAAAATTAATAAATGATAGCAGAAATAAATATAATGATATTGAAACCCTCGATACATTAATTGGGTTTTTAAATAAAGTAAATGGTAAATTATTAAATTATATCAGTATAAGACATCCTGTTCAATTAGAACCTACTAATTATAATGTTATTCAGAGTCAAAACCAATTACAAGGAGGAAATCATGATGTAACTACTGACAAAATCATTCCTGTATTAAACGTGAATGAATATAAATATCCCACAGGAGTTCTTAACCCACTGGAGAAAAAAACTACTACAAAAATACTTTCTATAGATAGTGAATTTCGAGAAAATTATCATTTATCTAATTCATCCGATTTTGTATGGTGTCTTCCATTTACAGAACATAAAGTTGTCTCTATTAAATTAGTATCTCTAGAATTGCCAATTATGTGGTATTCAATATCAGAAAGAAATAAATCAAATATATTTACAATAAAAACGTATAATATAGTAGGGTCTTCTGACACCACACATTTAATAGAAATTCCGTCTGGGAATTATATGGCAAGTGATTTTGCGATAGCTCTAACAAATTATATGTTTAACAAAGGTAATGGATTACAATATTTAATTTGTCAAATAAATTCAATCACTACAAAAACGATGATTCGTACTCGTGAGAATACTGATGGAGGTGATAATATATACGATATTACCTTACCCAATTATTCTCCTGATTTTTATTATACCATTGATTTTGGCGAAAATATTACAACAAGTTGTGGGGTTGAATCAGATTTTGAGCCAGGGTATAGTATGAATAATGATAACAAATATAGACAATATTCATTAGGTAGTTTTTTAGGATTTACAAAAAGATTTTATGAAATACATCGTCAAGATACGTATATAGATTATGTATATAATGGTAATAATATTGTTACTCATGAATCTGTATTACAAAGTGAATCATCGTATGGAAACGGTCATATACATTATATATTTATTTCGATTGATGATTTCAATAAAAATTTCATTACAGATTCAATCGTCGCCTCAACGAAAGATAATTACATAGGTGATAATATATTAGGGAGAGTTTCTATAAATGAATCATTTCATTCGGTTATGCTCCATAATGCTAGTGATCAAATATTTAAACAAAGAGATTATCTAGGTCCAGTTAATTTAAATAAATTGCGCATCAAGATATTAGATAAATATGGAAATGTCTTAGATTTAAACAATAATGATTTATCAATGTCGTTGGAAATTACCAAATTATATAGCTAAATAATTATAGGCATTTGAATATTACAAATATAACATGAATAAAAAATGTTCGATATTCTCAAACGTTTTTTATTTTTTTATTTTTTATTTCACTACCAATTCATTGTTTAATTATTTCCACAATAGTTCGCAGTCATCCATGTCTTGTGTTCGTAAAGTGCTAATTCACTATTATCAATAACTGTTTTATTTGGATAAACTGGTTTCGTACCAAAAGAGAGGAGCTCTTCTTCAAATGTATCTTGTTGAGAATACGTAAATAGCGAATCGTCTTCAGGATAAACCTTGGCATAATTAGGTGACTTGTGTAATGCATCACCATCAGATTGATATGTTGTATTATCATCCGCATCAATATAGGTAGGTAATACCTCCTCACTAGAGCAATCCAGCTCATCAATAGTCATTGGTGACATATTGCCCATGTATGCTTCATCAATACTACCAGTTTCGATATCTTGATTCCAATCACATTCACTTCTGTATTTGACTGGAATATACTCTCGTTGATATAGTTCTTCATACACGCAATTCAGTTCGTCTTCTAAATTGGTAATTCGTTCATTGATCATTTCACTGACATCATTAAGACTTGTTGGTATAGAATAGGTCGTTCCACTTTTATAACTATTGATAATAGTTGTTGAATTGTTCGGCAAAACCAACCAATACCATGGGTCGTCATACACTAACTTGGCATCCACTCTAGGATCTTCTACTTGGTCTCTAAAATTTCTTGCTGCTGAAGAACACATATTCCATTCACTGAAATGGATAAACGCCATCTTAAATGAGCTGCCATCTCTTCCAGTCTTCCAGACGATATCCATATTTTTTACCTTGCCCATATTCAACGTTTCAAATGTACTCACAATTTTTTTATTAGGAATGTTATGAAAGATGCGTGGAATACATACGGAAAAGGCTGACATATTTGAAATATTTGAGTAACTATATAAGTTTGTTAGACTTGTATGAAAAAGTATTTGAACTTCAATTTTTTTAATAAATTTAAAATTGAAGTTTATGGTAGGGAAACAGGTTATTTTACTCAATAACTTTATAATGGATGTTCAATTCAGAAAACGCAAAACAGGCAAGGACAATGAGCGTCGCAGTCGCGAATTGTATGGAAACCATAGTGCAAAACATGTACGCATTCAAGAACAATGTCAAGAAAATCATGTAAAAAACGTACAAGAATCGCGCTTAAGTGACTCGGTAAAAGGAAATCAACAAGACAAAGGTAAATCGTCTAAAAATAAAAAGGGCAGAAAATAGAAAACAATAAAATTAACAAAAATGAGAAACAAAACTGGAATAACTATTTGTAATGTTACTTCTTTTTTGTGTCAGTCTGACAATTTCACTACTTACTTCATCAACCATTTCAGAATTGTTTCCAAAAGCATCATCTCTACTTGTTTCTCTGATTTCTAGGCGAATTACTCTATCTACTTTTTGCTGTTCAATCTTCTTTCTTTGACATCTCTGTTCAAATCGAATTTCTCTATCAGTTTGTAATCTAAGTCCGTGTGCCATTATATACAGTAATAAGGTGTATCTATTTAAATCCATTTGTAAAATATATTACCATGTATATGAATCTATTACACGTTACATGTTACTTGACAACAAAAAGAATTGCAAAGCAGCAAGTGCTATAACAATACCAATTCCAAGACCCCCTAATGTGGCAATTAATAGAAAAACCAGAATACTGGCAAACAGCCATTTCATAAACGAATAAACAGAAGATGTCTCCATATATACTATCTTTGTATATTATTTATATGTGGAATAAGAGGATTATGTGGAATAATATAATTTCAATACTTTTTATTTTCTAAATAATTGAAGTTAAAATATCGTTATCTGTATTATTATACAAAGGATATTATTAGTTATTATGACAGAATACTTGAATACTATTACCTATAAGGATACTATACCCTATATTCCAAACATAACACATGGTAAAGTTATCAAAGTATATGATGGTGACACTATTACAATCGCGTGTAAAATGCCGCACGATAATTCACCTATATACCGATTTTCAGTAAGAATTGCTGGTATTGATTGTCCTGAAATGAAGACGAATAATAAAACAGAAAAAGAATGCGCGATTATTGCCAAAACAACCGTAAGTGAGTTAGTTTTACATGAAATAGTACATCTACAAAATGTAAAACTGGAAAAATATGGCCGTATATTAGCCGATGTATTTACAAATGATATATCAATAGGGGATATGTTGTGTGAATGTAACATGGCAGTGAAATATGACGGAGGAACAAAAGTTTCACCAAATGATTGGATGCAATATTATAATTCATCTACGACTAGTCTTGATAAGTACTTACACAATTATGTATATTTGAATACGAAAGAAGAAAATAAAAATAATTCATTCATTCATAAATTTACAAATTATATAACAAAAATAGTATCTACATGTTTGTTTCGTAAAACCAATTCGTCAAATGCCTAACATCTAAGAATACATACACTCAAACATTAAAGAACACGACCAGTCCATATTGTTTAAATTAATTATTCTACCATACTCATCATAAAGTGTAATTCGCATTTTTTCTATATTGACTGGACCAAAATAATTTCTACTTCGATTAATCTGTGACGAAAATCCATCGGTTTCGCTCGTTTGATAGACGCCACCAGCATTACCATTATTTGATAAATTGATTTTAGCCAATATATTTCGATTGTTTATGGAATCGCTATACGCAGACACGTAATAATTATTTACATTGTTATTATAATCATCAATCGCTACAAATATATACTGCGGTCCTTTGATGTAAAAAAGGCCCTCTGAAACAATGGCAGATGGCAATATAATATTACTCCCTAATGTTGTACCTGGACCACTATTGTACATATTCATTCTGTATCCGAGCTCCCAACCTAAAAAGAATGGCAATGGTTGATTCATAGTAGTTATTCCATTGCTATCTACTCCAAATACGATTTGATACTCCAAATTACCTGAATCAATTAAATCGATAAGTGGAGTAGCATTTATACCTGACACATCTAATGCAAAGATGCTTTTTCCACTGGTAGAATCAACTGTATAACGCAAGTTAAAAGAAGCATCTGATTGAATAGTTACACCATTATATGCTGAATTGGTCGGTGTAATAGCGACAGACGACAATAGAGAGCCATTCATGATGGATTCTATCTCGGAACCACCACTACCATTAGGAGTATTTGTATTGTATGTTTGATAATTTCCATCAGGAATTTTGACCAAAACACTATTTTGAAACTCGCCGCCTGAATTGTCCCAATTTACGACAAATGCATTATTTCCTAATGACTCGCTAATCGCATAATAAGTCAATGGTAATTCAATCGACGCTAGACGCATATTAATGACTTTTTCAAATTTATACGGCAAGGTTAGGTGTTGGTCTGATGAAGACGATTGATAATAATTCGGCCTAAATCGTGAATCAATATTTACCGCACGTTTAATGGTGCGATAGTTAATGGGATTTATGATGCCTGGTGGGGCGCCACCTAAACTACCAATATTCAATCCGTCTGTTGGTTTCGCAGCATAGGCTTCCTTTACATCACGTTCTTGGTTTATGATAAAATGATCATTCACTTCACTGACTGTATTTTTCAATTCACCGAATGTATTGACCTGTGTTCTGCTTAATTCAATACCATTTGATATTATTTTGGATAGACGAGAAGAAGCTGTATCTAAGAAACTACTTATTCGCGTCTTCATATCATTTGTCACAGAATCATCATCTACCAATTTTACATATAACTCATTTTTTTTAGAAGCGATATCCTCTTGTTGATAAGGATAGGAGAGAGATAATATATCTTCCAACTCATTGTCACTATAATCATTAATATTTAAAAGGAAAGAGTCCATATATATAAAATTACAAGTTTATTTTTATATTGGAATATGACTAAACTATGTTACAACAAGTTCCTGAATCAGTAGATACTATATGAGGTCTATCATTTAACGTAAAAGATGACCTATCTACACCTATTTTTTTTATACCATGACAGTCGTCTATATGGTCGCAATCCATTATTTCACCAACAAAAGATGTGAATATTTCTTCTAAATGGAGGCATGTGTCTATTTTACAAGAGATTTCTCTGTATGATAACTTATATTGTTGAATCAGTTTGTCTATTTCAATCACATCTGTGTGATTTTGTAAATCACGTTTATTGCCTAATAACAATACAGGATGTGTATGAGAACATGCTTGATCATGTAATAATGTTTTCAACCAACCTTCTAGTTTTTTACACGTTTCAGATTTCGAAACATCAAACATGAGCACAATACCACAAGTGTCTCTAAAATAAGACCTAACAATAGAATGAAATCTCTCTTGACCTGCAGTATCCCATACAATTATTTTGACGTGTTTATCGCGAATTGTATAGTACATTTTGGTAAAATCTACACCGATGGTTGATTCGGAAAAATACGCACTATTATTCTGTATTTTGTTAAAGAAGGATGTTTTGCCTACATTGGTATCCCCAATTATTAATAATTTCAATGTATAGTCTATTTCATTGGACATCTTATAAAATAATTATAAATAATTTTATACGATTCTTATTTTCCATTATATGTATTTATGTTCTTCGTTTTACTGCTCTCAAGTTACTTGCTTGACATGACGCACCTACACCTCCAGCAACCGTGTGTGGTTTATAATACTTATTATTGCTCTTGATAAACGTCATCGGCACGCTCTTTAAAAAAATGGTGGATGCTCCTTTACAACATCCGCTACCAATAACAAATTGTCCCATATATATACTTTCATCTATTTTAATTTCTTTGTTTGTTGGTTGTTGTTGGTTGTTAGTTGTTACATTTTATGACAAAGCATTTCTCGGACATGAATGTATTATATATTGATTCAATCTGATTCAAAATAAACACACGTGTCGTCATTCCATCGTATCCTATATTTCAATAATACGATATTGCTTCTTAATAAAATGTTTTTGCTACCTAATGTAGCATGAATGGTAATAGTAACAATAATCATGCGAATATTATTATTCTATTACCGCCTAGCTCCACCTCAGCCACATGGTCTGCCTCTAGCAGCAAAAACCCCATTCATATTACCTTTGAATGCGTTTCCACCAAAAGATGGAACACGTGACTGTAATATGGTATTGGTATTGGTATTGGTATTGGTATTGGTACTTACATTTATAGAATTTCGTGGTACCATATTAGACATGGTACGTCTCTGCTGACCTAATATTAATTTCATTTCCACTTTTCGTGACATTATATAATACATAAATATATTCATTTTATGTATTATAGCTGATTTTTACCTATTATAACCGATTTCTATGTAAAACATAGACAAGATCTTGATTTGACAATACCATATGACTTGGTTTTGTTTCCTTGAACAGGTGTCAAGTTGGTATCATTTTGTGTTCGTAATGGTCCTTTTCCTTTTAATCGAGCTAAATATCTAGCATAACTACCATGTTTGATATCGACACCCTTACCTCCAGGAGCTTGCGAACCAGGTCTATCACGTGTCAATGAGCGTTTTGTTGAATTCCCATGCGATGGAACAACTGTTATTCTGGACACTTGTGAATTCGCAGCTAAAGCACGATCACTCATTTGATTCCAATTCACTCCATATGCCGATTTGGGACGTTGATAGACAGTAAGTGCTGCCAAATTCATAGCGTATTCTGATGCTGGAACTCTTACTGTATTCCATATTCTTTTTTGTTCTGCTACGACGTAGGAACCTGTTTTGTCACAGTATCCACAATTAGAATTGCTACATCCTTTACACTGCACTAATCCATATATTATTCCACCATTACAACTACAATCTACTTCTGTGCCCATAATTATATTATATACTATATTTATAATAAAATTGACTCTTAATAATATCAGATACTAATATCAAAAATAATTAAAATACAGATAGCCAATGACATCTAAACATATAACGAATTGTCCATGTTGTTTCAAGATATTCAAACGCCAAGGTTGTTATGAAAAACATATATTTACTTGTCAAAGGAAGCAAGACCAATACCAAGACCAAGACCAAGATAAATTACCAAATGCCAAGCAATTGTATGAGATGATTACCCTATTGACTGAAAAATATAATTCAGTACAAAGCGAATTGGAAAATATGAAACAACATATTCGCACTAAAAACAAGAAAATCGACGTAATTACGTGGTTAAATGAACAAGAAAAACCTGAACATAGTTGGTATTCTTGTATCGAACAAATGGAGATTATTGTATCTGATTTGGAGTATATATTTAAGAGTGGGTTTATTGATGGTACTGTTGAAATAATAAACAAATATATTGAAAAGGAGGGAATGAGAGAAACATTCAAATGCTTTGAACAAAAGAAAAATATTATTTATATGTTTGATGAAGAATGGAAAGAATGCAAAACAGACGATTTTAAAAAGATATTCAATATTATTTATAATAAACTGATGGTGACATTTGATGATTATAAAATGGAAAACGAAGGCAGATTATGTGATGAAAATTTCCAATCCGTATATTGTGATAACTTTATGAAACTGTTATGTGTAGATATACCATTCGAAAAAAAGATTACGCGCATTAAAAACAAGATATATGCGGAATACAAAGAAAGCTTCAAAACCATTACTGAAATGGATATATAAACAATCCAATTCAATCCAATCCAATTATAATTAGTTATATTTATTCTTATTTTTTGTACTACGTACTACTTTAATGATGTATTAAATCGTCAAAAAAAATTGAAGTGAAACTATAGAAATAAGTATTTGACATATTCTAACAAGTAATAGCAAAAGCTAACAAATTCAATCACAAGCAATCATGTCCGTTTATACCGTTTTCATTCCAAGAGTCTTCTCCAACATCAGTCAGGAACGAATCAGTAATGTATTCCACGACCTCAATATTGGTAGTGTAGAACATGTTGATTTGGTACCCAAGACGAGTGCTAATGGTAAATCATACAACATGGCGTTTGTTCATTTCGCCATGATTTATAATACGAACGAAGCAACCAAGTTTCGTCAAGAAGTAGAAGACCCTGAAAAGAAGGCCGTTCTACAATACGATGGTCCATGGTTTTGGCTAGTCTTGCCTTTTGAACAAAATAATACAGAAAAAGATACGACTGATGAAGAAGAAGAGCAACATAATATGTTGAATGGAATTGCAAATCAGTTTGTTCTCACGAATCCTCCTGTCCCCCCTCCCTATGAATATCTAATGGCGAATATGGTTCCTGTTTGGGTCATGACTACATATGGACCATCCTTACAATGGGGATGTCCACAATACAATAGCATTCCTAATTGTAACAATTCACCAGTAAATACAGTCAAGATGGTCCCCCCACAAGTTGCTTACGGAAACCGCAATACAGGACAGAGACCACACCCACGCAAGAAGATTAATGTTCAACGCAATACTAGAGAACATGTCGAGTCACGCAATGCGACATACGCCAAGGAGGAAAATCACGTATCAACTAAGATTAATAACATGGTTGAAGATGGTGAAGAAGTAGATAGCGAGGATAATTAAAAAGAAATATATAGATAATTAGTTTTGTAATGTAATAAAAATAAAAAATAAATCAGGAAAGAATCCTTTTTTCTTGTATTATATTATAATGAGCAAACGTAGCAACACTTCCACAAAGACAAAAAATCCTTCTGGGTTTTCATTCACTATAAAGCATAAAGCAAAATCATCTGGAAGCGGTATGTCTATGCCCAATATAGATTTAAGCAAACCGGTTATTAAATTTAAAGCCAAATCCGCAATTAGTGACAAAAGTAGTTCTAAAAAAGGAGGAAGAAAAACTCGCAAACGTACGATGCGTAAAAAGACTCATAGAAAAAAGCATGTCAGAAAAACACACAGCAATAAAAGGTCATCGAAAACGCGTAGAAATAAATAAAATATCTATAATAACTGACTAGAGTAAATGATTATATTTATTAAAAATAAATATAATTAAATTAAACTGATTTCATATATATTCAGACCATTTTTGAGTATATTTAGACGATTGGGTAAGATGGTTGCATAGCAATTCCACAAACACCAGGATCATTTGTACTATCACTTCGCTCAATCTTAATATAACCAGCATCTCCCCAAGTTGGACCCCAACTGTTCTTAACAAGCCAGTATTCGGTCCCAGACTCCTCACCATATCCTACAATAAGAACACCATGATCCAATTTGGTACCACATGCGTCACCTGTAAGAACACCACTAGTGTAAAGTTGGAATGCCTTTGTATCTGCCTCAATAGCAATAGAAACAGGACCACGTGAAACGGCCTCCTTCAAATTAACTTGGTTATTCTTTGTAACATCAACACATCCGGAAATAGTTACAACAGGATCGCATTTTTGACAATCACCTCCTTGGGCAGTATAAGGATAAGCAGTCTCCAAACACATACCATTATCCTTGGCGTATTGGAAAGCACTGTCCATTAAACCACCATTACATCCATGATTTCCATAAGACTTGGAGCAATCGACCAATTGCTGTTCCGAAAGACTAACAAGAGAACCCTTGGAAATAGCCCAAGCCCCCTCCATGGCTCCAGTTGCGCTAAATGACCAACAAGAACCACATTGTCCTTGGTTCTTTACAGGATTTACTGCATCATGCTCGCGCCAATCGTAGTTTGCTGGTACATCTGCTGTAGATGATTGAAACTTGTCACATCCTGTAGAAAATGGTCCTCCGACACGAATTCCATTGAAACGAGCAAACTCATCTTCAGTTAAATCGGCAAAAGGAGTGACTCCCAACTTGTAAGAATGGTCATGAGAATTATGTTCGTGAATATACTCCATATTTGACTTGAATACTTCGAATTTCTTCTCGAACTCGGTCAATGTAGAATAAGACTTGTCAAATCGTGTAATAAATTGTTGGAAATTAGACCAATGATGCTCAGTAGCATTAAAAGCGGTTGCCATGGTGGTTAGGCACAAAGTAGCTACAATAGTAAATAACTGCATTATATACATATATAAAGATAATTGTTTTTATATCATCGTTTTATAACCTATATACTACATAACATGGGAATAATTATTTATGTAGTAAAACTGATTGTTTCATTTATCAAGGTGATAATTATATCAAATGAAATTTAAATAGTGAATGATAAATTGAATTTTTCCTTGAACTCCAATGAAGTATAAATGGGTATGTTTTTTTGCTTTGCAGCTTCTATTTTTCCAGTATCTTCATCCTTATCCTTGACAACCACAGCAAATGTATTTTTGCTGACAGCACTTGATTCTCTAGCACCCAATGTTTTCAGTTCTTCGCTCAATTCTTTATTGCGAAAACCAGTAATGATAATGGATTTTTCATACAGAGGATTGCTTTCGTCAATTGGTTGCTGATTTTGTACTCCTTGAATGCTTTCATTTAATTTATCCTCCAATTTGGCCACTTTTATAAAGTCCATGAATTTAGGAATATTTTTAACGAATCGCTCCGCAGTTTTCTTCTCTATTCCGCGAATAGACTTGATATTGGCTATTTTCTCCTCATCGCTTATTTCAGAAGTTACAATATCAGGATACTTGATCATTATCGGTTCAATGCGTCTTTCACCAAAACCGCGCCCAAAAATATTCGATACCGCCATTAACTTTATCAAAGAAGCCTTTTCTATTTTATTACGGATAGAGGTATATACTTTTTCAGCCATCTTCTTTTTAAACCCATTCACTTTTAAAAAATCCTCTTCCCCCATGGCGATTATTTGTGGAACAGACGTATAGCCGGCTGCTATTATTTTCTTTACATTACCTGGACCTAGACCATCTACTTCCAATCCTTTGAAAAATCCAATAATATTTTTTTCAATGACAGTATCGTCTTGTTCAGCATCTTCCAAAATAATATCTACATGTGTTTCATTCCATTTATATGCGACATCCGGCATTTTTGCCTTTTCAGCCGGCTCAATTACGGCCATAATATGAGGAATCACATCTCCACTTCTCACCAATTTCACCAAAGCACCGATACCCAATTTATTGTCTTCCACGAATGCCGCATTAAACGCAGTAGCGTATTCTATTTTGGCACCACCTAGAACAACCGGCTCTATTTGAATACGAGGTTTCAAGTATCCATCTTTACTAGGGGACCACAATACATTTAGTACCTTGGCTTCAGCAACTTGATCTGATAGGACCATTTTAAAGGCGAATCCATGCTCCGGATTCTTATCCGTACGATCATATATTTCATCGTTTGTTACTATGACACCATCAATCGTATATTCATATTTTTTTCGCCAATCGACTAATATATCTGATAACATATTGTTGTCTATATCCTGTTTCACTTCGTTTATCACGACAACCGTGTCGTCTTTCTCCAACATGCTCATTTGTTCGCTAGGTTTTAGAGAAGGGACAATGACTTCATAGGCGACAAAATCGACATCTTTAAACCTTTCTGGTTCTATTTTTTTCTGATTGACAATGCCTGCCACCAAATTGCGCGAATTCGAAAAATCTGATTGGTATTTTTCGGTAAATGTAGTTTTTTTCATGATTAATTCGCCACGAATAGTAATGTCCTTTGTTTTTGGTAATCTCAAATAGGGTATTAGATGGGATATATCCTGACCGACTTTGCCATTACCGCGAGTATATAGCTTTTGTTCGTCGTTTTCCGTAGAATACATAGCACTAATGCCATCTAATTTTGCGGATAATACATACGGTCCTGAATATTTCGCCTTCCACTTAGCGAGAGCATTCGTATCCGGTTTGATTTTGTCCATGGAAGGCATATTATAAGGCAATTTTACCTTATTCTTCTCTTGAATAGGTGCGCCAATTTGTTCGAGAATCTTGTTTTTTGGATACTTCTTCTCCATGTATTCTTTTATGATAT
>Ga0307998_1001138_pt1 | contig 14521 bp, 13 predicted proteins | sample Davwhametageno37_FD_203147 | JGI IMG/M metagenome (GOLD analysis project Ga0307998, IMG submission 203147) | Marine microbial communities from Davis Island wharf, Antarctic Ocean - #37 | ecosystem: Environmental > Aquatic > Marine > Unclassified | place: Antarctic Ocean: Davis Island wharf... | reverse complement strand
ATGGAGCAATATACAAAGTGGTTTGGCTTCACTAGAGAATGTTTTAGAGCTTTTAGATCAACCAATGCCTAAGTTAAATGATTCCGATCTTGAGCGATTAAACTTTAAAAATGAAATAACTCTAAAAAATATTGATTTTAGTTACCTAAAAAATAAACAACAAATTTTAAGTAACCTTAATCTAACAATTAAAAAGGGCGAGTGTATTGGCGTTATTGGTCAAACTGGAAGTGGAAAAAGTACATTATTAGATTTATTAATGGGGCTTTTAAACCCAACAAATGGTGAATTATTAGTAGATGGAACTTTAATTTCACATAAAAACATTAGGGCATGGCAAAAAAATATTGCACATATCCCACAATCAATTTTCTTGATTGATGCAAGTGTACAAAAAAATATTGTTTTTGATTACTCAGATGAAAAAATAAATAAAAAGAAATTAGAAAAAGCGACAACAAAAGCAAAAGTTACTCAATTTATTAGGAATAAAAAAGATAAGCTTGAAACTATTATAGGGGAAAATGGAATTAAATTATCTGGGGGGCAACGTCAGCGTATAGGTATTGCTCGAGCCATATATAAGGATTCAGAAATCATGATTTTTGATGAAGCAACAAGTGCTCTAGATAGCCAAACAGAGGCGGCAATAATTAATTCTTTAGAGTTGAATAAAAACAATAAAACTGTAATTATGGTAGCGCATCGACTTTCTTCACTTAAATACTGCAATAAAATTATAGAATTAAAAGATGGTCAGATCACTAAAATTGGCTCGTATAATGAAGTGATAAGGGATAAAAAAAAATGAAAATGAGAGTTAATTAAATGAGCTATAAAATTGGTATTCTATATTCATCATTTAATAATTATGATCTTTTTGAAGGTGAGGTTCTAAAAAGAGTAAATTTTAATTCATACCCGGTATTAAATATTGATGATCATTCCAATATTGACGAACAGAAAAAGGGACGGAGGATTTGCGCTGAAAATAATATCGAGTTCCAAACAAATAAGCATAAGGGCCTTCAATTTGCAGTTGATCAAGGTGTTAGGCATCTGTCTGATGTGCATCAGTGCGATTGGATTTTTTGTTTGCAGCAAGATGTATTTCCAGTTGATAAAAACTTTTTTAAATTATTTGAAGATTATATAGAGGGTGTAAATCTAGGCGACGTTGGTGCTATTGGATTTAACCTTTTAGATGATGATAATACTGCTAGTATTGATTCATACAAAAAATATAAAAAATATGGTTCTGCTGACGGTAGTCTTGGAATATTCTTTTTAAGCGATACAAAGAATGAATATAAACGTATGAGTTTTCATATGTATTTAATAATTAGTGCATTAAGTTTGTTTGGTACAAAAAAGTGGAAACAAAAGGCAAAAAATTATTCATCATCCAGAAGATGGTTTTGTGAGAAAACATTCCACGATTTTAGTCGCTACTCTAAGCTATACAGAGGAATGTATTCATGTGAGCTACCAATATGGGCTGCAGTTGCTATAAGTGCAAGTAATTGGAAAAAAATCGTTAAACCAACTGATAATTTTATTTTTCATCTTTGGTTTAATGATATTGCCATGCAATTCTTATCATCAAATATAAATATTGCGGTTGCGTCAGACCTTTATCTTCTAAACGACCAAGCTATAAAAGAAAAATATGGTTTTAATAAATGTTCAGCTACAGCGGGTCGGCTAGGTAATACTGATCATGTTGAAGCTTATGGCCAGCATTTAATTAATTTTCAGAAGCGTTGGGGTTTTGACTATCAAGACCCCAGGTCAACTTATAAAAATGTGAAAGATAGATATTTTGGCACACTAGTAGACAAGTATTTCAACCATGATTGTCGAAAAGGCCCTATTACCCAATATAAGAAAAATAAATAATATAAATTTTCTATAAAGATTAATTAAAATGACGAAATATAACTTCTCTGATAGCAAATGTCTCATTCTAGATGTTCGCTCAATAACTCAGCTTATTTATATGTCTAGTGTATTTGAAGATAGAATTTTCCATGTTAATACAATATTAATATGGAAAGGAAAAGCATCTACTCTAAAGTTAGCAGAAAAATTTTTTACTATGCCTAAGAATTGTTATATTTTGGACATTAATATTCAGGACTCCAAGTTAATGTTCAATCCTAAGGTCATATCTAAAATTAAAAAACTATGTAAAAAGATAAATAATAAATATAAATATATTGAGCTCTCATCATCATTCGCCAGTGGTTTTTATTTTGAATTATTAAAGCATTATTTGGGGGCCAAAGATGAAAGCATTATTCAATTTGATGATGGATTAATTAATGAATTAAAAGAGCCAAACAGGTATAGAGCAATCAAATTTATTATCTATGCAATTCACGGTATGTTCCACTTTCCCTCTAGGTATAAACTTTTTTCTGACATTAGATTCAAAAAGATTTATAGCTCAATCAAGCCTAATAATATTGATGCTATTGATAATAAAACTGTCCATGATATCTCACACATTGTTTCAAAAAAAATTTCTACAATCAGCCTAAAAAACATTAGCATTATAAATTCACGTTCCGCAATTTTAATGACTACTCATTCCGTCGAAAGTGACAGGATGACTACTCCTGAATATCAAAAAATGATTAAAAATGTTTTTAATAAATTAAAGGATAATGGCGTAACTGATATTTATCTTTCGTCTCATCCCGCAGAAAAAAATAGTAATAATAATTTTTATAGGGACCTAGGGATGAATCTTACTTTCCAGTATTATCCATCGGAGTTGCTTGTAGCCAATAAGAATATTACATCTTTTGCTAGCCCTATGAATAGCACCATTCTTTTATCACATCATCTGAAATTGTTAGATTCAATTGAGTTGATAATTGCCTATATTCCAAATAAATCTCCTTATCTAAAAATGGTTATGAAGTTGATATCTAATATTTTATCAAAATATCCATTAACGTATTATGTTCTTTAATTATCATGAATAATTATATTGCCATTATTATGCCGTCACTCAAAATAGGAGGGGGAAATAGAGTTCTACTTCAGTTTTTAAATAAGGCTATTGAGAATGATAATAAATGTAAATTATTTTATTTAGACCGAAGAGGGGATAATTTTAAAGATTTACCGCTAAATACCGTATCACAGAATGTTTATGGGGATGGAGTTATTTCAATTTTATTTTTTTCAATTATTTTATCTCTAAAGTTACGCTTTGATAAGTCTATTAAATATGTCCTTGTATCCGATCCAATTCTTTCAATCTTTTCTTTTATTTACAGCAATAAAAAAAAGATTAGATTTGTTCAGTCTAACGATCTATTGTTGTTTGAGGAAAATATCAAAGGTAATACTATTTTAAATAGAATTTATAAAAAGTTTTATACTTTTAGTCAGCACTACCAATATCATAAAATTATTTTTAATTCTAAATACTCGTTAGATTCATATAATAATTCACTACGCCCTAGAAATATGTATTCAGATGATTGCATTATTAACCCACCAGTTTTTACTTTAAATTACGAAAGAAATATAAATAATATTTCCGCTTACAAGAAAACTACCATTGCAATTGTTACAAACAATCACCCTAGAAAAGGCTATAAAGCCTTTATCGATATTGTTAAAAAATCAAAATTGAAGGAGCTTAATTTTATAGTTATATCCCAGGACGAACTTAATTCTGGATTAAGTAATGTTCTTCATCTTAAGCCTAATTCTGATGATGAGTATGTTCAGGCTTTAAAAAATTGTCATTTTATTTTAAGTACCTCAACTTTTGAGGGTTTTGGCTTGCCCCTTATTGAGTCTATGGCGTTAGGCGTTGTCCCTATTGCTATTTATAATAAAGGTATGGATGAATACAACGGCAATCAAAATATTACTATTATTAAATCTCCAGAGGATTTTGACGTACAAATAACAAATATTGTTACCAATAATGATAAATATATTAAACTGTCCAATGAAGCAATAAAGACAGCATCTGTATTCACTGAGCAAAAATTTTATTCATCAATCATAGAAAAAATATATTAAAAATTATGGAAAATAACTTATTTATAAAAAACAAAGAAAGTAATCAAACCTATGTAATTGCAGAGGCAGGTTTAAATCATAATGGCTCTGTTGATATTGCAAAAAAACTTATCGATTTAGCTGCTGAGGCAGGTGCTGATGCTGTTAAATTTCAAAAAAGAACAGTGAGCAAGCTGGCCGTAAAAGCTACACTAGATGCTAAGGATGATAGGTTTCCAGAGTTTGGAAATACTTATAGAGAAATTCGGGAGCATCTTGAATTTAATATGACTCAATATATAGATATAAAGGAATATGCAGAGGGCTTAGGTTTAGATTTTTTGTGCACTGCTTTTGATCCGGAGGCAGTCGATTTCTTAGAGAGTCTTGATATTAAAATATATAAGTTAGCTAGCCATAGTGCAACTAATATTGAGTTACTTAAGTATATGGCTCAAACAGGAAAACAAGCAATTTTATCCACTGGAATGGCAGAGTTAGAAGAAGTTGATACTGCAGTAAAGATATTTAAGGGGTTTGATGCTCCTTTATTACTCTTACATTGTGTTTCAGCTTATCCAACACCACTTGATGAATGTAATTTAAGGATGATTGATGTACTTAAAGAAAGGTTCGGACTTCCTGTCGGATATTCTGGTCATGAACTAGGTTACCTACCAACACTTACTGCTGTTTCTATGGGTGCTGTTGCCATTGAAAGACACTATACACTTGATAACAATATGACAGGATTTGATCATAAAATGTCTCTTAACCCAACAGATTTTATTGCGATGGTAAAAGGAATTAGGGATATCGAAAAAATTAAAGGGACCGGCCAAAAGAATGTTAGTGAAACTGAGTGGATAACTCGAAATAAGTATCATGTTTCTATTGCCTCAGCTAATAAAATTACCTCAGGCACTTTATTAACTGACGATATGATTGTGTACCGTAATCCAGGAACCGGAATACCTGCTAAAGATGTTGAACGTATTCTTGGAAAAAAAGCTTTGCATGATATTCCTGCTGATGAATTATTAAGTTTTGAAATGTTCGAATGAGCTTGAAAAATCCACTAGTATCAATTATTGTTCGCACTTATAATGAGGAGCACTGGATAACTCATTGCTTAAAAGAAATATTTAACCAGGATTTTGAAAGCTTTGAAGTTATATTGGTTGATAATAATAGTAATGACAATACGGTTGAGGTTGCCAAAAGATACCCCATATCAAAAGTTGTTAAAATTGATAAGTTCATCCCAGGAAAAGCATTAAACGATGGGATACGAGCCTCAAAAGGTAGTTATATAGTATGTATTTCTGCTCATTGCATTCCAAAAGATAAAAAATGGCTCGGGAATTTGCATGCTAATTTTAAAGGAAACGAAAAAATAGCTGGCGTATATGGGCGTCAATTACCTTTATCTTTTACTAGTGATGCTGACAAAAGAGATTTACTTATTACATTCGGACAAGATAGAAAAATACAAATCAAAGATCATTTCTTTCACAACGCCAACAGTATGATTTCCCGAGCTATTTGGGACAAATTTCCTTTTGATGAGGAGGCAACTAATATAGAGGATAGAATTTGGGGTAAGGCGATATTAGAAGCAGGGTATGAGATTGCATATGATCCTGAGGCATCAGTCTATCATCATCATGGCTTGCATCAACATGGGACCTCATCAGATAGGGCAAATGGGATTGCTAGAATTTTGGAAAAACTCGATCAGGATAGTATTGATAGTTTTCCCGAGAGCCTTAAACCAGAAAATATTAACGTCGCATCTATACTCCTTGTTAATGGCAAAATAAAAGAAAACTCAATTGAATTTAAATCCTTACTAAAAGCAGTTAATGCATTAAGAAAGGCACAATACGTAAATAAAATCTATGTATTATCCTACGATGAGATAGTCGCTAATTTATGTGAAACAGAGTGGATTGATAGAAACAAATCAAGCTTCAATGGTGATGATATTAATGTTGAAAATTTACTTTCTGCTTCATTATTAGAAATTGAATCTACTGGTTTTTATCCGGAAGTTATTGTTTACGTTAATCATTATTATCCATTTAGACCAAAGAATTTATTTAATGAATTAATTAAAGAATTGCAATATAAAGGTTTGAGTTCGGTTTTCCCTGGCTTTGAGGATTATGGGCATTATTGGCAAAAAACAAACAATATTTTTTCTCAAATTGATTCGTCAATGAGTTCTAGGATTTATCGAAATCCAATGATGCGAGCTTTATATGGTCTTGGTTGTGCTACAAGATCAACCGATATTAGGAGGGGGAGTATTACAGGCATAAACGTTGGTATTATCTCTATTGATGATTATAAATTTACATTAAATATAAGAGAAAAAGGTTCAGAAGAAATTATTAAAAAATTACTATGAATAATGATAAAAAAATTCGTATTCTTGGCTTAACTTTGGCTAGAGGTGGTTCAAAATCAGTACCTAAAAAAAATATTAAAAATATTGCTGGACTGCCTTTAATTAGCTATACCATTGCCGAGGCTTTGAAAAGTAAGTATATAACTAGATATATTGTTTCAACCGATGATAAGGAGATACAAGATATTGCTATTCAACATGGTGCAGAAGTACCTTTTTTAAGGCCTATAGAGCTTAGTACAGATCACGCTAGCTCATCATCTGCTCTTCAACATGCAGTAAATTGGGCTGAAAAGGAAGAAGGTGTTAACTATGATTATGTAGTTGAATTAATGTGTACTAATCCGCTTAAAACAGCCAATGACATTGATTTATCTATTTCAAAATTAATTTCTACTAGAGCAGATTCAGTTATTGCTGTGCACCAATTGGAGGATCACCATCCTGCTAGAATTAAAAAAATTATTAACGATAAAATTGTTGATTTTTGTATCCCTGAAATTTCCGAGAGTAGAAGGCAAGATTTGAAACCTATAGCTTATATTAGAAGTGGTTCGATTTATGCATTAAATAGAGATTATTTAATGACTCAAGGAAAAAGATATGGATCGGTAAATAGTAGGGCCTACATCCTGCCTAATGAAAGGGCTGTAAATATAGATACAGAAATTGACTTCATGATTGCTGAGTTAATGCTTAGGGAGAAGTTATAAGTTATGACTCCAAAAATTTTAGTCATAACACCAGTACTGCACATACGAGACATAAAAAAAAATCTCGACTCTATTGGCGAGGTAACATATTTAGATGATCCAACATCGGATGAAGTAAAAGCAATAATATGTAATTTTGATGCTATTTATACTAATCCAAATAAATCAAAAGTATTTATCGGAAAAGAAATTTTAGATGCTGCCAATAGATTAAAAGTAATTTGTACGGCCTCTACTGGTACAAATCATATTGATAAGGTCTATGTAAAAAAAATAGGTATAACATTACTTTCTATTACCGAGGAGAGGGAGGTTATAAATCGTATCAGCTCAACTGCAGAATTAGCCTTTTCACTAACATTGGCGAGTTTAAGGCATGTTGTTAAAAGTAACAATTCTGTCTTAAATGGGGATTGGGACTATGAAAAATTTATAGGTCGACAAATGAATTTCCTTACTATTGGGATTATTGGATACGGGAGACTTGGAACAATATATGCAAAATTTTGTAAAGCATTTGACTCCAAAATACTAGTATACGACCCATATAAAGAAATAATTGACAGAAAAATTACAAAAGTTAATTATTTAAAAGATATTTTAAAAGAATCTAATGTTATTGCATTGCATGTTCACGTTACCGATGAGACGATAGGTATGATAGATAAAGCATGTTTTGATTTTATGAAGAAAGATGTTGTTATAGTAAATACATCTAGAGGGGATATTGTAAATGAGAACGATTTGGTTAGTTTTTTACAATCTAATCCAAAGGCTAGAGTTGCAACGGATGTTCTTGTGAATGAAATAAAAGATAGGAAAAATAGTCCATTACTCAAGTATGCAAAAAAATCAGATCAAGTAATTATTACTCCTCATATTGGAGGTATGTGTGTTGAGTCTCAAGAAATAGCATATGGACACGCTGCAAAAATGTTATCTAATTTTTTTAAGTCTGTAAATACGTAAACAATGAAATTAAAAAAAAAGAAGGCTCCTCTCCCAAATATTGCTATTTTATTGACTGTTTACAATGGCATAGCTTGGATTGAGGATCAAATTGAATCGATTCTTACGCAAAGCGAAGTTAAAATTGATTTATACATAAGTGTCGATCTTTCAACTGATGGATCCTATGAAAAATGCTTGGAGTTAACCAAAGAAAAACGTAACGTCAAAATCTTGCCATATGGAGATAGATTTGGTGGGGCTGCTCTGAATTTTTTTCGCCTAATACGAGATGTTGATTTCATAGACTATGACTTTATTTCATTAGCAGACCACGACGATGTATGGCTACCAAATAAATTAATTCATGCAGTTAAGACCATTAAGAGTAAAAATGTTTGCGCGCTATCAAGTGATGTAACCGCATTCTTTCATGATAGCCAGGAGGCTGTTATCAAAAAATCATACCCTCAGAAAAAATTTGATTATTACTTCGAATCGGCAGGACCTGGCTGTACTTATGTAATAAAAACAAAGCCTATGCTTCAGTTTAAGAAATTTATGATCTTAAATTTTCGAAAAGTAAGGAATATAACTTTTCATGATTGGTTTATTTATGCCTATTTTAGAGAGAACTCTATGAGCTGGTACATTGATAATAAATCATTGGTAAGATATAGAAATCATGAATTTAATACTATCGGTGCAAATCTTGGAATGAAAGCTTATTTAAAAAGATATTCCATGATAAAAAGTGGTTGGTATAAAGAGCAGGTTGAATCTATAATTGCAATAGTCTGCCACGACAAACTATCCAGTTTAAAATTTAATAGACTATCATTAATAAAAAATTTCTGGCACCTTCGACGTCGACCCAGAGATGCCTTTTTATTCTTGCTTACGTTAGTTACATTTGTATATTAATGAAAAGATTATTTGATATTATATTTGCTCTCTTATTACTGCCTATTCTAATTGTTATGATGCTTATCATTGCATTATTAGTAAGGCTAACCTCAGAGGGTCCAGCTATTCATTGGTCTGATCGTGTAGGAAGAGATAATATAATATTTAGAATGCCAAAATTTCGTACTATGCACTCAGAATCACCAAATATTGCCTCAAATTTATTAAAAAACCCCGAAGACTATGTAACTGATATTGGTACCTTTCTTCGTAAGTCAAGTTTAGATGAGATTCCACAGATCATTTCTGTTATAAAAGGTGACATGAGTATTGTTGGGCCTAGGCCAGCACTTTTTAACCAGTATGATTTAATTAAACTACGAACTGAAAATGGTATTGATCAATTAGCACCTGGAGTTACCGGTTGGGCTCAAGTCAATGGCAGGGATGACCTTACAACTATAGAGAAAGTTGCTTTTGATATTGAATATTTGAATAGAATTTCATTTTTATTTGATCTTATGGTCTTATGGAAGTCAATATCTATCTTGATTACCCGTAGAAATATTTCACATTAAATGCGATACAACTAATAAAATATATGGATATGAATAAATTTATCAAAAATCATAAATTATTAATCGCGTACCTTCATGATATTTCTGTTGTCTTTCTTGCATGGGTATTTTCATATCTACTACGGTTTAATTTTTCTATCCCGGAGATTCATTCGGATCAAATGTGGCAAATCCTTCCTTTTGTTATAATTCCTTTATCAATATTTTTTTTATATATAGGCCTATATCGGGGTTTATGGAGGTTTGCTAGTCTTCATGATTTACGAAGAATTATTATTGGTGCAATATTTTCATTTGTCTTACTTGTACTAATTAGTTTTGCCATTAGTAATCAAATGATTATACCTCGTTCAATACTAATAATATTTCCTGTTCTTTTAGTTTTTTTATTGGGTATAAATCGTTTTCTTTATAGATTTTATAAAGAAGGCTTTTTGATGAGTCGTAAAAAAGGAGAATCAATATTAATTTTGGGCGCAGGAACCCTTGGGATCGCTCTATCAAAAGAATTGATAACAAATAAAGAATTTAACGTTGTAGGGTTTCTTGATGATGATTCATCTCTTCATAATAGAGAAATTAATCATATTAAAATTTTAGGGAATATCGATTATTTATCAGAAGCTGTGTCACTCCATGGAGTTAAGCAATTAATTGTTGCCGTCCCTTCAACTAATAAGTTAGAAAGAAAAAAATCCTTAATTCTTGCTGCTAAGCTTAAAATTAAGACATTGGTTGCCCCGTCTGTAGCTGAGTTAGTTAGTGGTAAATTAACATTTTCTCACCTTCGTAATGTTGAAGTTGCCGATCTTCTTGGGCGAGAAATAATAGACCTAAATACTAAACTCATAAAAAATGAATTAAAAGGAAAGAAAATATTACTAACAGGCGCAGGCGGATCTATAGGGTCAGAGTTATGTCGACAGGTAATCAATTTTAAACCTGAAATGCTAATTTGTTTCGATATTTCGGAGCTTGCATTGTATCAATTAGAAGAGTCATTAAAAATAAAATTTCCAGGAAATAACTTTATTTTCTTGCTAGGAGATATCAAGAATTCAATACTTCTAGATAAAGTATTAACTCAGTATAGGCCTAATATTGTTTTCCATACAGCAGCGTATAAGCATGTACCTTTGGTAGAAAATGACAATGTATCGGAGGCATTTAATAATAATGTTGTGGGTACATATAATTTAGCAGTTTCCTGTAAAAAAGCGGAAGTTCAAAGATTTATTTTGATATCAACGGATAAGGCAGTTAATCCAACTAATATTATGGGGGCTTCAAAACGTTTAGCAGAAATGGTATGCGAGGGTTTGCAAGAAGCTATTGGAACAAAATTTGTTATAGTGCGGTTTGGTAATGTTCTTGATAGCAGTGGGAGCGTCATACCAAAATTTCGGTCTCAGATTTCTTCTGGTGGACCTATAACTGTTACTCACCCTGAAATTACACGTTTTTTTATGGCAATTCCAGAAGCTGCTCAACTAGTTATGCAGGCATCTGTTATGGGTGGTGGGGGCGAGATATTTGTTTTGGATATGGGGGCACCTGTACGTATTGTGGATCTAGCTAAAAATATGATTAACCTTTCTGGCTTAAGTGAAGATCAAATAAAAATTAAATTTACGGGGTTAAGACCTGGGGAGAAGTTGTACGAAGAAATACTGATAGATGGTGAAAACATATTGCCAACTAGACATAAGAAAATCTTTATTGCATCTACAAAAAATATTTCTGTGGGCTGGGTTGAATCCTTAATTTTATGGGTAGGTACCTTGCCACAAAAAAAAGAATTAATTATTAAGCGCGAGTTAAAAAAGTGGGTGCAGGAGTACCACCAAAAAAATAAGGACTCCTTATAATTTTAAAATGTCTTCAATCTTGGAGATATCTCTGTAGATTTCAATTTTATTCCAGTCATCAACCCCCCCATAACCATATAATGACCTTATAAATTTTAGATTATTATTATTTGCAGTGATTCCATCGTTATCAGTATCGCCAACAAAATAAGCCTCACAAAATTTTTTATTGTCAGCAAGTAATTCCATGAGCATTTCTGATTTATTTTTGTGTTGAGGAAATACATCCCTGCATGCCACCCAATCAAAATACTTATTCCACCCATAGTGCTCTATAAGTTTTTTTGTGGGGGCTGATCTCTTATTTGTTGCAATCGCCATCTTATCTCCACGCTCATATAGTTTTTTAAGCACAATATCTGTATTTGGATATATTAATGTCTCAAGAATTATCTTGTCGTCATATTCCTTGATAAAGCTATCTTTAAATTCTGGAAGTAAATGTATAAATTCTTCACCTAAAATTTCAATACTTGTATCGTTTAGAGTAGGTCCAATTTGAATATCTTGAGCTATGTTTACTCTACTAGGAGCTATAGACCTAGTTATTTTAATGTAACATTCTTTGATTGCTGGCTCGGAGTCAATAAGAGTTCCATCAAAATCAAAAATCCAGTATCGTTGCATTTATAAAGTTATCCATTCATTATCTTTTATACTTTTCTGGATCCCTTCTAATGTTTTTACATTCCAAATTGCATCATTGGTCGATAACTTGCACTCAGCACTGCTTTGTATAACCTCATTAAAGTGCTTTATTTCCAGCTCAAAATGATTGGCAGTGGGAACTATTTCTTCTTGAATACCAGACTTTTCTGTTGAATAAATTATCTTTGCTGGTAGATTTTCGGGTTGCCAAATAATAGGACATTTTGCCCTGCCAAGTGGACCAAATACTTCAAACTCTGATCGCCTTGTGCATTCAAAGCTAATATCAAATGAGGCTTTTTTATTATTTCCGAAATCTATCATGCCAGTTGTTGAAATATCTGCTCCGTGCTCATTTAGGTTGGATTGAGCATATACACGAATAGGGTCTTCCTTGAAGCAGTGCCTAAGCGTATGAATTGCATAGGGACCAATATCCCAAAGTGCACCACCACCATTTCTCATACTTCGATTAATACGATAGAAGCGTGCCGGCTGTATTGGAAATGAAAACATAGAGTAAGCATAATTTATATCTCCCAAAATATTAGATTGAATCATATTTTTTATACGATCAAACTGAGGATGAAAGGCATACATAAATCCTTCCATAATTTTAACGTTATGATTTTTTGCTTCATTAATTAATATTTCGACATCACTAACCTTGAGTGCCATTGGCTTTTCTATGAGCACATGTTTTTTTGCGCGAATACACTTTAATGCAGGCTCAACATGTTCCTCATTAGCCATGGGAATATATACAGCATCAATTCTTTCATGGTTTATTACCGAATCTAGACCATCAAAGCATTGGACTTGATCTTCAAGTTCTGGTGTATTTTTAATAAGACACTCTTTCGCAGCCTTAGGTCGACGACTTCCTATGGCTATGAGTTCACCATTGGTCGCATTTGCAATTGCTGGAAGCAGCCGCTCGTTTACTCGCGCAGCACCTAATATTCCCCATCTTACTTTAGCCATTACTTGGGCTCCTGTATTTTATTTTTTGAAAGTTTTTTCCCAATATGTGATTCGCCTCTAGCTTTTGCCAACATTATCTGTTTCTGTCTCTCTATGACACTATTTCTTTTTTCTAAGGTAAGTTTATTGTAACAGTAGGGACAAGAGACCCCAGGACTATATTCAGAGCTCTTTATTTCATTAGGAGACAATGGGTGCCGACAAGCATAGCATTGGTCGTAATCACCTTCTAATAGATTATGAGTAACTGCTACTCGTTGATCAAAAACAAAACATTCACCTTCCCATAAGCTTTCATTTTCTGGAACTTCCTCAAGGTATTTGAGGATTCCACCTTGTAGGTGATATACATTGCCAAAACCCTTTTCAAGCATAAGTGAGGTTGCTTTTTCACATCGGATTCCACCCGTACAAAACATAGCAATCTTCTTTTTATTGTTTGGAGTTAGTTTTTTATCAATATATGCTGGAAACTCGCGAAAGGTTTCAGTATTTGGGTTTATAGCTCCTTTAAATGATCCTATATCTACTTCATACCCATTTCGAGTATCAATTACGATGGTATTTGGATCAGAGATAAGTTGGTTCCAATCAGATGGCCTTACATATTGCCCAACCTTTTTAATTGGACTTATACCGGGAACGCCCAGAGCTACAATTTCTTTCTTTAGACGCACTTTCATTCTATAGAAAGGATTATTGGAAGCCCACGATTCTTTATGAGAAAGACTTTTAAATCTTTTATTAAACAAAGGATCAGCTTTAATGTATTTATGAAATGCACGAACCGCTTCTTCGTCTCCTGATAAAGTCCCATTAATTCCTTCATTAGCCAGTAAGATAGTCCCCTTAATCATTTGCACATCACAAAATTTTTGAATAGGGTGCTGAAGGTCTTTGTAATCATTTAGCTCAACAAAATGATAGAAAGCAGAAGTTAGGAATGCGCTCATCGTTTATTCGTTTATTTTATAGCTGAAAAGTGTTATTTTAACGCTCTTTTATTAATTTTAAATTGTTTTGGAGAATATTACATGGCATTAGAACAAACATTATCAATTATTAAGCCAGATGCTGTTAAAAAAAACGTGATTGGTGAAATTTATTCACGTTTTGAGAAGGCGGGCCTCAAAATTATTCAAGCTCAGATGATTGAGCTGTCTAAGGAAGAAGCTGAAGGATTTTATGAGATTCATAAAGAGCGCCCATTCTTTAATGATTTAGTCAGCTTTATGATTTCTGGTCCAGTTATGATTCAGGCCCTTGAGGGTGAAAATGCAGTAATAAAAAATCGTGAACTTATGGGCGCTACAAATCCAAAAGAAGCTGAGCCAGGAACTATTCGTGCTGATTTTGCTGAAAGTATTGATGCAAATGCAGTTCATGGGTCTGATTCATCAGAAAATGCTAAAATTGAAATTGATTACTTTTTTG
>Ga0307998_1001137_pt1 | contig 14537 bp, 13 predicted proteins | sample Davwhametageno37_FD_203147 | JGI IMG/M metagenome (GOLD analysis project Ga0307998, IMG submission 203147) | Marine microbial communities from Davis Island wharf, Antarctic Ocean - #37 | ecosystem: Environmental > Aquatic > Marine > Unclassified | place: Antarctic Ocean: Davis Island wharf... | reverse complement strand
CGTTGAAACATGGTGGTCAAAATTTAAGGACAGTATACAACGGTATACTATCGACCTTTGCGATTAAGTTGGTTATGAAACGCCAACTTTAGCCGCAAGGAATATATTATGTCAGATATCATTTACACCAAGGTAGACGAAGCACCAGAACTCGCGTCTGCTTCATTTCTGCCTATCATTCAAAAATTCGCTGCAGCCGCGGGCGTGACAATTGGTACCAAAGACATCAGCCTTGCGGGTCGCATCTTGGCAACGTTCCCTGAGAACTTGAACGAAGATCAACGACAGCCCGACGATTTAGCTGAATTGGGTCGCTTGGTGAAAACAGCGGGCGCGAACGTGATTAAACTGCCAAATATTTCGGCCTCTGTGCCGCAGTTGGTTGCGGCAGTGAAGGAATTGCAAGCGAAAGGTTTTGACCTGCCAAACTACCCTGAAGCGCCGCAAACAGATGCCGATAAAGCCATTCGTGCCAGATACGACGCTATTAAAGGTTCCGCGGTGAACCCCGTTTTGCGTGAAGGTAACTCTGATCGCCGTGCTGCCAAGGCCGTCAAAAACTTTGCGCAAAACAACCCACATCGTATGGGTAATTGGTCAGCCGAAAGCAAAACTCATGTCTCTTCAATGTCCGACAATGATTTCTTCTCAAACGAGAAATCAGCCACATTGGTTGCAGACGTGATCGTCAAGATTGTCCTTGAAACAGCGACTGACGAAATTGTTCTCAAGGACGGTCTTAGCTTTCCCGAAGGCACCGTGGTCGATGCAACGTTCATGAGCGTCGCAGCTCTGAAGGAATTCTTGGCGACTGAGATTGAAAAAACCAAAGCCGACGGCACGCTTTTCTCGTTGCACTTGAAATCTACGATGATGAAAGTGTCTGATCCGATCTTATTTGGTCATGCAGTCAAGGCGTTTCTTGCACCTGTGTTCGACGCCCACATCGACGCGCTAGACGCCCTTGGTGTGAACCCAAATTCGGGTTTGGGCGATATGCTGACACGCGTCAAAGATAACGCCACAATCGTGGCCGACATCGAGGCCTGCATCGCATCGCGCCCACCAATGTATATGGTTGATAGCGACAAGGGCATCACTAACCTGCATGTCTCATCCGACGTCATTATCGACGCGTCCATGCCCGCGCTGATCCGCGCAGGTGGTAAAGGCTGGGGACCTGATGGCACTGAATCTGATGCCAACTGCGTTATCCCTGACAATTCCTATGCGCCGATCTACGATGAGACTATCAAGTTCTTCAAAGAAAACGGTAAGATGAACCCAGCCACTGCGGGCACCGTCCAGAACATTGGCTTAATGGCCCAAAAGGCGGAAGAATACGGTTCACATCCAACAACTTTTGAAGTGCCAGAAGCAGGCACAGTTCGGATGATCCTTGAAGATGGCACAGTATTGCACGAACATAAGGTCGAGGCAGGTGACATTTGGCGTTCGGCATCGACGCGCAAAGCCCCGATCGAAGACTGGGTGAACCTCGCCATCGATCGTCAAAAAGCCGAGAACTGCAATGCGATTTTCTGGCTCGATGCAGACCGTGCCCACGATGCTGAACTGATTTCATACGTCAAACCGATCCTTGAAGCACGTGGTGTCGCAGGCCAATTCCAGATCATGACACCTCGTGCTGCGACACGGTCTTCGTTCGAGACAATCACAAAGGGTCATAACACCATCGCCATCACGGGCAACGTTTTGCGTGATTATCTGACTGACTTGTTTCCGATTTTAGAGCTGGCGACGTCCGCGAAAATGTTATCGATTGTCAAGTTGATGAACGGCGGTGGCTTGTTTGAAACAGGCGCTGGTGGGTCAGCACCCAAGCATGTTCAGCAGTTGAACGAAGAAAATCACCTGCGTTGGGACAGCCTTGGCGAGTTTTGCGCATTGGGCGAAAGCCTAACGTTCCTTGCGGAAACTAAGAGCAACGAGAAGGCACGCGTGTTGGGTCAAGCGGTCGATGCTGCGACTCAAGGCATTCTGGACGACAGCCGTTCCCCATCACGAAAAGTAGGCGAGCCTGACAATCGCAATAGTCATTATTGGTTTGCACGTTATTGGGCTGAGGCTTTGGCGCGTCAAAACAGCGATCCAGACCTTGCTGCCTATTTTGCACCCGTCGCCAAGGCGCTTGTTGAGGGCGAAAGTGACATCCTTACTGAGCTAGCGACCGCACAGGGACCAAGAGTTGATTTGGGAGGCTACTACCGCACGGACGCAGACAAAACCGCAGCTGCTATGCGTCCATCCGAAACGCTAAACGCGATTATCGGCTAGCCGTCCTTCTTGGGGCAACAGCATGTTCGTGTGTCATCTCGCCCAATTATGCATGTTTTCCGCCGATGCTGCGTTTCGCTACATGGGCTGCCTTAGGGTCAGGATTCATAACCAAAAGATAACGGTTGCTGCGAGAGCTGTTGCGTAGAGAAAGATGGTTGGGGATCTGCCAGCCCTTCAGGCCATCGGGCAAACGCCTCAAACCTCTGCGGTGGTGCGCGTAGCAGCCAGTGATCCGACCCTGTTCAAACGTGTTCTGGATATGGGTGCGCAGACCGTGATGGTGCCTTATGTGCAAACCGCTGAAGAGGCCGCCGCCGCCGTTCACGCAATGCGCTACGGCCCCAAAGGCATGCGTGGCATGGCGGGCATGACCCGAGCGACACGTTACGGGAAGGTCGACGATTACTTCAACACGCTCTTTTATGGCCTACACCCAGCGCTATTCGCTGCAGTCAGCCACCATTGTCAGTCAGAGGTGCTACATGGGCTGGGTGTGGGGTTGTATTAGCAGTGCGCCTTTCCTGCTGTGCTTGGGCTAATAGTGCCTCTGTATCAGTGAGCCACCACTGCTAGCCATCTTCGTATAGTGCTTTTGCGGCTGCCCAAATTTGGTCACGGTCCCGCTCTGTGGCGGCTAGGTCGACAGTATCAAGCTTGATAAGCCAAAATCGGCGATTGCCTGTCTCATCACGTAGATAGTCGGTGCGGTTTGTGGTACCAATAAACGCGCATCGACGCTGGTAAGTTACCTTAATACGTCCATAGGCCGGCCTGAACTTCGCCTCAGTGCGTGTGATATACGCCTTAACATGTTTGATCTCGATTTTTGAGACGGAAGACAGTTCTGCCAGCTCGCTGATCCACTTGGCGCGCACGTAGTCAGCTGCATCTTTACTATCGAGCCTCGGTGCACTCAGAACAACGCGACAGCCCCTATTTTGTCGAAAACTATATCGTTGATCTTGAGTCTCTGAAGGACAGGCGGGTCATTTCTTACAATCTGTGCCTCACGCACTTCAGCTGTGGAAACTGCTGCACTTTACCGTTTTAGGGGGTGGCGTTCGTTAGCGAAACACTTTGGAAAACCGCACTACTATTAGTGATGTGTCCCACTGCAAAATCTATTTTTTATGATAAAGAGTAGTAAGTTGAATGATTAAACACGAGAACCCCAGCAAAGGATGTGCTAGAAGGGGTGCCATTTTCTTGAAACCATTCTAGTGCAGCGCACGGGATCACTTTGACAGCAGATCAATTTGAACTGGTGTTCCCGCTTTTACGGCGTCACCGACCCGCATGCCAATTATCTTGTCCGCAAGTTTCGGGGCAGCACCCAAACCAGGACGAACCGAGCGAAAATCTTCTTCTTTGATGGCGTCACCCACGTTCAAATCTTTGACAAAGTACAACGACCGGCGAAACGTGACGTTGGAGAGCTCACTTGATTTACGGCCGTAATCAACCTTTCCAACAGCGTCCCATGCTGTACGAACGCCGGTGCAAAGCTGCTTGAATTCAATCGGTTCCAACGAAAAACTATCGTCCGGCCCACCGCCGTTGCGATCCTCGGTCATGTGTTTTTCAACAATAGACGCCCCCAGCGCCACAGCGGCGACAGCAGTGTTGTTATCAAGCGTATGATCCGAAAGTCCAGTCACAAGGCCAAAACGGGTCATCATGTCAGAGATTGTCGCTAGATTGTAATCGCCGGCCGGAGCCGGATAACCGGACACGCACCGCAGGATTGCAAGCTCTTTGCAGCCCCCATCGCGCGCGGCGGCTATCGCCTCTCCGATTTCATCTGCGTCGGCCATTCCCGTTGAAATGATCATTGGCTTGCCCGTTGACGCCACATAGCGGATCAACGGCAGGTCAACAGCTTCAAAACTTGCGATCTTGTAGGCGGGTGCATTCAGCTCCTCGAGCAGGTCAACCGCTGTTGGATCAAAAGGCGACGAAAACATCGTAATGCCACGCTGCCTTGCGCGCTCGAACATTTCTGCATGCCATTCCCATGGGGTATTGGCTGATGCGTAAAGGTCATAAAGGCTTTGCCCGGCCCATTTGCCTTCAGTGATCTGGAATTCGGGGCGGTCGGATTCCATTGTAATCGTGTCGGCCGTGTAGGTCTGGATTTTGACCGCATCCGCCCCCGTTGCTGCTGCTGCATCAATTAACCGCAACGCAGCTTCAAGGCTGCCGTTGTGATTGGCCGAAAGCTCCGAGATGACAAAGGGCGGATGGGACCGACCTATTGGACGCCCGGCGATCGATATTGTTGGATTACTCATTTCTTGTCCTCCAGAGTGGTTGCAGGCAAAAAGCCTGAACGTCGCTGCGCCCAATTCGCGGCTCTCATAGCAAGCCTGTGCACATTTACAAAGTCTGCACCGATCCTCCGATGGTCAACAAAGAACCCTTCCTCAACAAAGCCGAATTTTTTGTGTAACCCGAGAACAGGCGTATTCGAGGCAAGCACTTCGCAGCATAGTTTGTTTAATCCAAGCTTGGAAAAACAATACTCCAATGCGAGAGTTTCCATCCGTGATCCCGTACCCTTCGGCGCACTCGGTGATGCATAAAACGCCCATAAAGCCGACTGGTTCTTGAGATCAATTTCGGTGAAGGATACCACTCCAAGCGGTTCGACATCTTGTTCAAACACAAAATAGGCATCTTGGGGAGACTCGTTGATGTTTGCCCACCAACGTAAATGGTCTGACAGCGCGATCTCGTCTTGCGAATACATATTCTTGCGCACATTCGGCGCGTTGCGCCAACTGAGCACGAGCTCAAGATCATCGTCGCACATCGGCCGGAGCCGGCCCACATTCGCGATATTAAAAGTCGTCATGTCATAAAGTCTCGCTCAAGTTCGATCGCTGTTCTGGCACAGCCCAAACCGTCAAGCAAATCGAATGTGCCAGTGCCAAGGCACTCTAGGGATTTTTGGTCCAAAATGCGCTCTAGGATGTCGTGAAGCCGTATTTGCCAATCATCGCGGCGAACATCACCTAACAGCACTGAGATTTGAGCATCATCAATCGTCTGTGCTACACTTGCCTGATTGTCTGCCAATACCAAATGCAGGCTGGGCAAACCAAGACAGCATCTTTCCCAAGACGTGCCGCCTGCTGCACCGATAGCAAGATCGGATTGCAACATTAGCGACGCCATCTGTGTCACATCAACAGCAACATGTGTTGGTCTAGGCATCTCGGTGGCCGCTCCTCGCACTTTGGATAGCCACGGGGCGTTGCGCCCCATAACGACAGTAATTTCACAGACTTCGGGCAGGTCGCTTTTGGCAATGACCGTTAGCACCTTTGAGGTCACATCATCGTTGTCCATCCCACCCATCGTAACGAGGATATGAGCCAACTGTGCGGATTTGCGGCGTGCTAAACTCTCTTCGCGCAACTCTGCGAATTCAGGACGCATCAACACGTACGCAGGACCAATGAGCCGCGTGCAAGTCAAAGGCACAAGGCCATCATAATCCGAAACGCTGCGGCCAAGATTCTGATCGAGCAACAGGTCAGCGTTGTGTGGCCGATCGGCGAGGTCATCAATCACAAAAAACTTAGCTTTGGGTCCACGGGCTGCGTCCTGCCAGCGCGCGTCAAAGGCGTAATGATCGACAACCAACCAATCGACATCATGCGCGGCCGCAAGGGTTTGTTCCGCGTCCACTTCCCATGTCACACCGGCCCATATTGCATGGTCGGGATCGTCGCTATCGGGCTGAAACCCTGGTTTGGACGCAGGCAACAACGTCAAATCGAAACCCGCGTCGGCAACCATTTGACCAAGGTGCCCCGGTAAATCACGGCACACAAAACGGCACGTATGCCCGCGCCCACGCAATTCGTTGGCCAGGGTAAGACACCGCATCACATGACCCGTGCCGATCTGGACAGATGCATCGACACGAAAAGCGATCTTCATCGATTCAGAACCTCAAACAAAGCCTCGGCGCGATCCCAATCTTCAGGCGTATCAATATCGACCACACGGCTCGACGGGAGTTCAACCCCGCGCGCATGACCACCAAAAACAGGTATTTGTGAGGCCCAAGTGGCCGCCATCCCCCAATAAAACTGACCCGCATCGTGCCAAGCAGGTTCGAAGTCCTGGCTTCTCACCTGCATTTGCGCCGGATTGATCATAGACACTGCACCGTCTTCGCTTCGACGCAAGGCGCGCTGGATCGGATAGTCAAATCGTGTCACGGCCATCGCGTAGCTGGCCCCTGCTTGCAAAAGGCGCAAACCCTCCCGCAGATCAGTGGCCTGAACGAAAGGTGCAGTCGCGTAAAGGCAACAGACGGCAACATCACTATCAAGATCGAGGGCCTCAACCGCATGGGTTACAACAGGCACAGTGCCAGTATGATCGTTCGCCAGATTATCAGGGCGCGAAAAAGGTACTTCAGCCCCCAGGGTAAGGGCAATTTCAGATATTTCGGCATCATCCGTGGATACAACAATACGGTCAAACAAGTGGCAGGCCCGTGCCGCAGCGATAGACCACCCGATCATAGGTGTGCCATGAAACGTACGAATATTCTTGCGCGGGATACGCTTTGATCCGCCGCGCGCTGGGATGACGCAGATGGCCATTATTGGTCCGCCAACGCATTGGTCAATTCCTGAACCACGCGCCTTTGGTCAGCGTCGCTCAGGCCTGCGTAAAGCGGGATTGAAATCGCTTCGGCGTAGTAGGATTCTGCTTGAGGGAACTGACCAGGGGCAAAGCCCATGGCTTGATAGTAGGGATGGGTATGAACGGGAATGTAGTGCAGGTTGACCCCTATCCCGGCAGCGCGCAAGGCCTCAAAGACAGCTGTGTGCCGGTCGGCCGCCACGCGCACCACATAAAGATGCCAGGACGAGTTACTGTCAGGGTGTTGTGCAGGGCGCTTGAGGGGCAAACCAGACAACAGATCATCATACTGTGCTGCCAGTTGACGCCTGCGCGCGACAAAAGTTTGCAACTGCTTTAATTGCGATAGCCCCAGCGCGCCTTGCAGTTCCGTCATGCGGTAATTGTAACCCAAGGATATTTGCTGGTAATACCACGGTCCGTCCGGTGCATGGGTCATCTGGCCTGGGTCGCGCGTAATTCCGTGGCTGCGCGCTAAATCCATCTTGCGCGCAAGACTGGCATCTTGCGTTGTGGCTATTCCCCCTTCTGCGGTAGTGATGATTTTGACCGGATGAAAAGAAAACACGGTTATTTCCGAATATTGGCAATCACCAACAGGTCGGCCCTGATGGTGCGCACCGATGGAATGGCTTGCGTCCTCAACGATCTTCACACCAAAGCTTCGGGCAATGCGCGAAATGGTTTCCATGTCACAGGACTGCCCGCACAGATGCACTGGCATGATTATTTTTGGCAATTTGCCAACCGCATCCGCCGCTTTAAGCTTTGCCTCCAAGGCATCGAGGCACATTGTGTAGGTTGTTGGATCAATATCGACAAAATCAACTTGGGCCCCGCAATACAGCGCACAATTGGCAGAGGCGACGAACGTATTGGGTACCGTCCAAAGCCAGTCCCCCACGCCAAGATCAAGCGCCATGCAGGCAATATGTAAAGCCGATGTTGCCGAATTTACAGCTACGGCGTGCGCGGCACCCGTCATTTCCGCCAACTTACGTTCAAACGCTGGGACCTGAGGGCCTTGCGTCAGATAATCGGACCTCAGCGTTGCAACAACTGCCTCTATGTCTTCTTCGGTGATGTTTTGCCGCCCATAGGGGATGAAGGTGTTGGTCATGGGTTTTCATTCATGCGTGACCCGATCAGGTGTCGTTTGAGAAAAGTAATGTTCTCTGAATTAATTTGCTCTATCTGGTGCTTTAAACCAGAGAATATCGAAAAACCATTTCTCTGAATTTCTTCCCACATATCAGCACGAAAAAAGGAGACAATCTCACATTTAGGACAGATGTCACTGATAGCGCACTGGCTTGACTTCGAAATGAGATAGTCACCGATATTACGTGACCCCTCTGCAGGAAACGTGCTAATGACACCGATTTTGTTCATCTCAATTTCTCACCTCATAATGTTGAACAAAAGAAGCAAGACACAATACCGAAATGCACCAAATATCAAATTGCGACATTCTTGCGTCCCTCAGAATGCACCGTTGCCTTACAGTTCAACCGTGGAACCTTCTTGCGAAAACACGGCCATTAAATCTTGCCGATTCTATCATCGTTTTCATCAATCCAGGCTTGTAAATCAGCGTCAGTCATCCATTCGGGATTACTGTCGGAAGCATAGATAAAGTCTTCGGACACTTTCACTCCGTCCTTGATGCGCGCCGGGCTGTCAGACCAGTTGTTGATCGCAGGCAGTATTTTGAAGTGTTCGGGATATTCGAACGTATGGGCCGCGTCCTCTGGTCCGATCATCTGTTCATGCAACTTCTCACCTGGACGAATACCAACGGTTTCCTGTTTGGCATCGGGGGCAATCACACGGGCCACATCTGTAACCTTCATTGATGGGATCTTTTTCACATAGATTTCACCGCCCTCCATATCGTTGAGCGCGTGCCAGACCAGATCAACACCGTCTTCTAGGCTGATCATGAACCGTGTCATGCGTGGGTCCGTGATCGGGAGAACGCCCTTGCCCTTGATCGACTTAAAGAACGGGATGACCGAACCGCGTGATCCCATTACGTTACCGTAGCGCACAACTGCCATCCGCGTGCCATGTTCTCCGCCGTATGAATTGGACGCTACGAACAACTTGTCCGAGGCCAGCTTGGTCGCGCCATACAGGTTGATCGGGGATGACGCCTTGTCAGTTGATAGCGCGACCACCCGCTTCACGCCGCAATCAATTGCAGCGTCAATCACGTTCATTGCGCCATTGATGTTGGTTTTAACGCATTCAAAAGGATTGTATTCTGCCGTTGGCACAATTTTTGTTGCCGCTGCGTGAATGACGTAATCCACCCCCCGAAAGGCACGATAAAGACGTTCACGGTCGCGGACATCGCCGATAAAGAAACGGACGCGCGGGTCAGATCCATGAATTTTTGCCATTTCCCACTGCTTCATCTCATCGCGCGATAAGATGATGATCTTTTTGGGATTATACTTTTCGAGCGTCATGCGCGTGAACGCGTGGCCAAAAGACCCGGTGCCGCCTGTTACCAGTATAGTTGAATTTGTAAGCATTAAAGGTTCCATCGTAAAGTTTCCGCTACGGCGTCATCGCAGCTGTCAGCCTATATCCCAATCAGGTGGCTTTCAACCTCATGCGCTGCAATGTCGAGGTTTTCAGAAATCTCTCCGTACAAAGCGCGGATCTGTTCTGCGTGCTGCACGCCATGAGGATCATCCAGAAAGGCACCGATCTCCGCGGCGGTCTCAGTGCGGGGCAGACTGGACAATTCTGGTTGGATGCTATTGTAAACTCCTACTGGTTTTTCGGCATATATTGCATCCAGAACCACGGTTGACGGGTGGGTTATTACCCGATCCACAACAGTCATGACATCATTGATCGTGGCCATGGACATCAGCCCCACATGGCGTTCTGACAATAGAATGTTGGGGCGGCCCTGAACTAAGTTTTCTACCAGTGCCGTATTTTCTGGATGGCGTTTGCCGCGATGCGACCGCACGATAAACAGAGTGTCGGGGCGAGCATCGGCAATACTGGCCCATTCAGCGAACGCTCGGCGCTGTTCGCTGATCGAGTAAAGCGGGCTTTCGAAGCCGAAATTATGGCAAATCAACACACGTTGGTGCCAATGGCTGAGTTCGCGATTCAGATCCGCGAATGCTGCAGAGCGGGCCAATCTATCAGTTTTGATCAGCCCTGTGACACGGATGCGGCTTGCAACCTCCGTGCCAAAAAAGGCTGCGTGCGGATCAGATAGCGGCGTCCAAGTCAGCATCAGATCAGCGTGAAAATCCCAAACTGGCTTTGATCCGCCGTAATGGAGCCCGGCCTGCACCATTCCATGCTGGACGAAAATCGTCGGCTTTTTCAATCCAAGTATAACTGCATCCCGCGGACGAAATTTTCCTCCGTAAGCCCGCGGGTCGGAATGGGTCAAAACCGCATCAGCGCGAAAAATATCTATGGCAGACAAAACCTCCAACCGCAAAAGCGATACTGATTTATATCTCAGCCTGGCATTACGGAGTGCAATTTCGGCGCGAGGTTCAACTTTTGAGAGGCGCCGCCCAAGAAGAACATATGGCTCAACGCGGCCACGTTGGTGCAAACGTTCTAGCAGCGGAAAACAGCTGTCAAATGCCGGGCTGTGTGGGATAGCGCAGAAAATCTGTTTTTTCATGGTGACCCTCGGTATTTGGACTTAACAACGAATGAAGAACAAGAAAAGTCTTTTTCGCAGCGCCTGTTTTATCGGTGGCAAATGCGATTGAGGCAGCCGACATCTTGGCCAGCGCAACCGGATCCACCAGTAATTCCACAATTCGCTTTTCTAAGGCAACCGCGTCTTGCAGGCTTTCAAAAGCACCGGCTTGACCCGCAGGCTCGGCTGCGAAATCGATACCATAAGTCGATGGACCCATCACCACTGGACGGCCCAGCACTAGCGGTTCTATGATGTTGTGTCCGCCATGATCGACAAGGCTTGCACCAACAAAAACTAGATCGGCGACCGGATAAAATGCATTCATCTCACCCGTACTGTCAGCAACAAGGACCTGTGTCTGTGGAACCGGCGCATCCATTTCGCGGCCGAGCGAAGAGCGAAGAGTCACTGTGATCCCTTTTGACCTAAGTTTATCCGCCACTGTCTGAAATCGCTGCGGACTTCGCGGTGCCCAAAGAACCCGAAGGCCTGAATCTTGCGCAATCAGCCTTTCAACCATTGGCAAAAGCAACCTTTCTTCAGCTTCGACCGACGAAGCAATCATAAGAAATCGCTCACCCCGAACAAGATTCGCGCGCAATGTTTTGGCCATGCGCAGATGAGCAGGATCAATCAGCTGATCATATTTCATTTCTCCGACCACAGACACGCGCGATGGGTCAACTCCGATGCGGATATACCGATCATGGTAGCTTTGAGTGCGTGTGCAAATATGGCTGAACAATAAATACAACTTTAAGATATGGCGGCGCAGCCCTCGCCCATTGCCAATCGATTCCTCTAAAAGATTGCCGTTCGCCATCGCGATCGGAATTCCCCTGCGTGTCGTTTCGATGAGCATGGCGGGCCAAATTTCGATTTCCATGACGATCAATGCGACTGGCTGGAACCGACGCAGAAAAATACGGACAGCCCAAAATAAATCTAACGGAGCAAATGCTTGGGTCACGCCCCTATCGTTGGCAAACAACCGCGCCCCCTCTGCGAGGCCCGAAGGTGACTGATGAGTCAAAAGCACATTAAAGCCTTCAGCTCGAAGTTGCCTGATCAAAGGGCTGGCCGCCCGTGTCTCTCCCAATGATGCGGCGTAAATCCAGACTGTGCACTTTTGACCAACCAGTCCAAGTCCGAAACGATCCAGCAGTTTTCGAAAGTGTGCAGGCTCTTTGCGCGAACGCAGTAGCATCAGAAACAGTACAAACGGCACCAGTAAATGGGCAATTGCCTGTTCAAGCAGGTATAAAATCCTGGTGACAAGCGGTAATGCGTTCAGAGTTGTCATTTATTTCTCGCAGTCGTTGGCGCTCTTTGATGTCTCGGATATAGCATTTAACAACCATTTCTAGACGAAAAAATCCTTCTTCTGCAAAAGTCTATAATTTAATTCTTTCTTCTGTTTGCAAGATCAAATTTTCGAAAGCCTCAAAAGTCTCATCTAGAAAATCAACACTGATGCGACTCTTAGATCGGGCCTGCCCTGCGGTGTTTCGCTGCTAATTAATTGTTTTAAATAAAAAAGGCCCCCGCTAAGATGCAGAGGCCCTTCCTGATTTTCTAAGTTAAGCCGTTTAGTAGCGATAGTGCTCTGGCTTGAACGGACCGTCAGGTGAAACGCCAATATAGGCTGCTTGCTCTGCGTCCAATTTTGAAAGTTTCACGCCAATACGATCAAGGTGCAGGCGTGCTACCTTTTCGTCGAGATGTTTTGGCAGGATGTAAACGCCAGGCTGATATTCGTCGCCTTTTGTAAACAATTCAATTTGTGCTAAAACTTGGTTGGTGAAGGATGCTGACATCACGAACGATGGGTGACCTGTCGCGTTACCAAGGTTCAACAAACGACCTTCCGATAAAAGAATCAAACGGTGACCGTTTGGCATCTCGATCATATCGACCTGCTCTTTGATATTCGTCCATTTGTGGTTCTTCAACGAAGCAACTTGGATTTCGTTATCAAAGTGACCGATGTTACCAACGATCGCCATGTCTTTCATTTTGCGCATGTGTTCGATGCGGATCACGTCTTTGTTGCCAGTTGTTGTGACAAAGATATCCGCAGTTTCGACGACATCATCCAATGTGGTGACTTGAAAGCCATCCATTGCTGCCTGAAGTGCGCAGATCGGGTCAACTTCAGTAACTATGACGCGAGCACCAGCACCTGCAAGGGACGCAGCGGAGCCTTTGCCAACATCGCCGTAACCCATAACGACAGCAACTTTACCTGCCATCATAGTGTCCGTGGCGCGACGGATGCCGTCGACCAATGACTCTTTGCAGCCGTATTTGTTGTCGAACTTGGACTTGGTGACCGAGTCATTGACGTTGATCGCAGGGAAAGGCAATTGACCGTTCTTGTGCAGATCATAAAGGCGGTGAACGCCAGTTGTTGTTTCTTCAGAAACGCCTTGGATTTCGGCTTTGGTCTTAGTGAACCAGCCTGGCGTTTCTTTCATGCGCTTAGCGATTTGAATTTTGATCGCTTCTTCTTCTTCGGACTGTGGTACAGGAATGACTTCTTCGCCTGCTTCAGCGCGCGCACCCAAAAGAATGTACAATGTAGCGTCGCCACCATCGTCAAGGATCATGTTTGCCCCTTCAGGGAACATGAAGGACTTGTCTAGGTAATCCCAGTGTTCAGTCAGGGATTGGCCCTTGATGGCGAAGACTGGTGTGCCACCCGCAGCGATTGCGGCTGCTGCGTGGTCTTGGGTTGAGAAGATGTTACACGATGCCCAACGTACGTCGGCACCAAGTTCTACTAATGTCTCAATTAAAACCGCGGTCTGGATTGTCATGTGCAATGAGCCAACGATCCTAGAGCCAGCCAATGGCTTGCTCTCACCGTACTCTTTGCGCAAAGCCATTAGGCCCGGCATTTCCGTTTCTGCGATATCCAGCTCTTTGCGGCCAAATTCCGCTAGCGTGATGTCTTTTACAATATAGTCGTTAGCCATTTCATTGTTCCTTTTACGGTTCTATGGTTCCGATAACGGCTTTCCGAGTCTATCTCAATGGCTAGCCAGAATCATTAGCTAAAGGTGTTGGACGTGAAGCGCCCGTTATTTGATGATTGCATTTTTGATAGTTGATTTTGGTACAACCCATTTTATGTCTTGCACTGCGTTCGGCGATAAATACTTCCCCTTGTCGGAAAGTGATTTGGGGGTAAATTTTAGCCGTAGGCCTAATAGCTCTGCCAGTCCAAGGTGGGAGAATGACTATGGGAAACGTGAAGATCTAATCGCGCAATATGCGGAAGACTTGAAAAACAAATGTGGCATGACGCCGGATATGATTTTGCTGACCAAAGTAACAATCGGTTGCGGCCCTGCAATTTATAATGCGGACGCATCTACATTTGCAGGATCTAAGCCTGATGAGCTTGAGGCTGTGAGAAAAAACTTTCTAATCACAAAATCTGAAATTCCAGCGAGGCTGCAAACAATAGCCCATTCTAGTTGCGTTACAGGCTGAACAGAAAGCCGCGAGTTGCAGACCAAAATCATATCATCCAATCGGCCGTCCGTTTTGATCGCTTCGAGTGTCACTGGTTGAACGACTGATTTTACTGCAACTATATCGACACAATCCCATCGTTCGTCGTCTGTTGTGCTATCTTGATGGCTTTCAGCAATTATTGAAACGACACCCACAACTGATTTTTCAGTTTGAGAGTGGTAAAAAAATCCAAAGTCACCAATCCGCATCTGGCGCATGAAATTGCGCGCTTGATAATTGCGCAGGCCATTCCATCCTTCCCCGTCGGTTCCCTTGGTAATTTGGTCATCCCAACTCCATGCTGCTGGCTCTGATTTGAACAGCCAGTAGTTTACTACCCGATAACCTTGTTCCA
>Ga0307998_1001134_pt1 | contig 14542 bp, 11 predicted proteins | sample Davwhametageno37_FD_203147 | JGI IMG/M metagenome (GOLD analysis project Ga0307998, IMG submission 203147) | Marine microbial communities from Davis Island wharf, Antarctic Ocean - #37 | ecosystem: Environmental > Aquatic > Marine > Unclassified | place: Antarctic Ocean: Davis Island wharf... | reverse complement strand
CTGGATGTTGAATTTATCAATTAAAGAATTAGATTTGAAGCCTAATAAAATTTTACTTTACTATGCGTAAATTATTTACCAAAACTTCAAGATTATTTGTTCCCGTGGCAATGGCGTGTGCTATATTTTTTAGTGCCAATGGATATGGTCAAACTACCGTAGTACCAATGACTACTGACACAATTTGCACCGGCGATACTGCAAAGTTAGCCGCTTCAAGCTTAAAGGGAAGCTCAGTAACTTTTGCTTGGGCGGATACATCGGGGTCCACTTCACTTTCCGCATCAGCTGGGGATACAGTGAGCGTTTTTCCAACAAAAACAACTCATTATCGGGTTATTGAAGACTCTTTAGGGACAAAAGACACAACCTTCTTTGCGGTTACGGTTAACGCTCTTCCAACTGTAAAAATGACATTAAGTGATACGATGCCTTGTTTTAGAGATACACTTTGGTTATTTGGTTCAGGTGCAAAAACCTATACATGGGGTTCTACTTTAAAAGACCCACTGGCCACTGGCGATACTGTTTCGGACATATCATTAAGTCCTAGAACATACTGGGTTTCTGGTATAGATTCTAATGGATGTACAGGGGTTGATACCGCAGTGAATTTAATTAGGATACTTCCAACAGAAAGAGTTCAAGGTTATGTTGGCGGATTTAGTTTGGGAATTAATTTTAATGTTTGTAATGATGAAGTGCTTACTGTAAAATCTTGGTATGGCACCAATACTTATACTTGGGGTCCCGCTGGTACAGTTACACCAACCACAGGGCCGGAAACAAAATTAACTGTAATTACGGCAACGGCTGTAACATTGAAAATTGACAGTTCTAATGGCTGCTCCATTAATTTAACTAACACTTATTTCCCAAGTACAGACAAACCAGCCCTTTCAGTAACGTGGAGATCAGATTCCATTATTTGCTTTGGCGATACCGCAAAAGTAGAAATTGGCGGTGCAGTTAATTATTCTTGGACGCCATCTAGTATGGTAGCTGATTCTACTGCAAGTAATGCTAAATTGACTCCTAATGTTACAACGGTTTATACTGTTAAAGGATTAAAGGATGGTTGTACAGGCGAAAAAACTGTTAAAGTAACAATTAACCCACTTCCAGATATTACCCTTTCTCAATCTTCAAATGGAAATATATTATGTGCAGATGTACCGGATACAATTACTATTTTATCAAGTACTGGTGTTGTTTTCGATTGGGGATTTGGTGTTCTTTCTTCAGGTAAAATAAAGTCATTACTTCCAGGTAAAACTTCTACTATTACTATTGCAGCATTATCGGCTCAGGGTTGTCGAAAAGAGGCTCAAATAACTATTAATGTAGATACTACATGTGGAGTAAGAGTTGGGTTGGACAATGCAATTAAAAATTCTGACATTAATACCTACATGGTAGATGGTGGAGAATTACATTTAAAATTCGGGTCTATTCCTTCTGGAAATGTAGATGTAGAAATAATTAATTTAACTGGTGCTATAGCACTTCGCTTTCCACTTGGTGAAATTACATCTAATGAAAATAGAGTATTAAATGTTTCTGACCTACCTAGCGGAGTATACTTACTCAAAGTGTCAGGAAAGGATTACGAAATTGTAAATAAAATAATGCGTTAATTCGCTCAAATTTTTTAATAAAAAAGCTGATCCATTGGTCGGCTTTTTTTGATTTAAATTCAGTCAATGAGAAATTTAATTGATAAGTTACCAGAACAAATAAAGCATGCAGTTGAAATTGCGGAAAATGCCAACTTAAAGGAATCGACTCAAAAGATTCTAAATGTTTGCGTATCCGGGTTAGGTGGTTCCGGAATTGGCGGTACAATAGTTTCACAATTAACAGGTGGAGATGCGACCGTTCCAGTTTTTGTAAATAAAGATTACTCGTTACCTGCTTTTGTAAATGAACAGACTTTATTTATTGCAAGTTCTTATTCTGGAAACACAGAAGAAACTCTTTATGCCCTTGAGAAGGCTCAAAGAGCTGGAGCTCAAATCGCATGTATTACTTCAGGAGGAAAACTTAAAGAAATAGCTAACGAAAACGGCTATAACTGTATAGTTATTCCAGGTGGTTATCCTCCGCGTTCTGCTTTTGGTTACTCTTCAGTGCAGTTGTTTCGTTTATTTACACATTACAATTTGATTCCTAAAAATTATTTAGAGGATTTAAAAAAGGTATACAACCATCTAATTACTAATAAAGAATCCATTATTTCGGAAGCGTCATCAATTACTGATAAGCTTTTTGAAAAACTTCCGATAATATATTCAGATGCTAGTTTTGAAGGAATAGGAGTTCGATTTAGGCAACAGATCAATGAAAATTCGAAGATGTTATGCTGGCATCATGTGCTTCCTGAAATGAATCACAATGAGTTAGTTGCCTGGGCACCGAAGTACCCCAATACCGCGGTTATCTTGTTTAGAAATGAGGATGATTTTTATCGAACTCAAAAAAGAATGGAGTTTGCAAAAGGTCAAATAGAAAACTCAACCTCTTCGTTTACAGAAGTTTGGTCTAAAGGAGATTCAATAATTGAAAGAGCATATTATTTGGTTTATTTAGGAGATTGGATTTCGTTATTATTAGCTGAAAAGCAAGGGATTGATCCAGTTGAAGTTGATATAATTGGGAATTTAAAAAACCAATTGGCAGATTTATAAGTTTTGCAAGAGATTTTATTTGAAGATTTAGGATTAATTGATTACCAAAAAGCATGGGATTATCAAGAAAAATTGAATCAAGATTCTGTTCAAATAAAGTTAAATAAAAGAAAAGACCCAGAACTTAGTTTAGTAACCCAACACCACTTATTGTTCTGCGAGCATCCACTGGTTTATACGCTTGGTAAAAGTGGCTCCATGGATAATTTGAAGCTCAATGAAAACGAACTTGAAGAAATTTCAGCCTCATTTTACAAAATAAATAGGGGAGGAGACATCACTCTTCATGGTCCGGGGCAATTGGTAGTTTACCCTATTTTCGATTTAGAAAAATTCTATACAGATATTCACCGTTTTTTAAGAGAATTAGAAGAAGCTGTAATTTTAATGTTAGCTGAATTTGGAATATTGGCTGGTCGCTATTCTGGCTATACTGGTGTTTGGATTGATCCTACAGATGAATCTAAAGCGAGAAAAATTTGCGCAATGGGAATTCGATGTTCTCGCTGGGTCACCATGCATGGTATAGCTTTAAATGTAAATAATGACCTCAGCTATTTCGATAATATTATTCCGTGTGGTATTGATGATAAGGGCGTAACATCCATTTCAAAAGAGCTAGGAAAAGATGTTGAAATGCAAAAAGTAAAAGATGTGTTAAAGAGTAAACTAGCTGAAGTTTTTAAGTATAATCATCCAACTGAATTATCTTAGCCTTATGGAAATAAAGAAAGTAAATAAATTTCGAATTGTTTTAGCGGTTTTATTTGGGCTGCACTTGCTCTTAGTATTTACCGGGAATAGACATATTTATCCAACCTTGCAAAACACAATATTAAAAGGACGTTTAGGGCCTGAAATAGATGAATATGAGGTTTTTGAAAATCGAATAGTGAAGTCAGGGAATCATGAAGCTTGGGAAGAAATTTCTGATAAAAAGAAACTAAATCAAATAGAAATTGACCTGCATGAAAAACTTAAGTCAGTTGCTTTTGTTGTTGTAAGAAATAATAAAGTGTGTTTTGAGGAGTATTGGGATGGGTATAATGAGGATAGTAGAAGTAACTCTTTTTCAATGGCGAAAAGTTTTGTAAGTATGGCGATAGGAGCTGCACTTCAAGATGGTTCTATAAAATCTTTAGATCAAACAATTAGCGATTTTATACCTGATTTTAAGGGTGGTGAAAATGTGACTATTCGAGATTTATTAGTCATGAGTTCGGGAATTAATTTTGATGAAAATTATATAAATCCATTTGCATATCCCGCTCGAGCTAACTATGGAAATGATCTTTGGAATCTTACCTTGGGTTATGCATACACTGGAGAACCCAATGGAGAATTCAAGTATTTAAGTGGAAATACCCAATTATTATCTTTTATATTAAAGGAAGCAACAGGAAAATCAGTTTCGGAGTATTTTTCTGAAAAAATTTGGTCTAAAATTGGAACAAAAAATGATGCATTATGGAGCTTGGATAAGGAAGATGGTTTTGAAAAAGCATTTTGCTGTTTTAATAGCAATGCACTTGATTTTGCGCGATTAGGAAAACTTTATATAGATTCAGGTAAATACAAGGGAGAACAACTTGTGCCGGCGTGGTATGTGTCTGAATCTATTCAAGAGTCAGGTATTGTGGAAAGCAATGGGGTTCCATGTACGAGATATGGATACCAATGGTGGCTTACAAAATATGAGGGTAAAAAAGTGTTTTATGCTAGAGGTATTTTAGGTCAATATATTGTTGCCATACCGGAAGACAATTTAATAATTTGTAGATTAGGACATAAAAGGATTAAACCAAAAGGACTTAATGCGCCGGGAGAATTGGACGCTTATATAAACATGGCATATCGACTTTCAGAAGGAGTTGAATAGCGCAACAACTAGATTCCGAGGGCCTCTATAGCCTTTAAAACGGCTTTATTTTTTTCATTAAGGACAGGGAAATAGCCTAAATCACCATGGATATTTCTTCCAATTCCAGCTTTTAAACGAAACATTATTTGAGCTCTAGAATGTGCAGCACCCACATTATCTTTTTTTATTCCCTTACTTTCCGCAAACGAATAAAAGAGCTCTTCAACTTCAGGGTTTATTTGAAAATTTTCTACAAAACCTGAGGGGTTTCCAAAAGCCAACAATTTCTCCCTGTTTTTGTCGGTGTAGTCGAAACAAAATTGATAAAACAACCCTCGATAATACAATTTTGATAAGTAAATACTGGCACCGGCAGTGTCAAGTGGAACAAATTGATCGGGCATAATTCCACCACCGCCGTAAACTATTTTTCCGCCTGCAGTAGTAAAAGGAATAGAGTCTTCTAGTTCTATATTGGATGCATCTTCAAGTTCTCCATTCTCTATACGAGCGCGTAATTGTTCGTGGTATGCTTTAGTTCCGTTTTCGTAGGACCGTTGTATGCATCTTCCCGTTGGAGTATAATATCTAGCTATGGTGAGGCGTGTAGCACTCCCATCGGGCCACATGTTTTGCTCTTGAACCAATCCTTTCCCAAAAGACCTTCTACCAATTATAGAACCTCGGTCATTGTCTTGAATTGCGCCTGCCACGATTTCGCTAGCCGAAGCCGAATTTTCATCAATCAGAATAACAAGTTTCACGGATTCTAGCTCACCGTTTCTGGTAGCAAAATATTCTTCTTTATCTCTAGCGCGACCCTCTGTATAAACAATGAGTTTCCCATTATCTAAAAACTCATCAGTAATATTTATGGCGGCTTCCATATAACCACCTCCGTTTCCTCTTAAATCTAATATCAGTTTGGTCATTCCCTGATCAAGTAATTTGCTCGTTTGGGCTGTAAATTCGTCATAAGTAGTTTTTGCAAAACGGGATATTTTCACATAACCAATTTCTGGAGTCACCATATAGCCAACGTCTACGCTATAAATCGGAATTTTATCTCTAACAATTGTAAAATCGAAAACTTGGTTTTTTTGATTTCGAACTACACTTACATTTACTTCAGTTCCACTTTTTCCTTTTAAAAGTTTCATAACTTTTGCGTTTGATACACCTACGCCTGCCACCAATTCAGAATCGACATTTACAATTCTATCGCCAGCTCTAAGCCCAACTTTTTCGGAAGGGCCACCACTTATTGGATCAATTATTACGATAGTATCTTTTTGAATACTGAACTGAACACCAATTCCATCAAAACTTCCTTCTAGTGGTTCGTTCATTGCTTTTATGTCGGAAGCAGATATGTAATAGCTATGCGGATCCAGCTTTTGAAGCATAAACTCAATGGTTTCATCCACCAAGTACTCTCGGTCCATGCTGTCCACATATTCCTGTTCTATGTAATCTAAAATTTGATTTACCTTATTGGTTTGATTGGCATAAGAAAACATTTTGCCATTTCCATTTGAGTTTACATTTTTGAAGGAACCCAAATAAAATCCACCAATAAACACAATTGATAAAATAATAGGAAGAATACTAGATTTCAATAGTTTCATAGAAATGCGAATGTAAGAAAATTGGTTTTTTGGTATTCATAAAAATTGTGATGCAAAATGAGATTGAAAATTGGAATCTGTTTTTATTGAATTGTTCTAAGAGTTTGCTCGGAGTTCATAAACATACCAGGAATCGGATCGTTCTACCCATCCGTTGAAATTAAATACTTTTATCCAATCGGGAAACGAAGTATAAATAAGTTCATGTTTTGCGGCAAAATCGCTGTTTTTCGGTTTTTGATTAAAAACAACCAAAGTGATTTTGTTATCTCTGAACGTCGGTGTACCAGCAGAGGCGCTATTTAAAATTGTAAGGTTTTTTCTTTTATAAAAATTAATTCCAGTTGCTCTGTCGTAAGGGTTTTCAGCTGAGAAGTAGAGTGTAGCGTCCCCTTCATATTTATTGTAAATAGTTTTATAAAGAGAAATACGATTGTCGGCCGGATAAAAGGAAATGAAAATTAAGGCCGCAAAATTTACTACAAAAAAACCTTTCATAAAAAAGCGGAACTCTTTGTTCGCCATTAAATTGGGGAGAACTTTTTCTTGAATAATTTCAATAGATTTTATCAATACATAAGGAAGGAAAAATATAATGGGAAAAAGAAATCGTAATTCTTTGTGTCCGATTAAAAAATGAATCAATAAAAAAGGAAAAAGGCTCCAGGTGAGAGCGCTCTTTTTTTGAAAATAAAATACAATTGGAAGCGCAGCAAGAAACAACAAGCTAAAAGGAGGGATAGTTTTAATGGTAAACTCATTTAAATAAAACCACCAAGATTCCACTCCAAAACCAGAAACTTTATCTTGCAAAAGGTTAAGTTCAAAATAGTTCCACATGGCTATTGTCCATTCTCCATAAAACCAATAATCACAGAGGAAACCCATTCCAATTATTAGCAAAATTCCGAAAACAGAAAACAATAAGTTGCTTATTTTTTCACGTTTAATAAACGTAAGCCAGGCCAAAAATCCAACAACAAGAAATGCGGCTTGGTATCTAAATAAAAATGTAAATCCGAGGAATATTCCCAAGACTAAAAACTGCAAAAACCTTTTTTTTTGAGTTAAAAAATAATACGAAAAAGCTAAAACGAAAAACCCGCCTGACCAATTTTCTGAAGAAAAACGGACGCTGTTATAAACTAAAAACCACAATAGAAAAGAGAATAGCAAAAGCCATTTTTTTAAAATAGGATGCGTTATTTCTTTTGAGAATACGCGGTATAAAAACCACATACCCATCAAAGAAAGGCCAGCGGACAAAAGCCTTAGAAATAAGGATACGGAAAACGGACTATCAATTCCAACTAAACCTAGAGTTTTATAGACAACAACTGCTATTGCTGGTTGAACGGAAGGACGCATTTGGAAATGGTATTCCCAAGGTAAATTTTCAGGGACAGTTAAATCTAATTTGAGAGCTGCAAATTCAAGTATTTGAAAATGCTCGTCGAGATGATGGTACCCCTGAGAAAAAATACACGTAATTAACAGAATTACAGCACTTAATATTATAACTTGCTTTTCTTTTATCTGCATTTGTTTACTTATGAAAAGAAATGTTCAAGAAGGATTAAATCTGTCTAACCATTAAATTTTCGGCAAACCCTTTTAATATTTCTTTCTTCGAATCCTCAATCTCAATAGTGCTTAATGCAATGCCAGCTGAAAGATAGTAGCGATTCATTTCAGATTTAGCTGAGGACTTTACATCTAAGTCATCAAAAATTGATTGTACCAAGTTAATCTTTTCATCATCACCTAAGGTTGAGCTGTAATATGTTGTCGTCAATTTATTTTTGGTTTTAGTATCGGCTTTATCCAATGCCTTAAGGTAGAGGTAACTCTTTTTTCCGGCTAGGATGTCTCCACCAATTTGTTTTCCAAATTTGTCGGGGTCACCATACAGGTCCAAAATGTCATCTTGGATCTGGAAAGCGATACCAAAATCTTTTCCGAAATCGTAAATTAAATGTTGATTTTCCTCATTTGCACCGGCCATTATCGCTCCCATCCGAAGTGACTCCCCAAGTAATACGGCGGTTTTGCGTTTTATCATGGATAAATAATCAGGAAGCGAAACATCATTTGAAGTTTCAAAATTCATATCCATTTGCTGTCCTTCGCACACTCTTATAGCTGTCTTGTTAAAGTTGGAAAGCAAATTTTCGAGTGTTCCAGGTGCTAGTTTCGATGAACCTTTTTGAAGGTATTGGTAAGCTAAAATCATCATAGCATCACCGCTTAATATGGCTAAACTAGTGTCCCATTTTTCGTGTACCGTTTTTTTGCCTCTTCTTAAAGAAGCGTTGTCCATTATATCATCATGTACAAGAGTGAAATTATGAAAAATCTCAACGGCAATAGCCTGGTTAATAGCGTCATTTGCATTTCCTCCAAACATTTCACATGCCGCAAGAGTACTTACTGGACGCGCCCTTTTTCCACCTAATTTTAAAATGTATGAAATAGGTTCGTATAATTCTATTGGTTTATTTGAAAACTCAACTAGGCTGAGGGCTTTTTCAAACTTATCATGAAGTTCTTTTACGGATTTCAATGGAATGATTTTAACGTTCTAAAAGACTCAATAAGTATTTGCCATAACCGCTTTTCACGAGTGGCTCTGCAACTTTTTTTAGTTGCTCGTCATCAATATATTGCATGTGCCAAGCAATTTCTTCAATACAAGAAATTTTCATTCCTTGTCTTTTTTCAATTACTGAAACGTATTGGCTAGCTTCATTTAAAGAGTCTATGGTGCCAGTGTCTAACCATGCTGTTCCTCTGTCTAGAACGGATACCTTGAGACGGCCTTGTTTTAAATATTCTTTGTTTACATCAGTTATTTCATATTCACCTCTTGGAGATGGTTTTAAGTTTTTTGCAATTTCGACAACACCATTATCGTAAAAATACAATCCTGGTACTGCAAAATGAGATTTCGGATTTTTTGGTTTTTCTTCAATGGATTTTGCAACCTTGTTTTCATCAAATTCAACTACCCCGTATCTTTCTGGGTCTGAAACGTGATAAGCGAAAATAACACCACCATCCGGGTTGTTGCACTTTCTTAAATTGGCAGGTAATCCAGTTCCATAAAAAATATTGTCGCCTAAAATTAAGGATACACTGTCGTTTCCGATAAACTCTTCGCCAATTACAAAAGCTTGAGCAAGTCCATTTGGCACTTCTTGCACTTTATATTGAAAATTGCACCCAAGGTTTTCTCCATTTCCCAAAAGGCGCTCAAACAATGGTAAATCGTGTGGAGTACTAATAATAAGAATGTCTCGAATACCAGCCAGCATAAGCAAAGAAAGCGGGTAATAGATCATTGGCTTATCGTAAATTGGCATTAGTTGTTTACTTACGGCTAAAGTAAGTGGATGAAGTCTAGTTCCTGATCCTCCAGCTAGAATAATTCCTTTCATATTAAAAATAATTTGGGCGGCAAATGTATTAACTTGATGGGCATAATTAATAACTTGGTTTTCGAAATCGTTTTCAAACTTTAAGACTTCATTTCCAGTTCCGAAATCTTATTTTTGTTTTTCAAATTTTTGGGTATGTTTAAATTACAGAATTATATAAATGGAGAACTTCAGGCTCCTACATCTGGCAATTATATTGAGAATTTCGACCCTTCAACTGGAAAGGTTTATTCTCTAATTCCAGACTCAGATAATAGCGATGTAGAGCTAGCTGTTCAGGCGGCTAAAGACGCATTTCCAGCGTGGTCGAATACCCCAAAAGAAAAACGAGCGGATATTATGCTGAAAATTGTAGACCTCATACATCGAGACTACGATAAATTGGCTGAAGCGGAATCAAGAGATAATGGAAAACCAGTATGGTTAGCCAAAAAAGTTGACATTGCTAGAGCAGCTTCTAACATTAAGTTTTTTGCCACAGGAATTATGCATTTTGCTTCTGAGGCACACATGATGGAAGATAAAGCCATTAACTATACTCGCAGAGACCCCATTGGAGTTGTGGGCTGTATTTCTCCTTGGAATTTACCGCTCTATCTATTTACGTGGAAAATAGCCCCGGCCTTGGCCACGGGTAATTGTGTTGTTGCAAAACCTTCTGAAATAACTCCAATGACGGCTTATTTGCTTTCTGAGCTTTGCATAGAAGCTGGCCTTCCGAAAGGAGTATTGAATTTAGTCCATGGTTTGGGGCCAAAAGTAGGAGCATCCATTACTGAACATCCTACTATTAAAGCTATTTCGTTTACTGGCGGAACCTCAACAGGAGCTCAAATTGCTAAGGTTGCAGCTCCAATGTTTAAGAAATTGTCTTTGGAATTGGGAGGTAAGAACCCGAATATAATTTTTGACGATTGTAATTTTGATAAAATGTTGGCCACCACTTTGGCGTCTTCATTTGCTAACCAAGGTCAAATTTGTTTATGTGGTTCAAGGATATTTATTCAAAGAGGTATTTATGATAAATTTAAAACAGCGTTTGTAGAAAAGGTGAGCAAACGAAAAGTGAGTTTTCCTTCCGATCCGGATGCCAAACTTGGAGCAATCGTTTCTAAACCACACTTGGAAAAAGTACTTTCTTATATTCAATTGGCCAAAGAAGAAGGGGGAACGATTTTAACCGGTGGTAATCAAGTCATTTTGGATGGAGAGTACGCAGAAGGATACTACTTAGAGCCTACTGTGATTGAAGGTTTATCTTACGACTGTAGAACTAACCAAGAAGAGATTTTTGGGCCTGTTGTTACTATAACTCCTTTTGACACTGAAGAAGAAGTATTGATGATGGCTAACTCTACTGATTATGGTTTGGCTGCAACTGTTTGGACGGAAGATTTAACGCTCGCCCATCGATTTGCAAATAACATTCACATGGGCATTGTGTGGATCAACTGTTGGTTGGTTCGTGATTTAAGAACTCCTTTTGGAGGGGTGAAGAATTCAGGCGTAGGACGCGAAGGTGGATTTGAAGCGTTCAAATTTTTTACAGAGCCTAAAAATGTTTGTGTAATGTTGGATTAGTATGAATTTGTGGCCTTTAGCATGTTTTCCACTAAACAAACTTCAAGTCTTTAACCATCATTTGTAGGCTAATATTTCCTTTCCATTCGTTTTCTTCAATGTTGTAGAGCAGATCGAAAGGTTCTTTGTTTTTAATTCTCTCTGCATATTCTCCCATTCCAAAAGCAATTCCACTGAAATTAACATCTGGCTTTCCTTGCTGAATTACGTCGAGTTTTAAATGTGTTCCATCGCCCACAGCCTTACTCCATTTGGCATTAACAACATTTCGGGTTACAAAAACGGGTTTCATATTGTCTGGTCCAAACGGAGCAAATTGTTTTACCAGCCTCCAAAATTTAGGTGTAATGTCCGAAAAATCAACTTCTTCATCTATTTCTATAGTAGGAATAAGTAATTCTGGATCTATGGTTTTTGAAACAACTTCTTCAAATTTATTTTGTAAACCTTCTACTTTATCCAAACCTAATGTCATGCCCGCAGCAAAGGCATGCCCACCATACTGTTCTAAATATTCCTCACATTGTTGCAGTGCATCATGGATATTGAACCCTTTTACCGATCGCGCTGACCCTACAGCTTTTCCATTCGATTCGCATAAAACTATAGTAGGTCTGTAGTAGGACTCCATCAATCGAGAGGCAACAATACCAACCACTCCTTTGTGCCAGTTTTCGGAATATAGAACGGTAGACATTTGTTCTTGCATTCCATTATCTTCAATAAAAGCAAGGGCTTCTTGTGTTATGTTTCTATCTAGTTCTTTTCTTTCTGTGTTTCTCTGTTCAAGTACATCACTTGCTTTTTTTGCGATCTCATCATCATCAGAAAGAAGCATTTCTACTGCTTTTTTCGCGTGTTCAATTCTTCCAGCAGCATTGATTCTAGGTCCAATAGTAAAAACCAAATCAGTAACACTAAAATATCCTTTTTTGCCAGTGAGCTCTATAATATTTTTAATCCCCTTTCGTGGACTGGAATTTATTTGCTCCATTCCTAAATGAACTAAAGTTCGGTTTTCCCCAGTTAATGGCACAATATCGCAAGCAGAAGAGATGGCTACCAAATCGAGAAGGTCGTGCCAATTCGCTTCTTCTAAACCTAATTTCTGTTTCAGTGCTTGACAAAGTTTTAGGCCAATTCCACAACCGGATAATTCTTTGTATGGATATTGGCAATCGGGTCGTTTGTGGTCGAGAACTGCTACAGCCCTTGGAATTTCGCCGTGGGGCAAGTGATGGTCACAAATAATAAAATCTATGTTTTTTTCGGTGGCGTAGTCAACTTTATCTACTGCACGAATACCACAATCGAGGGCAATTATTAGTTTTATTCCACGCTCTTCCGCATAATCAATTCCGTCAAACGATATTCCATATCCCTCCTTGTATCTGTCTGGAATGTAATAGTCTATGTAATCAGAATAAAACGGCTCAAAAAACTTTACCATTAAGGTTACCGAAGTTGTTCCATCCACATCGTAATCCCCATAGATGAGAATTTTCTCACCTTCCTCCATGGCTTTTTGAATTCGATCAACCGCCAAATTCATGTCTTTCATTAAAAACGGATCGTTGAGATCGTCTAAACTTGGTCGGAAAAACCTTTTAGCCTCTTCAAATGTTTCTATTCCTCGGGAAAGAAGCATACGAGCAATCCGCTCGTCAATTCCAAGTTCTTTGATTAAGAGATTTAATTTTTTTGAATCAGGTGAAGGTTGAAATTGCCAGCGATATTCCATTTCTCGAAAGTAAGAAATAAATGAAGCATTAAATTAGACACTCATTTTCTTAGTGTTTTACGAAAAAAGAAACCATGTAGCCAGAACAGCTATTCCAACAGGATCCAGTTTTCATCAGATCATGGCAAAGGAATGTCCTAAGCCAATCCAATGAAACCTCAAAAAAATTAAGAATGATTCTGGTTTATTGATTCGGGTTCAAATGATTCAGAATATCTTTAGCTTGATGCCATTCCAATCTTGGGCCAAATTGAGAGACTACTTTAGAAGACGCTAAAGAAGCAAGTTTGCCTGCATCAGCATAGCTTTTCCCATTTGTAATTCCATAAAGGAAAGCTCCAGCAAATAAATCACCAGCGCCATTTGTATCTACTGCACTTACTTTATAAGGTTCAATGTCAATAAAAGTATCCCCATCAAAGATCATCGCTCCATTTTCTCCAAGTGTGATAACAAAACGCTTTGCATCTCTTTTTAACGCTTCTTTTGCTTCTTCAAGATTGTCAGTTCCGGTATAAAGCATTGCTTCTTCTTCGTTGCAGAATAAAAGATCAACGCCAGCACCAACAACTGATTTCATTGGTTCTTTGAAATACTTAACCATGGATGGATCAGAGAATGTTAATGCTGTTTTCACACCATTTTCTTCCGCCAATTTCTTTGCATGTCTCATAGCATCCTGTCCATTTTCTGATGTTACCAAGTAGCCCTCAATATATAAGTATTGGCTATCTTTAAGCTCTTCCTCCGAAATTTCAGTTTTAGAATAATCAGATGTTATACCCAAAAAGGTGTTCATGGTTCTGGAAGCATCTTCGCTTGTCATAACCAAACATTTTCCTGTAATACCCGATTCCAACTCATGTTGATCGAGATTCGAGTGTACTCCATTTTCTTTTAAATCCTTTCGGTAGAATTTACCCAATTCATCATCGGCAACTTTACAGGAGTAATAACTTGAACCACCGAATTGAGAAACGGCAATTATTGAATTAGCTGCTGACCCACCACATTGCATATTGCTAGAACTCATATTAATGGCATTCGAAATCCTAGTTTGGTCTTCTTCATCCACTAGGGTCATCAACCCTTTTTCTATACTATGATCATTTAAAAATTGATCATTTACCTCAGTTACAATATCTACTAGGGCGTTGCCTATTCCAAATACATTATACTTCTTACTCATTCTTTGATATTTTACAAGTTTATTATTTTGGCTGCTTTAGCAATGGTGTCAAAGCATATAGAACAAACAATAACAGGACTATTCGTAATTAATTTTAGTTTAAAAAAGTCTTCAAATATACTTCTCAAAATGAACTAAAATATACTTCTAGAAATTTTCGTAAAATCATTTGTCCATACGTAAATAATACTACTTTTGCCGCTCTAAAATTTGTAGCTAAAGCAAGAGTTTTAGAGAAGCATTCCTTCTTTCTTGATAGCAATTAGGAAAGTTGGTTTTGAAATATTCCTCCTTAGCTCAGTTGGTTAGAGCATCTGACTGTTAATCAGAGGGTCCTAGGTTCGAGTCCTAGAGGAGGAGCAGTAAAAAAGTCCTTTAACGCACAAGTTAGAGGACTTTTTTTTAGCAGTCAGAGGTC
>Ga0307998_1001131_pt1 | contig 14561 bp, 14 predicted proteins | sample Davwhametageno37_FD_203147 | JGI IMG/M metagenome (GOLD analysis project Ga0307998, IMG submission 203147) | Marine microbial communities from Davis Island wharf, Antarctic Ocean - #37 | ecosystem: Environmental > Aquatic > Marine > Unclassified | place: Antarctic Ocean: Davis Island wharf... | reverse complement strand
TTTTTCCAATTTCCTTTTAAATTAAAACTACCATCTAAAATTTCGTCTCTTTCTGGTTGTATAACATTAAGAAAGGTTTCGTTTTCTTTAAAACGCTTTAGTTTATTTTTACTTCCCACTATTTTTTTAAGCAAAAATAGAAAATTCACAGCTGCTTTAACAACTCTTTTTTGGAAGCTAATGAAAGTGAGAATGAAAATTCGGAACCTACTTGTAATTTGCTTTCTACAAATATTTGTTCATTATGAGCCTCAATAATATGCTTTACAATTGCTAAGCCAAGACCAGATCCTCCTTGATTACGATTTCTAGTTTTATCCACTCTATAAAAACGCTCAAATAACCTTGGCAAATGCTTTTTATCTATTCCCTTTCCATTATCTGTTATTCGGATTAAAGCTTTTGACTCATTGGGCTGATTAATACTTACTTCAGTAGCTCCCTGGTAAACTCCATAATTGAGGGAATTAATTATCAAATTAGTAATGACTTGCTGAATACGTTCTTCGTCTGCATTAACCCAAATAGGATAGTCATAATTACGATCCATTTTAATTGATATATTATTTTTTACAGATTGAATTTCCAGAAGTTCAAAGACGTTTTTCAGTGTTTTACAAATATCAAATGTTGAATAATCTAAAGTCTCTATACCGGATTCAAACTTGGTGATCAAATCTAAATCTTTAATAATAAATTCTAATCGTTCTACACCTTTTGCAGTCTGCTTTAAATATTTTTTTACTATTTTTTTATCTTTTAATCCTCTATCAAGCAGAGTTAAAACATAACCTTGAACAGTAAACAATGGTGTCTTAAGCTCGTGCGCTAAATTTCCTATAAATTCTTTTCTATAGTTTTCTTGTTTTTTTAACATTTCTATTTCCAGCATACTATCTGAAGCAAATTGTTTAAGCTTATTTGTCAAAAAATCAATGTCAGAATCTGTTTTTAAAGAATTATAAGATATAACCGCAGGGAAAAAGGTTTGATATAACTCCTTTACTTTATTGATTATAAAGTGCTCGATCCTAACATACAAGAGTAAATAAGAAAATAAGAAAACTCCAAAAAATAGAGCTAGGCTGACTCCCCAGCGAAAAGTTTTCCAAGAAAAATCTAAATAAAAGTAAGCTGTGCCTAAATGGATTATGGCTGTAAAAAAAGCAATGTATAAAGCAGAGGTTATACTTATAGAACTGTTCTTTATTTCAGACACAAAATTATTTTTCAGGTTCTACAAATTTATAACCTACACCTTTAATGGTCTTAAAGAAATGATCTCCTACTTTTTCTCTAAGTTTACGAATATGAACATCAATTGTCCGATCTCCAACTACGACATCACTCCCCCAAACGTTATTCATTATTTTTTCTCTCTTAAAAACTTTCCCAGGTTTAGATGCCAATAGAAAAATTAATTCAAATTCTTTTCTTGGTAATGTTAGTTTTTCACCATTCAATTCAACATAATAGGTTTCACGATCAATAGTTATTCCTTTGTAATTTAATTGATGTGTTTGATTACTATCCTTATTAATGAATCTTCTCAACAATCCTTTTACTTTATATATCAATACCTTGGGTTTTATTGGCTTAGTCACGTAATCATCAGCACCAGAATCAAAAGCAGCTAAATACGAATAATCCTCACCACGTGCAGTTAAAAACATAATAATAGTATCTTGAAAACGTGAGTCTTGACGCAGTCGCTCACAGGTTTCTATACCATCCAAATTAGGCATCATAATATCCAGAATAATAAGATTTGGTAGTATTTTATTTGCGATTTTAATTGCTTCCAGACCATCTGAGGCAGAAAAGATTTGATATCCTTCTTGCTCAAGATTATATCTGATAATTTCAATAATATCAGGTTCATCATCTACTAATAAAATCTTGATATCTGTTTTTTTCATTTTTTAGATTATCTACAACTAAAATAACACTTTATTAATTTTAATGATGTTATCACAATATTAACAAATTCAATTTATTAATATTTATAAAATAAACAGAAATGTTTGTTATTATAATTTATGTTTTTCAATTTGATTAATTCAATGAAAAATTGTTTTATGTTTTATTTATCCTTTTGAATTCTTCTTTTTTTTTGATTATTTTTATCAAAATATGAAATTTTCGCTAACTGACTTTGATTTAATAAAGTACCCTTTTCAATTCCAAAAAAGGGCACTTGCTCTTTTTTCTTACCAGCACCAAAATAATTCTGTTTATAGGTCATATTGTGATTTAATAAATATTTCACCTACAGAGGTTAATTCTATTAAAAAAATTCCTTTTTTACCTATTCAATTTTTCAAATCTCATAAAGTTATTTGTGAAAATACCACCTCAAAATTTGTTTTTGAATCAAGTAAAACAACCGATCAAACTCCTTCAAGGCACTATATTGAAGATTTAAATCTTTACATAAAAAGTTTTGAGAAGGGATTTAAATTATTCTATGGTAACATAGAAGATTTTGTGATATTAGCATTATTACCGTCATATTTAGAACGAGAAAATTCTTCACTTGTATATATGATTGACCATTTGATTAAAAAAACTAAAAATCACCAAAGTGGGTTTTATTTAAATGAAATCGAGGAATTAAAAACAACTCTTGAGTCACTTGAGCAAAATGGACAAAAAACACTTCTCCTAGGAGTTTCATTTGCTCTTCTAAATTGTGTAGAAAACCACGCTTGGAAATTAAAAAACACATATGTTATGGAAACTGGTGGAATGAAAGGAATGCGAAAAGAATTGGTCCGATCTGATTTACATAAAATCCTTAAAGAGGGCTTTAAAGTTAATAATATTCATTCAGAATATGGGATGACTGAGCTTTTAAGTCAGGCTTATTCCAAAGGTGATGGTCGCTTTTATTGTCCGCCTTGGATGAATGTGATTACTCGTTCACTGGAGGATCCCTTTGAACTATTAGATTCAAATAAAATAGGGGCTATAAATGTTATTGATCTGGCCAATGTTAACTCATGTGCTTTTATAGCAACTCAAGATTTAGGAAAAACTCATAAAAATGGATCTTTCGAAGTTTTAGGTCGTTTTGATCAAGCTGAAATAAGGGGGTGTAATCTAATGGTAGTTTAGTTAGCTATTTTTAATATAAAATAATTTTTTTTGCCACGTTGCAACAAAATATATTGATTTGCGATTAAATGCTCCTTTGTGATTATAAAATCCTGATTAACCTTTGATTTATTAACTGAAATTGAACTTTCCTTGAGCGCCCTTCGTGCTTCACCATTTGAATTTAAAAATCCTATATCTCCTGAAAGTGCGGAAACAATGTTTAAGCCATTAGTTATTAATGAACGATTGATTTCAGCTTGGGGGACTCCCTCAAAAAGTTCTAAAAAGGTTGTAGTGTCAAGTTTTTGTAACGCTTCTCCTGTAGCTTTTCCAAATAAGATTTGAGAAGCCTCTTCTGCACGCTTGAGTTCTTCTATACCATGAACCAGTATAGTTGTTTCATAGGCAATAGTTTTTTGTAATAACCTAAGATGAGGTGTTATTTCGTGTTCCTTAATCTTTTCATTCACTTCATCTTCATTTAAGAAAGTAAATATTTTAACATAACTTAAAGCGTCTTCATCAGAAGTATTAAGCCAAAATTGATAAAATTTATATGGGGATGTTCGTTTTTTGTCAAGCCAGATATTACCTTCTTCAGTTTTTCCAAACTTAGTCCCATCTGCTTTTTTAATTAAAGGGCAAGTCATAGCATAAGCTTTCCCTCCTTCTTTACGTCTTATTAATTCAGTTCCAGTAGTAATATTCCCCCATTGATCACTTCCACCTAGCTGAATTCTACAATTTTGAGTTTTATAGAGATGCAAAAAATCATACCCTTGAAGTAACTGATAAGTGAATTCAGTAAAAGACATTCCTACTTTTGCATCTGAGCTCAATCTTTTTTTAACTGACTCTTTTGCCATCATATAATTTACGGTGACATGCTTTCCAATATCTCTAGAAAAATCAATAAGACTATATCCTTTCATCCAATCATAATTATTCACTAGAAGGGCTGTATTTATGATGGAATTATCAAAATTCAAAAATTGTTCAAGCTGCTTTTGTATACCATTGCAATTTTTATTTAATGATTCTTGATCTAACAAATTTCTCTCATCAGACTTTCCTGAAGGATCTCCTATCATACCAGTGGCACCACCTACTAATACAATAGGAGAATGTCCTGCATTTTGAAAATGCATTAAAATTATTATTTGTACTAAACTTCCAATGTGAAGAGAATCTGAGGTTGGGTCAAAACCTATATACCCTTTAGTTGGGTGTTCTCTAAGAAAATTTTCGGTTTCAGGCATTATATCGTGAACTAATCCTCTCCATCTAAGCTCTTGTACGAAATTGGTTGGCATATAATTTTTAGGTAAAGATAGATTTCTCTGTGAGAAACCAAAAATCAAAAACAAAAAAGTGTAAATTTGCTACTATGGTATTAGTTACTGGAGGTACAGGAATGTTGGGTGCTCATGTTCTTTTTGAATGTGTTAAAAAAAATCCAACAGTAGCTATTTACAGGAAAATTAGAAGTATAAAAAAAGTTGAAAATCTTTTTAAAAAATTAGCCCCGAATAATCCTGAATACTTTAAATCTATAATCTGGAAACAAGCTGAATTAAACGATATAAATGCTCTAAATGAGGCCTTTAATGGGATTGATTTTGTATATCATTGTGCAGCAAAGGTTTCATTTACAGAATCTCATTTAAAAAAGCTAATTAAAACAAATGTTGAAGGAACAGCTAATATTGTTAATATTGCGATAAAGAATAAAGTAAAGAAACTAGCTTATGTAAGTTCTATTTCAGCAATTGGAGCTGATACTCAAATTAATAAAGTAAACGAAGACCATTCATGGTCTAACTCTAATAATCATAGTGCATATGCACGCTCAAAATATGGTGCAGAATTAGAAGTATGGAGAGCCTCTCAAGAAGGGCTTTCTGTAGTAATAATTAACCCTGGTGTCATATTAGGTTCTTTTTTTGGGGACAGAAGCAGCGGAATGATAATTAAACGTGTAGCTAAAGGTTTGATTTTTTATCCAACAGGAAATATATCCGTAGTCGATCTTGAAGACGTTGTTTCAGTTTTGATCAATTTAATGGAGTCAAAAATAAAGAATGAACGTTTTATTTTAGTGTCTGAAAACTTAAGTCAAAAAGAATTAGTTCAAAAAATCGCTATTAAACTCAATAGAAAATTACCAAAAATAGCTTTAAAAAAATGGATTTTGATTTTGATTTATATTACAGAAAGAGTTTTTAATTTATTTATTTTAAAAAAGAATTTATTAAGTATTCCAGTTATTGAGTCACTTTGTAGTTTACGATATTATGACGGATCTAAAATAAATTCATATATGAGTTTTTCATATTGTAATATTGATAACACACTTAAAAAAATTAGTGATAATTATGATTATTAGTTTTTCATAATTTCTTTCTTCAACATTGCTAAACTATCTTTTTGATTATTGATCCGTTGTATTACATTTTTATGCATTCTGTAATAAAGCCTTGGATTCTTTGCATAATAAAATTCACTCTCGGAAAGATTTAGACTGTCAATATTATATTTTTCAAATAGATAACTTTTCCCAATTAAGGATTCGAAATTAGGATTTTTTTTAGAAAACGAACTCATTATATCCATAACAGTAGCATCATAAATTATTTGTTCCATTTTTTTTTCATTAATTAGGTTTTTAGGCTTTTTTTTAAAACCTATTTCAGAGCACCCTAAAAAAAAATAAATGGGAATAAAGCTTAAAAAAAAGATATGGTTTTTCATAATTAACGATCAAAAGATAAAGCCATTGCAGCAGATTTATCATGAATTTTCCCTCTATTATAAACCCATTTTCCATTTAATAGCGTACTTTCTACAGAACCTTTAAAGGTTATTCCCTCAAATGGAGACCATCCACATTTATATAGTATATTAGATTTTTGCACAGTATGTTCTTTATTTAAATCTATCACTACCAGATCAGCAAAAAAACCTTCCCGAATAAAACCCCTATCCTTAATATCATAAAGTATTGCAGGGTTATGACAAGCCTTTTCAACTATTTTTTCTAATGTGATTTTTTCATCATGATATGCAGTTAAAAGGGCTGGGAGAGCATGTTGAACTAAAGGACCTCCAGAAGGTGCTTGTGCATATTTGTTGTTTTTTTCTTTAAGTGTATGAGGAGCGTGATCAGTAGCAAGTATATCAAGAAAATCATTATTTAAAGCTATCCACAATGCATCTTGATCTTTTTTTGTTTTAATTGCTGGATTCCATTTAATGTGAGTTCCCTTTTTGTTATAATCCTTAGATGAAAACCAAAGGTGATGTATACAAACCTCAGCTGTTATTTTTTTATTCTTTAAAGGAATATTGTTTTCAAATAACGATAATTCTTTTGCAGTAGAAACATGGAAAACGTGGAGTCTAGCTCCAGTTTCTTTTGCTAATTTTATTGCTTGTGATGAAGACAAATAACAAGCTTCCTCACTACGGATAATAGGATGATGATTTATGGGAATATCATCACCAAATTCATTAATAGCAGATTGGAGATTTTCATTAATTGTATATTCATCTTCGCAATGAACAGCTATAACTAAATCTGTATTACTAAATATTTTTCTTAAAACGTCAGGGTTATCAACTAACATATTCCCTGTTGAAGATCCTAAAAAAAGTTTTAATGCTGGAACTCTATATTTATCTAAAGCTAAAATTTCATTTAAATTATCATTGGTTCCACCAAACATAAAAGCATAATTGGCAAAAGATTTAGAAGCTCCAATTTCATTTTTTCTCTCCCAAGCTTTACGAGTTGTGGTCTGTGGCAATGTATTTGGCATTTCTATAAAAGATGTAATTCCCCCTGCTAATGCGGCTTTGGATTCACTAGTGATATTAGCCTTATGAGTAAAACCTGGCTCTCTAAAATGCACTTGATCATCTATTAATCCAGGAATAATATACTTGCCATTTGCATCGTATACATCACAATCTATTATATTTGATAAATCATTCCCAATTTTCTTAATACGATTTCCTTCAATCAAAAGATCTTGATCATATATTTGACCTTCGTTTACAAGTCTAGCATTTATGATCTTAAACTTACTGCTTTGTGTCATTTAAATTTATTTTTATTAATTCGAAGAGACAAAACACCAAAAAGAGCTTCCCAAATAATATTTCCATTCATTTTTGAAATACCAAAAACTCTATTTACAAAAACAATAGGATGTTCATTAACTTTAAAATTCATTAACCAAGCTTTATATTTTAATTCAATTTGAAATGCATAGCCTGTAAACTTAATTTGTTCAAGGGCTATTGATTGTAAAACAATACTTCTGTATCCTACAAATCCAGCTGTAGAGTCTTTTATTGGCATTCCAGTAATTAATCTAACATAAACTGAAGCAAAATATGATAATAAAACTCTACTCAAAGGCCAATTCACTACATTAACACCATTTACATAACGAGAGCCTACAACAACATCAGTTGTGGTTTCTAGAAGCTTAATCATAGGTTTTAATTCTTTTGGATTATGAGAAAAATCAGCATCCATTTCAAAAATAAATTTGTATTTATTTTTCAAAGCCCAATTGAAACCATGAACATAAGCTGCCCCTAAACCTTCTTTTTTTTTACGTGTCTCTAAAAATAATTTACCAGGATAAGTAAACATTAAGTCAATAACTGAATTACCTGTTCCATCAGGAGATTGATCATCAACAACTAGAATGTCTAAAGGAAGTTTTGTGTTAAAGACAGCTTTTATAATCGAATTTATGTTTTCAATTTCATTGTAGGTCGGAATTATGATAAGTGTTTTTCGCATAACATGTTCGTAAAAATAGCAAATGTATTGTCAACATATATAACCAATGACTACAATTATTTTTATAAAAATAATTAAATTTGATTTATGGGAGAGTGGATTTATAGACAGAGCATTCAAGAAGACTGGATAACAATAATTTATTTTTTTAATTTACTAATTATCTCAAGCATGAGTTTTGTTAATGGCGCAAGAATAAATGCACTCGTGAAAATAAACAAGTCTGGAATTTACAATAGTAAATTCACAAATGATAAAGATTTAAATTATTTGAGTCCATTTAATATTCTTAGTTTTTCAATAATAATCAACTCTTTAGGACAATTATATTTATGGTTTTTAAAAATAAATCAAGCTCCTATAAATTATGCTTTAGAGTATTATTATTTTTTATTTTCTTTATCTATAATTTTTATTATCAGATTTTTATTAGTCCAATTTGTTTCAAAAAACTTTGATTTAATGAAAACTTTAAAAGGATATTATTTTAAAAACTTTACATACAATACTCAATTTGCACTATTTTCTTCAACTTTATTGTTTTTTGCTAATTATAGTCAAGTCAATTCTTTAATAATTAATGTCTTTTTAAGTATCGCATTGATTGTTTGGATTATCGCACAATTAACTATTATATTTTCTTTTATTAAATCTAACAGTAAAGATCTCTTTTATTTAATTGTGTATATTAGCTCTGTAAAAATAGCGCCTTGGTTTTGGTTATATTTTATATTTATTGAACCAATACTTTGATTCTATGAAAGTGAAAACTATTTTAGTTTCCCAACCAGAGCCGTCATCTGAAAAATCTCCATACAATAGACTTCAAGAAAAACACAAATTAACTGTGGATTTTAGACCTTTTATTCATGTGGAAGGAATTGATGCAAAAGAAGTTCGACAACAAAAAATTGATTTCAATAATTTTCAAAATATTATTCTAACTAGTAGAAATGCTGTTGATCATTTTTTTAGAATGTGCAAGGAAATGCGATTTAATGTTCCTGATACAACAAAATATTTTTGTCAATCTGAAGCAGTAGCATTCTACCTTCAAAAATATGTGGTTTATCGAAAACGAAAAATTTATGTTGGAGAAAGAAATATAGAAGATCTTGAAGCTGTTTTTAAAAAATTTAATGAAGAAACCTTTTTATTTCCAACTTCAGACATGCTTAAGCGAGATGTACCAGATTTTTTAAATAAAATTGAATTGAATTGGAAACGAGCTATTTTATACAAAACAGTAGTAAGCGACCTTTCTGATTTGAGAGATGTTTATTATGACGTTTTGGTGTTTTTTAGTCCTTCAGGGATTGAATCATTATTCAAGAATTTTCCTAACTTCAAACAAAATGATACACGTATTGCCGCATACGGAAATTCAACAGTAAAAGCGGCAGAAGACGCTAAATTACGAATCGACATCAATGCTCCAACTCCTGAGAATTTTTCAATGACTATGGCAATAGAAAAATATATTGAAGAGGTGAATTAAGATTATGTATATGTATTTTTTTATTTATTAATTCGAAAATTAAGACTATGTGTTTTTATACACACAGTCTTAATTAAACTTTTATATCAATTATTTGAATAAAGTATTTGTTGTAAATAAATATCATAAAAATAATCGGACAAATGAAAATATACGAAAAAACTGTTGTGGTTGACGGAATTGATAAAATCATTCTCAAAGCCTTGATGCATGATGCACGTAGATCTGTTTTAGCAATCTCAAAGCTAACAGGAATTTCAGGAGCTGCAGTTCATCAACGTATAAAAAAATTGGAAAAAGCTCAAGTCATATCAGGTTCTCAAATAATTATTAATTCAAAGATTTTGGGCTATAAAACCGTTGCATTTATTGGAATTTTCTTAGATAAAGCAATTAGAAATCCTGAAGCAGTTAACCAACTCCGAAATATAAATGAGGTTATTGAATGCCATTATACAACAGGAAACTGGAGTATTTTCGTTAAACTATTATGCAAAGACAACGAACACTTGATGGAATTACTTAATAAAAAGATTCAATCTGTAGAGGGAGTTTCAAGGACAGAAACTTTCATATCACTTCAACAGCAAGTAAAACGCCAAATTTCGCTTTAATCAACTTTTCCAAGTGTTAAAAATCTAAAAAACAGAATAAGCTAAAGTTTTCATAGAGCCTAAGAAAATTACTAAATTGGTTCAAATGATCGAATTTAATGTGGCTTGGGTAATGATTCTTCTTTGGATAATGTATTATTTAATCGATCTAAAGCACAACTATTAGTATCACACTTTAAATATATTAATAATATAAAAATAGATAAAATGAATGTCTTATCGCCATTTTAACTTAAAGTAAATTATGATTAACTGTAAAAAACCAGCAACTAGATTTGCCAACATTACAGAAAAACTTTCAATCAAAAAACCGTATAAAAACCATAATGACACACCTAAAAACATAAAAAGATACATACTCAATGATATCCCCTCAGTACTTTTATGCTTCAATATTTCAATCAATTGTGGAACAAAAGATCCTGTAGTTAAAAATGCTGCAATTAAACCAATAGTTTCTATTTGAAATGGACTCATTAATACACAATATTTATAATCTTGTTAGGAACAATTATCCATTTCTTAGGATTCTTTCCCTGAAGATACTCTAATGTTCTTGAATCATTTAATACGGCCTCTTGAATTGAATCATTATCTAAAGTTAAAGATAGTGATAGTGTAAATCGCATCTTTCCATTGAAAGATACTGGGTAATTTTTAGTTTCTTCTAACAGGTAAATATCATTAACAATTGGAAAACAATTGTTTGTAATACTTTCTTTATTCCCAAGCTTCTCCCATATTTCTTCAGCTATGTGCGGAGCAAAAGGAGAGAGTAAGACAGTTAATTGACTTAAGATTTCTTTATTATGACATTCCAGTACAGTTAATTCATTTACACATATCATAAAAGAACTAACACAAGTGTTAAATGAGAATTTTTCAATATCACTTGATATTTTTTTAATGGTTTCATGAAGTATTTTCAAGGCTTTTTTAACCGGTTGTTGGTCATCAACAATCCACTGATCATCTTTATAAAATAATCTCCAATATTTTTTTAAAAAATTATGAACTCCAGAAATACCTGAGGTATTCCAGGGTTTAGCCTGTTCAATAGGACCCAAAAACATTTCATACATCCGAAGGGTATCAGCGCCGTATTGTTCACAAATATCATCTGGGCTAACAACATTATATTTAGACTTTGACATTTTCTCAACCTCTCTACCTACCCTGAGGATCCCTTCACTTAATTCAAATTCTGATTCCATAAATTGAGGCTGCCAATTTCTCAATCCCTCTATGTCAAGTTCATTGTAATTATTAACTAAGCTTACATCAACTCGAATTGGTTCATAATTTTTACTGACAGAAATTAAGTCTTTAGAAACATAAGTTTGAGTACCTGGCCTTCTATAAATAATTGCAGAAGTTCCTAATATCATTCCTTGATTGATTAGTTTTTTAGCATATTCTTCAGAAGGTAAAATACCTAGATCAAATAAAAATTTTTGCCAAAAGCGAGAATACAATAAATGCCCTGTAGCATGTTCGCTTCCACCCAAATATAAATCCACATCCTCCCAATACTCAATAGCTTCTTTACTAACCAAAGTATTAGAATTTTGTGAGTCCATATAACGATAAAAATACCAAGAACTCCCAGCCCAACCTGGCATTGTATTCAGCTCTAATGGAAAAACCGTTTCATTATTTATGAATGAGTTACTAACTACTTTTTTAGACACAGCATCCCAAGCCCAAACAGATGCATTACCAAGAGGAGGAGACCCTTCTGGAGTCGGAAGATAATTTTCAACCTCAGGTAGCTTTAACGGTAGATTTTCTATTGATAATGCGCAAGGCATTCCATCCTTATAATAAATTGGAATAGGCTCTCCCCAATAACGTTGACGACTAAAAACAGCATCTCTTAATCGATAATTAATTGTTCTTTCTCCATATTCATTTTTTTCTAAAGCATTTATGACTACTTTGATAGCTTTTTTATATGGAAGATCATTCAAAAAATCTGAATTAAAAATAATGGTTTTTGCTTTTTCTGTAAATGCTTGTTCTTTAACAGAAATATCTTTAAAAATATTTTTAATGGGAATTTCAAAATGTTTAGCAAATTCAAAATCACGTTGATCACCACAAGGAACAGCCATGACAGCCCCAGTTCCGTAATCTGCCAAAACATAATCTCCAATCCAAATTGGAAGACGATCTCCGGTAAAAGGATGAAAAGCGAAAGCACCTGTGAAAACACCACTAATATTATTCACATCGGCTGTACGTTCTCTTTGAGTTTTTTGTTGAGTTTGCTCTATATATGAATTAACAAATTCTTTTTGATTTGGATGAGTAATCTCTTTTACAAGATCCAATTCAGGTGCCAATGTCATAAAGGTCACTCCAAAAATTGTATCAGGGCGGGTAGTGAAAACTTCAATTTTTTTATCATGTCCTTCTACTGGGAAAAATACTTTAGCACCCACAGATTTCCCGATCCAATTACGTTGCATTTCCTTCAAAGAATCAGACCATTCAATCGTTTCTAAACCAGAAAGTAAGCGTTCAGCATAAGCACCAATTCGCATACTCCATTGATTCATTTTCTTTTTAGTGACTTGAAAACCTCCTCGTTCTGAAACTCCATTAATAATTTCATCATTAGCCAAAACCGTACCTAAGCCTGCACACCAGTTTACTTCTGTATTTGAAAGGTAGGTCATACGGTACCCTAACAATATTTGTTGTTGTTTAACCTCTTCAAAAGAATTCCATTGATTTTCAGTAAATATTTCCAAATCGTTATTACAAATCGCATTTACTTTAACATTTCCTTCTTTTTCAAAACGATCAATTAAAGTTTTGATAGATACAGCTTTATCTTTTTCATTACAATAATAATGATCAAACATTAATAAAAAAATCCATTGTGTCCATTTATAAAAACTAGGATCTGAAGTACGTACTTCTCTACTCCAATCAAAAGAGAAACCCATTTTATCTAATTGTTTTCTATATCGAGATATGTTATCTTTTGTTGTTTTTGCAGGATGTTGTCCAGTTTGAATAGCATATTGCTCTGCAGGTAGACCAAATGAGTCATAACCCTGAGGATGTAAAACATTAAATCCTTTATGTCGTTTGTAACGTGAAAATATATCACTAGCTATATAACCTAATGGATGACCAACGTGTAGGCCAGCACCAGAGGGATATGGAAACATATCTAAAATATAATACTTTGGTTTTTCTGAATAATTTTCAGCTTTAAAAGTTTGGTTTTTTGCCCAGTAGGCTTGCCATTTTTTTTCAATTGTACTAAAGGAGTATCTCACTGCTTTTTTTATTGATTTATATGAAAGGAACAAAAATACGTTTATTGATTGAATCTTAAAAAGAATATTCTATACTTCATCACTATTCTATCATTAACTTTTATATTTTTACAAAAAAAGTTGGTGATTAAAAACTATCAAGACAATTATCAAAAAAAAAGATTACTTACAGGATATTTTTCTGTTGTACTAAGTATAACTTTTGTATTGTTTTTTGTGGGAATTCTAGGATTATTACTCATAAACACGAGGAATGTAGCATCGCATTTCAAAGAACAAATCGTAATGACTATTTATCTAAAAGACGTTGCTAAAGAAATAGAAATTAGTCAGTTAAAGAAAAAATTGCAACTTAATCAATCTACTAAGAAAGTTAATTTCACCCCAAAAGAGGAAGCAGCACAAAGATATTCCCGAAATATTGGAGAGGATTTTGTGGAATTTTTAGGATACAATCCGCTTTTAAACTCTATTGACATATATTTTAATGCCATGTTTGTAAATAGACTGAATTTAATTCAAACGAAAAAAGAATTAGAAACTGAAGATTTTATAGATGAAGTAGTATATGACCAACCCCTGGTAATACTGTTAGAAGAAAATATTCAAAAAATTTCATTGATTTTATTAATTACAACTTCAATATTTATTGTGGTAGCATTACTACTGATTAATAGCTCCATTAGATTGTCAATTTTCTCTAAACGCTTTATCATTAAAACTATGCAATTGGTAGGGGCTACTAAATCCTTTATTAGACGTCCCTTTATTTGGACTCATTTACGTTTAGGAATAATAAGTTCTCTTTTAGCTTTGGGAGGATTAACCTTTTTGATTTTTGAAATTAACAAATATTTTCCCGAATTGAATATGATGGAAAAGCCTTTAGAATTAGGAATTGTTTTTGGAGGTATTCTGATTCTAGGTATAGGAATTACTGGAATCAGCACTTTCTTTGCAACACAGCGTTACCTGAATTTAAAAACAGATGCTGTTTATTAATATCATCGTTAAACATATGAAACAATCAAATTCTACTAAAAAATTTTTATTTGAAAAACGAAATTATCTTTTTCTATTTATATCAATTACTATAATTGCAACCGGTTTTATATTAATGGCAGGAGGGGGTAGTGATGACCCAAATTATTTTAATGATTCTATGTATAATTTTAGAAGAATTAGGATTGCACCCACCATAGTGCTTATCGGATTTGGAATTGCAATTTATTCGATTTTAA
>Ga0307998_1001130_pt1 | contig 14570 bp, 6 predicted proteins | sample Davwhametageno37_FD_203147 | JGI IMG/M metagenome (GOLD analysis project Ga0307998, IMG submission 203147) | Marine microbial communities from Davis Island wharf, Antarctic Ocean - #37 | ecosystem: Environmental > Aquatic > Marine > Unclassified | place: Antarctic Ocean: Davis Island wharf... | reverse complement strand
AACACAAATTCCTTTATACCTCTTTGGGAGTTCCGGTGTTTCAAAGGTTTATAATGCAAATAATCAACTTCCAACTGGAATACTAGGTTATGGAACTCTTACTGGTTTACTTGGAAGTGATATTGTTTCTTTATCTGGAAACGCAATATATGATAATTCATTGGTAGGCACAAAATTAATTTTAGTAGGTTCTCTTGTTCTTTCTGGATTAAATTCACCTAATTATAGATTGATTTGGACCAATGGAAATGGGACTATTTCAAAAAAAACAATCACAGTTACTGCTAACAACGATGCTAAACTCATAACTCAAGCTGATCCAATAAATTTTAATAATGTGAATTTTAACGGATTTGAAGGTGGAGACACTACTAGTATAATAAGTGGAGTACTTTCGATTATTAGAACAAACAATACCGTTGAAGATATTGGTCTATATTCCTCTGTTTTAGTTCCATCTGGATTAACAGCTAACAATTACTCATTAAACTTTGTCAATGGAGATTTTGAAATTGTACCTGCTGATGAACTTTTAGTAAGAGTAAGTAATCAATCAATAACTTACGGTCAATTGACTGACTTTAGTGTTATTAGTGGACAATACTTTAGTAGCATATCAAGCTCAGTTATTGATTTAGGATCTCCTACTATATCTGAAAATAATTTCACTTTTACTGATGCACTTTCTGGTGCTGCAACTTTTTCTGTAGGTCCACAATCTCCGTTGTATTCAAATGCAACTGAATTAGAAGTTGGTAATTATAAATTAGAGGCTCAGGATATCATTGAAACTTCTGATAATTTTAGTAATTCAATTAGAGTTATAGGTAATTTGGAAGTTTTGAAAAAGCTTCTTCTAATTACTAATGATAGAATAGTGAAGGAATATGATGGTACTAACATAATTGAGGAAATTAAATTAAATACGATCAACCAAGAGATCAATGATATTATTCTTGCAAATGGGTCAGGGACCTTTGACCAAATAAATGTTGGATCTCCAATTTCATTTACCCTAAATCGTTTTAATTTAACTGGTTTAGATAGCGGAAATTATTTTATTGATAAAATTTCTGGTTTTATTGGTGTAAACGGAGAAATAACTACTGCTACACTTAGTATCACAGCTAATTTGCTGACAAAAGTTAATGATGGAGTTCCGTATATTGGAGGAAATGGGGTATCATATTTAGGTTTTAAAAATAGAGAAACATCTAATGTTTTGAGTGGTATTTTAAATTATTCAGGGACCAGCCAAGGTGCAATCTTGAATGGAATTTATTCAATTATTCCGGAAGGATTAAATAGTTTAAATTATAAAATAAATTTTATTTCAAATACACTGACTATTGATGGAGATATTGATTTAGATGGAATTCCTGATGTTTCAGATAATTGTTCACAAATATCAAATCCAGATCAATTAGACCAGGATATTGATGGATTTGGAGATTCCTGTGATAATTGTCCAAATATTTCAAATCCAGATCAATTAGATTTTGATTTAGATGGTGTGGGTAATATTTGTGATTTTGATGATGACAATGATGGTATTTTAGATTCATTAGAAGGTGAATATGATATAGACGGTGATGGCATTATAAACACTTTTGATCTTGATTCAGATGGTGACGGGTGTTGGGATCTTTTTGAAGCTGGATATTTAGATATTAATAATGATGGGGTTTTAGGAAATATTTTAATTACAACAGATTATCAAGGAAAGGTTATTAATGAAGGTGGTTACTTAACTCCATACGATAATAACTCGAATGGAATATTTGATTTCAAGGAGCTACCACTAGTTTTTTATGAACCACCTTCTATACCCAATGAAATAAATTTTATTCTTGGAGATAATGTGATAATTGAAGCGGATCTTACATATGACAATTGGGAGCTTCAATGGCAGATTAATTTCAATAATACTTGGATAGATATTAATGAAGGTATTAACTATTCGGGAACTAAATCTAAAAAGTTAATTGTTTATCTTACAAAATTAGCCAATAAAGGAGAAATTTATCGATTAAAAATTGTGGATAATAATTTTAATTGTTCAGAACAATATTTTTATAGCAATCAATGTATACTTGAAACAAATGCATTAATTATTCCTAATGCTTTTTCTCCCAACATGGATAATAAAAATGATCAGTTTATAATTAATGGAATTGAAAATTTCTCAAAAAATACTTTGACAATATTTAATCGTTGGGAACAAATAGTTTATGTAAAAAATAATTATGATAATAGTTGGTCAGGAGAATCTAATTTGGGAAGTAGTTCAAAAGCAAATAATATTTTGCCATCAGGAGTTTATTTTTATATTTTAGATTTAAAAGAAAAAGGAGTCTTTAAAGGATTTGTTTATTTGACAATATGACATATTTAAAAAATAAAAATAATATATTCATATTAACATTTTTAATTTTAAATGTATTTATTAAATATATATATAGCCAACAGGACATTAGTTTTAATCAATATATGTTTAGCCATCAAGATTTAAATCCAGCGTATTCTGGTTCTAAAAGTGGGGCAAATATCACTTCATTAAGCAGAACTCAATGGGCAGGTTTTGAAGGAGCCCCTTTGTCTCAAAGTATTTCTTTTAATACACCAATTAGAGGAAAGAATTTAGGAATTGGAATGAGTGGATTAGTTGACAGAATAGGACCCTTAAACACAACTGTTGCAAGTATAGATTTTGCCTATCATTTAAAATTTTCTAGCCAACAAAAATGGCTTAGTTTTGGACTAAAACTTGGAGCTCAGACTTTTTCCTTAGACACTAAATCATTATTTTATTTTGATAAAGGAGATCCTTCTTTTACAAATACATACAATAATGAATTTGTTCCAAATATTGGTTTTGGAATTTACTATTACAGTCCTAATTTTTATTTTGGATTTTCAGTTCCACGAATGATTGAAGATGAAACAGTTCTCATAAAAAGACATTTATATCTTATTGGAGGATTTTTAGTTCCCCTCAGTAATAATTTAAAATTGAAACCAAGTATTTTATTAAAAAAAACAAAAGGAGTTGCATTAACATATGATTTAAGTAGTCTCTTCGTTTTTAAGAATAACTATTGGTTTGGTCCACAATTTAAAAGTAAAATTGCATACACCAGTCCAGAAGAAGTTTTCATGGGATCACTGAGTTTACTTGCAGGAATAAATTTAACTAAAAATATAAGTATTGGATATGCATATGGAAATGCAATTAATATCGGAATAAATAATTTGAGTTCTCATGAAGTACTTCTAAGATTTGATTTTTCTCCAAAGTCAATTGGAATATTACGATCACCTAGAATTTTTTAAATGAAAAGAATAGTATTATTATTTATTGTTTTAATTATTAGCATTCGATGTTTTGCTCAAGTTGACACTTTGAACAAAACGGATATGCAAAAACTTAAATGGGGTGAATATTACTTTGTCAATAATTATTATGATAAATCTATAAATATTTACGAATCTTTTGATAAAGAGCTCCCCTCAAATGCAATAAAAATATTGTCGCGTGCATATTTTAAATCTGGAAAAAACACTTTAGCTCTTGATAAGATTAAAAAAATAATAGACACCCCTAAAGCAGATGTTGAAGACTATTATTTTATATCTCAATTATTAGATATTGATCCTGATTTATCAAAAGAATATATAGAAAAAGCTAATCTATTACCTTTGAATAAAAACAAAAGTAAAGTTTTAGATACAGCATCAATTCCTGTTTTAAATTATAAATTTAATAACGTAAGTATTAATAGTCCAGGAACTGAATTTGGTGGTTATTTGCTTCCTGTTTATGATCTACAGGGACACATTCTTGATGAAACAAAGGTATTTTATTTGTCAAAACAGATAGATAAACGGACAAAGAAATTAAAAAATAGAATTAATTCAGATGATGAAATTTATGATCTATATCAGGGAGAATTAAATATTACAGAACTAGATATTCTTAATGGAAAACCATTGAAGTCTGAAATAAACTCAATTTTTCAAGAAGGTCCCATAGCTATTGATTCTGAATTAAAAGAATTATATATATCTAGGAGTAGTACTAAAAAAGATAGTAATAATAAAATTCAAGTTGATTTATATCGTGCCAGATACGATACACAATTAAATGGATTCCCAATACCATTAGAAATTAATATAGATGGATATAGCACTATGCATCCATCTATTAATTTAAAAGAACAACGGCTATACTTTTCGAGTGATAGACCAGGAGGTTTCGGTGGTATGGATCTTTATTATATTCCACTTTCTCAACTTAACCACTATCCTGAAGTTGTAAACCTAGGACCAGACGTTAATACAGAACATAATGAAGTTTTTCCTTATAGTTCCCAAAAGGGAATTTTGTTTTATTCCAATGACTCAGAAAAAGAAACAAAAGGATTAGATGTTTTTATGGCTGTTAATAAATTCATGAATCGTTGGAATGTTTCCAAGCTTCAAAAACCATTTAATTCTAAAGAAGATGATTTTTCTTTTGGGATCCTAAAAAACAATATTGGTATTTTAAGTTCAAATAGATCGGGCGGAAGAGGAGGAGACGATTTATATACTTTTGAGTATAAACCAGAGTTATTATCGGAAAATGATCAATATTCTTATTATCCGTCGGACACTCTAGTAATTGGTTCTAAAGGAGTTTTAAAAAATGATAATAACAAAATGTTATCAGTAGATCCATTATCTCAATTGTTTTTAAAAGAAGTAGTTTTAATAGACAGTACCAAGAGAGGTTATTTATTATTGAATAAAAACGGTAGTTTTTTATATAAAAATAATTTAAATGAATCTATTAAGGATTCATTTTCATACAGATTATCTAATTCATTTGGAAAATCCAGAAAAACTTGGGCAATTATATCACCTATCATTACTAAAAAAAATCAAGATGTATTTAGACCCATTTTTTATGAACTAGATAAGTTTAATATTATTAAAACCTATGAAAAAAGACTCAAAGAAATAGTAAAAGCTATGAATAGAAATTCTAAAATTAAAGTGAAAGTCATTTCCTCAACAGATTGTAGGGGTGATGATCAATATAATATGCGTCTTTCTATAAATAGAACCCAAACAATATTAAATTATGTAAGAGAAAGAATTTCAGATCCAGAAAGAATTTACGGAATAGGTATTGGAGAGTTTTTTGAAAACGAAAATAAGCTTTCAGATTTTTCAGTAATTGTTGGAAGTTTTAAAAATAGAATAAATGCTGAAAAAGAAAAAAATAATTTGCTCAAAAGAGAAATTATTGTTAATATAGAAATGACAAAGGATAACTTTTACCGACTGGCAATTAATGGTATTAAAACTATAGATGATGCAAAAAGACAGCTTTTAGGCTTAAATAAGCTAAAAATTGAGTCCTGGATATTTCAAAATTGTTATTGTTGCAATTTATCTGAAGAAGAACATGCTCAAAATCGCAAATCAATTTTTGAATTAAAGACAAATTAATTTAGGAATTAGTTTAATTATATTGAGTTAAAAAAAACTTTTTAATCTATAAAAAAAATATTTTATTACTAGCAGATTTAGGCAGTTAGTCTTCTCTTTTTTTAAAACTAATTCTAAATATAAAAGCAGTTTATTTCAGTAGGTTGTGGTATTTATAAATCTTTAATTAATTTTATGATAGTTTTATTTACTTTCTTTAGTTTTTTGAAGCCTTTGAATTAAACATACTACTCCAAAGGGAATGAGGTTTACGGTTTCTTCAAGCGACTAAATATCCCCACTTTTAGAAATTATTCACATAGCAAATAAATGATTTGCACACAGTTTTATTCTCGTTTTCCAGTATTTGTCAAAAACTTTATGGAGTTTTTTTTTATAATTCAATTAACACAACAAGTTTACCCAACAGCATAGGTATTATAAATTTCTTCAGTTTCTTTATATAAAAGGTACATAAGTATTATCCTCTAAGTCAGGTTTATGAAACTGTTACTTACCAACAAAAAAAAAGTTGCCCTAGTCCTCAACTTCCCCCATGACTCTAATACACTCTATTTATTTAGAACAAGAAATAAATAGTAAAAGTCTTTTCATCATTTTTAAAGCTAAAAAGAATGCATTACAAGTTGTTATAATATGCTATAAACAAATTTTTAAATTTGTCGTCAGATGCTCTTAACTGATATACAACAGTTTAGTCTTTGATAATTAAAATTTCTGAACTAATTTTCATATATTTAATTTATTAAATATTGTAATTACTTAATTTATAGAGATTTAAAGTTAAAAAAATGACAAAAACACTAATAAAAATATCACTTCTTTTTTTTTTAATTATTGGTTGTAAGAAATATGATGTGGTAATTCGTGATGGTATGATTTATGACGGTTCTGGTTCTATGCCATATCAAGGTGATATTGCAATTAGTAATGATAAGATAGTTTCTATAGATAAATCAATTGATGGTAAAGGCAGAAAAGAAATTGATGCATTGGGTTTAGCCGTCTCTCCTGGATTTATTAATATGCTTAGTTGGGCACCTAAATCTCTTCTTAAAGACGGTCGTTCTTTAAGTGATATTAAACAGGGTGTGACTTTAGAGGTTTTCGGAGAAGGTTGGTCAATGGGACCATTAAATAAAAGAATGAAAGAAGGTCCTTTTAAATCAAGAAATTTATTGGGGGTTGAAACTGATTGGAATACACTTGGTCAATATTTGGAGACACTTGAAAAAAAAGGTGTGTCAACAAATGTAGCTTCATTCCTTGGAGCAACTACCTTGAGAATTCATGAAATAGGTTATGAAGATCGAGAACCAACAAATCAAGAAATGAATAATATGCGCAAATTAGTCAGAGAAGCGATGGAAGAAGGCGCAATGGGCATAGGCTCATCTTTAATTTATGCCCCAGCATTTTATTCTTCTACTGAAGAATTAATTGAAATATGTAAAGTCGCGGCTGAATATGGCGGTATGTATATATCTCATATAAGAAGTGAAAGTAACCAATTCTTGGAAGCGCTTGATGAACTAATAGAAATTTCTGATAAGGCCAATATTCCTGCAGAAGTATATCACTTAAAAGCTGGAGGTGTTAAAAATCATTATAAAATGGATTTAGCGATTGAAAAGATAAACAATGCTAGAGATAAGGGACTAAACATTACAACTGACATGTATACCTATATAGCTGGAAGTACGGGTTTAGACGCTCATATGCCTCCATGGGTTCAGGAAGGTGGCTACGAAAAGTGGGTCGAGCAATTAAAAAACCCATTAATTAGGGCTAGAGTGAAAAAAGAAATGATAAATGACACAGATGATTGGGAAAATTTAGGGTACCTGGCCGGACCTGATGGAATTTTATTTTCTGATTTTAATAATCCAGATCTTAGAAAATATATAGGAATGACATTAAAAGAAGTTTCTGAAAAACTTGATAAGCATTATGCTGATGTTGCTATAGATTTTGTGATTCAAGATGGAAGTAGAGTGGGTGTTGTCTATTTTTTGATGTCAGAGGAAAATATAAAAAAACAAATTCAATTACCTTATATGAGTTTTGGCTCTGATGCATCGTCTATAGCTCCAGAAAATGATTTTTTAAATTCAAATCCTCACCCTAGAACGTATGGGAATTTCGCAAGATTATTAGGTAAGTATGTTCGTGAGGAAAAAGTTATTTCTCTTGAAAATGCGATCTATAAACTTACAGGATTATCAGCATCAAAATTAAAATTAAAGGAACGAGGATACTTAAAAAAAGGGTACTATGCTGATATAGTGATTTTTGATCCAAATACAATTAGTGATCATTCTACCTATGCAGATCCTCACCAATTAGCTACAGGAATGCAGTATGTATTTGTTAATGGAGTCCAAGTTCTTGAATCAGGTAAACATACAGGAATGACACCAGGTCGTGTAGTAAGAGGTCCAGGGTGGAAAAATTCATCGAGCAAAACCTTGTATAAATAATAAATAAATTAGTTGCCAAATTAAAGTTGTTAATTTTTTTTTGAATCTTATTTTTATAGGAAAAGAAACATACTCAAAACCAGAATTTTTAATCTACAAAAATCCTGCAACCGATTAACAAAATTTATATTACTATGAATAATTTTAAAACGTTATTAATACTATTAATAACGTTATTACAAGGACCATCTGGTTTTACTCAAAATAGGTCAAAAAGTAAAAAACTCAATGCAATGATTGAGAAAGGAATGAGAGAATGGAAAATACCCGGTCTTTCGGCATTAGTAGTTAAAGATGGAGAGGTAGTATTCCAAAAAGTATATGGAATAAAAGATGTTGAAACTAAAGAGTTAGTAGATGAAAATACTCTTTTCAGTATGGGTTCAACTACCAAAGCTTTAATTGCCATTTCAATAGGAATTCTTGTAGATCAAGATAAGGTGTCTTGGGAAGATAAAGTAATTGATCACCTTCCTTCTTTTAAACTGTCAGATCCATACATTTTAGCTAACGCTCGATTAAAAGATCTTTTAACACATAATCTCGGTATTGGAGATGCAGATTTATTATGGGTAATTAATAACCTTTCTACAACTGAGACAATCAATAAATTTAAATATGCAAAAAAAACATATCCTTTACGCGGAGGGTTTACATATCAAAACATTATGTATGTGGTAGCGGGAGAGCTTATTGAGGCGGTGAGCGGAGAACATTGGTCAGTTTTTATTGAAAACAATATTTTAAAACCACTAGAAATGAATCGTACCCAGACTAAATCGAAAGATCTTATTAAAGCTGGAAATTATACCTCACCTCATCAGAATAATTTAGAAGATGAAATTGTAAAAGTGGGTTTCACATTTTCAGATCAAATTGGTGCTGCTGGAATGGTTTGGTCTTCGACAAAAGATGTCAGGAATTATTTAACCTTTCTAGTGAATGATGGAATCTTTAATAAAGATACAATCCTTAAACCCAAAACATTTCAATATTTATTCAAACCACATTCGATTTTAACAGAAAGTGCCTACCCTACCACAGTATTGACAAAACCAAAATGGAGCACCTATGGTTTAGGCTGGTTTCAACAGGACTATAGAGGTAATAAACTTGATTTCCATACGGGTAGTTTACCTGGACTTGTTGCAATAGCTGGGATTATCCATGATCAGGATATTGCTGTTTATGTTTTTGCTAACCTTGATCACGCCGAACTACGTCATGCAATAATGTATAAGGCTATAGATCTTTATGCATTTAACGATGATAAACGTGACTGGCACAAGGAAATTTTTAAATTATATTCTGGTTTTAGAGAAAACACAAAAGAAGCAATTACAAATAGAGCTAAAGAACGAGTTTTGGAAACTAGTACATCATTATCCTTAAATCAGTATTCAGGAACTTTTCAAAATGAGATGTTAGGAATAGTTAATGTTGCACTGGTTAATGGTCAATTACAAATAGACTTTAATAACTATTTGAATTTTAAAATGGAGCATTGGCATTATAATACATTTATTACAAAGAAAACACCTAACGGGGGGCTAGATAAACTCCTGATTAGTTTTAATTTAAAAGCATCTGGAAAGATTGAATATCTTAAAGCTTTTGGAGAAAAATTTATTAAAAACTAGTTTAGCGTAGGGGGTAGGGTTCGTTTTTTTAAAAGATACGTTACTTTCTATTACAGAGATTAATGTGTTTATTATATGAGACTTAAACGTGTAATTGTGCCTGATTCTTGTAAGGAAATGAAAATTAGTCCTAAAATTTACTCCTATATATAATAAAAATAAAGCAAACAATAGGCACAGTAGGTTGGTTAAGTTTTTGGCTTATTCCTTTTCTTTAATCGTCTTATAAAAATATTTTTTTATAACAGAGCCTAGTTCTCTTTGGTTTACGGGGTAGAAAAGCTTTGGACAGGTTTTTCTGGAGATGAGGGAACAAAAATAACATTGTCCTCATCTTTTTCACAGGAAAAAATTAAAAAAATTAAAATTAAAAAAGGTTTTCTCATACTTTAAATATATAAAAAAGGAAACGCTCCTGAATTTATTTTGTACTCTTATAATAATTTTAAAATATTATTATAAGAAAGACTACATTTATGAGATTAAATAATCAATGAAATTTAACATCAACAATCTAAGAAAATAGTCTTACTTAATAGGAGTTACATATCTATACCTTAATTTTAATTTATAGTTCCATGTATGGTTTCTAATGAAACTTTAAAATGGTTATCATAGTTTATTTGATATTATAGAAGAAGAGTTTATTGTATAAACATGTTTAAAATTTATTGATTAAATATTAATACATGAAACTAAAAAAATGCATAGTTTGTGACAATAAAGAAATAACTACTTTATATTCAAATACAGCTATGATGCATCATAGCAGTAAAGAATTTAACTTCTTTATTTGTAAGATTTGTAACCTTGTTTTTTTAAATCCTCGTCTTCCTTTAAATGAACTTAAAGAGTATTATACAGATTTTTATTTACCTTACAAAGGCCCATCTGCCTGGGGAAAATATGAAAAATTTGCTAGTTTCAGCCAGCGTCGTGTTGATGTAAAAAGAGCGAAATTATTGAAACAGTATTCATCTCCAAATAAAGCGAGTACTATTTTGGATATTGGATGTGGTAATCCAACTTTTCTTGAAACTTGTAGTCATTTTTTTAATTCTTCTTTGTACGGGATTGACTTCTCTGATAATGGATGGAAAAAAGAACAAGAGAGATTTAAAAAATTAAATCTAAAAGTAGGAGATATTGATAGTTTGGATAAAAATTTTAGTCCTGATATAATATCACTCTGGCATTATTTGGAACATGACTATTATCCAAACAAAACATTGAAAAAATTAGCATCAATATCAAACTCGAATACTAGATTGTATATTGAGGTTCCAAACTTCGACTCACTTAGTAGAAAAAAATACGAGAAAAATTGGGCTGGCTTTCATACTCCAAGACACACTTTTCTCTTTTCACCAAAGAACATAGAAATTCTTTTAAATAAAAGTGGGTGGCAAGTGGATTTTATAGATTTAAAAGGGACTTTAGATCCCTATGTTTTAAGTTGGATGAGTGAAATGGAAATAATAGGTTTAGATTGGAGTAAAAGTATGGAAAATCAGTTCTGGAACTATTTTTATGGTATGGTTAAGTATAAACTCAAACATATTATTACAAATAAATCAGAGGGCATTATGACCATATCAGCAAAAAAAATCAATTAGAGGTATAGAAAAACATGAACTTAGTCAATATTTTATACCTGTGGTTTAAAATAAAAAACCTCAAAAATAAATAAGAGGGGTATTCCATCAAGTAACCCACATTAATAAATTAAATCAGAAACTAGATGTTTAAAAAAGCATTAAACTAACTAGTAATTACTTATAAAATACGCTACACGAAAAGTAAGTTATTTGCCAATAAAAAATATAGAAAAATATACGACAAATAGGTTAATAAATACCGCTTATTTATATGCACCGGTACCATAAATAATTAATAGAATTGTCTCACAATGATTAAAGATATTTTAACCTTGGTTCTTATTAGCGAGATAGGTGCTTCCGAAAGTTAGTTTAATCTATTTAAAAGGATTTTAAAAAAACAAATGGAATAACTGATAGTATAAGCAGCTAAAAACCCTAAAGAATCTGAATAAAGAGTTTAAATAGAAGTTTCCGCTATATAGGCATGTTACAAAATAATTACAGACTTTTCAATAATTATTGAATAGAATCAATATTAAACTACTGAAAATTATTTAGAATAGGCGCTCCTTAAGCTCCCCACCTTTTTGTTCACTCTTAAAACTATACATTCAATATGTAAGAGTTTAAGTCTTGATCATCTTTTAAATTTAAATTTTTTGATAGTCTATATCGCTGTTGCTCTACGGTTCTTATTGAAATTCCACAAAGGGTAGCTATTTCATTATTATTCTGATTCATTTTTATGTAAGCAACAAGTCTAAGATAAGTTTGAGATAAATCATGCTTAGACTTTAATTTTTCATAGAATTCTGGATATACTTGAGTAAATATTTTATCGAATTCTTCATAGGATTTTTCAGCGTTAATTACACTAGTGATTTCTTTTTTTATATTATTTGATGAGATTTTATTTGTCTTAGATTTAAGATTTATAAGAAATTCATTTCTCTGCATAATAAAATTTGCTTTACTAACTAATTCTCTGTTTTTAGAATCAAGCTCATTCATAATTTGTTTCTTTTCCAGATCTAATCGTGAGTTTTTTTCTTTTTGATAATTGTAATGATATAATAAAATTGTAATAACTGCCACAAATGATAAAACGAATATTATAAACAAATAGCGGTATTTATTGTACTGAATTTTATTTTCATTTAGCTCTTTTTGCTTTTCTGATATAATAAGCTGACTTTCCAAATCATTAAAATCAATACTACTAATTTTCGTTTGTTCTAATAAATAATATTCCAATGAATCATTTACTGAAAGTAAATCCTTGAACCTTTTTTGAGCTGAATAGGTTCTTAATAATAACTGATAGTTATTTATTTTATATTGAACATTATGGAAATTAGAATTTAAATTCTCTAAAATCATTTCTTTTGCTTGATTATATTCTTTAATATCATATAAACACTCTGCAATTAAAAAATTCACATCTTGAAGGTATAATTCGGAATAATTTAAAATAATTTTTTTTGCTTTATAATATAACTCTAATGCTTTTAAGATTTCTCCTTTAGATCTTAAATAAGAGGCATAAGCTGAAATAGTTTGGGAATAAAAAAGTTGTATTTCTGTCTTAGCATTAGTTTTATTTTTTTTAAACAATTCTTCAGCTAATCTCAAATATTCAAGCCCTAATTCTGTTTTATTACTTTTAAAATAAAGATCCATCAACATGTAGTATGAGAAAATTATATCTGATTCTTTTCCATAATTGATTCTCCTCTCTAGTGATCTTTTGAAATATATTTCTGCTTGATCAAAATCATATTGCACTGTGGATAAAGTTCCTAAACTGTCGTCTGTTGTATTTAATCCAAAGTTTTTTTCAACTTCTTCTTCATATAAATTAAAATTTATGATTGCCTCTTTAAATATTTTTTCTGATCTTACATATTTACCGAATCTGTAATAAACATTTCCTAAAAGGACTAAAACCCAAGGGGGTTTTTTAATGAACTTGTTTCTTCTTTCATTAATTGGCAATAAATCATAAATTACAAGAGATTTAGCTAAAAATTTAAAAGAATTTTCATACTCTTTAGCTAAATAATAAACTTCGCCAATTTTAAAATTTATCTCGTATAAATCATATGATATTTTGTTAATATCAGTTTTTTCTATCGCTTGAAAACCAAATTGAAGTGCTTTTGTAGCATCAAATTCTTTATATGTATTAATTGAATCTAATAAGTAAGTCCAATCTTGCCCGTGAGATAATTGAATCGTAAATAAAAGAAATGTTGTAAGAAGCAATAAATTTTTCAAAGCCGATTTTTGATTATTTTTAAAAATACATTACTTGTTTTACCATATAAAGAAACGTTTATTACGACTTAAAATTAAAAAAAAAACTAATTTAAATTATTATTGATTCTCATGGTTTTTCTGTCAAGAATATTTTCTCTTTTATACGATGTAGTATGAATGTAGTACTATTTTTTGAGTATATAGTCAATTGTCGTAGGATTGTCGTACAAAATCAAGAATGAATAATGTTTTGAATACATATTTTTGAAATTGAATTAATAAAACATAATAAATAATGAAAAAAATTAAACAAATTTTATTAGTAATAACACTCATGTGTTCTGTCCACGTTTTTGGACAGGATATTACAGGTGTTGTTTCTTCAGATGACGGCACTCCGCTTCCTGGAGCGACTGTTGTTGTATTAGAAACTAACCAAGGAAGTTCTTCTGATTTTGATGGAAATTATTCTATCAAAGTAGAAATTGGACAAACGCTTGAATTTAGTTTTTTAGGATATGAAACAGTTCAAGTTGTTGTTTCTTCATCTGATACTATTAATGCAACACTTGAAATTTCTTCTTTGGAGGAGGTTGTTGTTACGTCTTTTGGATTAGAGAAGAATACAAAATCCTTAGGATATTCAATTACCCAATTAGGTGGTGATGAAATAAGTAGAGTTAAGTCTACCAATCCTCTACAAGCCCTTCGCGGTAAAGTCGCTGGTGTATCTATTAATAGTAACGCATCTGGTGTAAAAAATTCTACTAGAGTAGTAATTCGGGGAAATAGTTCCTTTGGAGGGGGTAATCAACCTCTATATATTGTAGATGGTGTTTCTATCCAAAATGAGCAACTCGGTGCCGCTGGAGAATGGGGAGGAGTTGATAATGGAGACGGTTTGTCAGCTATTAACCCTGATGACATTAAATCAGTAAGTGTCTTAAAAGGTGGTGCAGCAGCAGCACTATATGGTTCTAGAGCATCCAATGGTGTTATTTTAGTAACTACTAAAAATGGAAGTACTGAAAAAGAAGGAATTGGAATTCAAATTTCTAATCAGACTCAATTTACTTCTATTAATAGTTTGTTCA
>Ga0307998_1001129_pt1 | contig 14570 bp, 12 predicted proteins | sample Davwhametageno37_FD_203147 | JGI IMG/M metagenome (GOLD analysis project Ga0307998, IMG submission 203147) | Marine microbial communities from Davis Island wharf, Antarctic Ocean - #37 | ecosystem: Environmental > Aquatic > Marine > Unclassified | place: Antarctic Ocean: Davis Island wharf... | reverse complement strand
GTATTTAGATATATCATTTTCCACACAGAAATAGTATATTGATCTATTGAGCCTCCCGAACTACCTTGTTCCAAAACTTCAGTTTCATATGCACACTGTGCAATCCAAGATGCTGTTATTTCTGAATCAATTCAAAAGGCCTCAATCAAAAACTGAATCCAAACGACAGTGAGCGCTGTAGAACTCGATAAGCCTGCATTGATTTGAATATTACCTTGAATTTCGATGTAATATCCCTAAGTCGGAATGCATCCGAAGGTTCAAAGAACTATTAAAGCTGTTCATAAAAAATTTCCTTTTTTAATTTTCAAAACTTTCGAGTCAATTGTAATGGTTTCTTTTTTATTTAAATCAAGCATTTGAATCAACAGCTGATTAGTTCCATTAGGAGTAGCTTTAATATAGAGTTTTCGGTCTATGGAACATACAATTATTGGGAGTTGTAAAAAATCTTGATGATCTCCAAAAAGGCAAATTCGGTCAGGATCTTGGAATATGATAGTTTCATAAACAAGGGTTTATTTTATATGAACAAGGTAATAAAATCTTCAAATTGATCGTTAAAACCCAAATGACATCTGTTTTTTGGTATAAAAAAATTACATGCCTTTCTCTAAGTAAAATAAATCTCATGAAAAAAATTGACCGGCGATCTTTCCTAAAAACATCCTCCTTGTCTGCTGCTGCAATTTCTTCGACATCTTTACTGGCGAATTGTATACCCCTCAAAAACCACTTATAAAGGAATGTATAAATGTGCAGTTTTGTTGCCCCGAAATACCTAATTTACGTGCTCCTTTTATTGAAGTGGTTGCTCGTGGTGGAGAACATTTGCGCGTTGTGGCATCGATGGAAAATACGATCATCCTTTGTACAGACACTTGAATCAAAAAATATAAAACATTGGACACAGAGGTATGGATGGAATTATGGTGTATCGCGTTGTAGAATATTTGCAACAAGGTTAACCACTGGATCAAATATATATGAAGATTGTTTTTGGAGCGCTATCACTCCTCTCAGTGGTGCCTCGATTGCACAAGACGTTGCACCTCAACAATTTTCCGACTTTACAGCCGGTAGATGAAAATAAACCCCTCCCTTGGAAATAATGTCTTAACCTATTCGATGCAACTCCCTCAAGTCTATTTAAAGGTTAAAGAAATTAAGACTCGTATGGGGAAAGTTATCTTGTATACCAATCTTACTCGCACGCTATTGTATGCAGAAGCATCAGGATATATTAGTCTTAGTTTACTCAAGCAAGATTTGGCATTTGTGTCTGATTCTGATCAAAGTCAAACACAACCCTGGATCTATTTAGTGAATACAGCTCAAATTGGATTTGCACATCCGCTAAATCTATTCTATTTGAATCACCTGAAGGACAAGAACTATTTAAAGCACTATATCGTATATATTAATTTTCCCTTTATTTGTTTTATTAATCACTCTTTTAGGAAGCTAATTTCAATAGATCAAATCCTGAAAAGCGAGCAAGAGTTACTCACGATATTAAATGATCATGCATAATTGAGGGATTAAAAGGCTATTAAAAATTTCTTCCTAGATAAAATTATGGTAGGTTTGAAGCATGAAATTCGATTGGAAAATATTCGGCTTTTTACTGTCTATTTTTTTTAGTTCCTTTACTGTATCAGGGCAAAATTTTGAGATCAAACCTCAAACCTATGAAGCCGAAGGAAACAGAGAATCTCTTTTGCTACCCAAAAAAGATCCAAACGCCCTCCCCGACTATCTTCAAAAAGAGTTTTTTAAAAACACACCTAATCTAGACGATCAAAACAATCATTTTGATCGCCCTGAAATTGACATGAATAATCAGGAAACTTTTATTAATCCTGGAGATTACTATCTCAATAAACTACAAACTCCAGAAAACAAACGGAATCCAGTTGATTTTAAAGTTGATCAATATTTAGGAGATTTTAAAAGCAATGCCCCTTTTGTTCAGGTTATCTTTAGAGATCATGAAGCGCCAGATGGAGATCGTGTTCGGATTTTATTTAATGATCGCGAAGTTGAAGCTAACGTTCTCCTAGAACAGCGTTTTAAAAGACTCAATGTAGACCTACTATCTGGTTTCAATAAATTTGAATTCATAGCACTAAATCAGGGGGATTCTGGGCCCAATACTGCCGAAATTCGTGTATATGACGACCAAGGCGGACTGATCATGGCCAATCAATGGAACCTAGCTACAGGAACCAAAGCCACTTTAATTGTAGTAAAAGATTAGCGGCTTAGTACTTTCAAATAAAATATGATAAAAATATTACATTTGATGTGTAATTAAATTCTAACGTAATGAAAAATAAAATATCTCTACTTGCAAGCAATTTTGCTGTTGGCTTGTTTTTGGTTGGATGTACTCCCAAAAATGAAAAGACCGCCGGAATTGATTTAACCTTAATGGATACGACCGTTCGTCCACAAGATGATTTTTATAACTATGTAAACGGAACTTGGATGGAAAATGCAGAAATTCCAGATGACAGAACCCGCTGGGGGAGTTTCGATGAGCTTCGAGAGAAAACAGACGCTGATGTTCTTGGATTATTAAAAAAAGCTAGATCAAAAAAACAAGACGAAACTTCAGATCAAGGGAAGGCTGTTTTACTTTTTAAACTTATAACAGATACCGTGGCCCGAGATGCCGATGGAATAAATCCACTTAAACCCTTTTTAAACCAAATTGATCAAATTGCATCTTTAGAAGATGTGCAAAATTATTTAATTAAAACACAACCCTATGGTAGTGGAGGTATTTTTGGGTTTTATGTTTCTTCTGACGCAAAAGATAGCAATAAAAATGTACCCCATGTTTATGCTGGACCTTTAGGGATAGAACGCGATTACTACGTAAAAAGTGATGAAGATTCTAAGAAAGTAAAAGCACAATACGAAACACATGTTGCCCGTATGTTTGGCTTCTTGGGTTCCGATGAAAGTGAGTCTGCTGTTTTGGCAGCTACCGTTGTTGCAGTGGAAACTCAAATGGCTACAGCTAGATTAGATAAAGTAGAACGTCGTGATCCAGCTAAGCGTTATAATCCAACCGCAATAAAAGGCTTACAAAGTATGGTCTCTTCGGTTAACTGGGATACTTATTTTAACGGAATTGGCGCTGAAGGTTTAGATGAAATCATCGTTACCGATCTAGGCTATTTTACTGCTCTAAATGGTTTATTAGAAAACAACAGCATAGCCGACTGGAAAGCTTATTTAAAGTGGACTTTAGTAGACCAAGCAGCAAGCGAATTGACCACCGAAATGGAAACCGCTAATTGGGATTTTTATTCTAAAACGCTTCGTGGTGCTAAAGCTCAACGACCACTAGAAAAAAGAGCATTGTCTCGTGTAAATAGAAATTTAGGCCAGCCTCTTGGAAAATTATACGTTGCTGAAAAATTCCCGCCAATTGCCAAAGAACAAATGAAAGAATTGGTTGGTAATTTGATTAAAGCCTATACCTCTCGTATCAATAATTTAGAATGGATGGATGCTTCGACCAAAGAAAAAGCCATAGAAAAACTAGAAAAAACAACGGTAAAAGTTGGATATCCTGATCAGTGGGAAGATTATAGTGCTTTGATACTAAATGATACCGATGGAACTGTTTCTTATTTTGGAGCGATGCTCAATATTGCTCGTTTCAATTTCAACACAGATCTAGAGGATCTTAAAAAGCCTGTGGATAAAAGCAAATGGTTTATGTCGCCTCAGACCGTAAATGCTTACTACAGTCCACCCTATAACGAAATCGTATTCCCTGCTGCAATTCTACAACCTCCATTCTTTGATTTCAAAGCAGATGCTGCTGTGAATTATGGTGGAATTGGTGGCATAATTGGTCACGAAATATCACATGGATTTGATGATAGCGGTGCAGATTATGATGCCAACGGAAACTTAAAAAACTGGTGGACAGAAGCAGACTTAACCAAGTTTAATCGTTTAGGAGATAATTTAGCAACTCAATATAGTGCCCTTGAAGTACTTCCAGATACTTTCATCAACGGTAAGTTTACCTTGGGTGAAAACATTGGAGATGTTGGTGGAATTCATGCCTCATATGATGCATTAAAACTGCATTTTGACACCCATGGGAAGCCAGAGCCAATTGAGGGATTCTCTGCAGAAGAACGTTTTTTCCTTTCGTGGGGAACCATTTGGAGAGCAAAAATAAGAGATGAGGCACTAAAAAATCAAGTGAAAACCGATCCACACTCTCCCGGAATTCAACGTGCAATGCAACCACTTAAAAATATGGATGCATTCTACGCTACTTTCGATGTGAAAGAAGGAGATGCAATGTATTTAAAACCAGAAGATCGCGTATATATTTGGTAAAAATTATTGTCTATTTTCTGTGAAAGCCAAGGCATATGTCTTGGCTTTTTTTATCTTTAAAAATTATGGATTTACTCACCTCTTTATTTAAACAATTGATCAGCTCCATCGAATTGGTTATGTTTTTTTTAGTCATAGGAGGCGGACTATTTCTCCTAATCCAAATACGCGCCAAGCCCTTACTTTTAATAAAAACATCCTTCCAGTTACTTTTCAGTAAAGAAGGCGGAGCGGGTATTTCTCGATTTCAAGCATTATCGGCAGTATTAGCTTCTACCGTTGGCTTGGGAAATATTTCGGGTGTTGCCATTGCTATCTACATGGGAGGCCCAGGCGTCATATTGTGGATGTGGGTTACTGCAATTATCGGTGCAATTATTAAATTTTATTCGTGTACACTTGCTGTATTATATCGAGAAAAAGACGACGATGGAAATCCTTTGGGAGGCCCCATGTATTATATGAAAATTGCATTACCAAAATTGGGGAAGCCTTTTGCTGTTTGGTTTTCGATTGCAGGTTTATTTGGTGTACTCCCCGCTTTTACCGCCAATCAACTTACTCAAACCCTAGTTAGTGTAATTGATCCTAATCAATATATAGATCTTGGTATAGTGAATTGGAAGATTATCATTGGATTAATCTTGGCAATACTGAGTGCGTTTGTAATTTTGGGTGGACTGAAGAAAATAGTACAAGTTACTTCCATGCTGGTTCCTGTAATGGTGGGACTTTATTTTGGTGTTGGAGTTGCCATGTTGGCTATGAATTCCGAAGCAATAATTCCTGCATTACAACAAATTTTTAGAGAAGCTTTTTCTTTACATGCAGCTGCAACAGGAGGTTTTTGGGCTTTGGTTATTTTGGGCGTGCGCAGAGCCGTATTTTCGAATGAAAGTGGTATTGGTAATGCACCAATGTATCACGGCCAATCGAACACCAAAAATCCCATTCATGAAGGCTTAGTGGCTTCTTTAGGCCCCTTATTAGACACCGTCTTGGTCTGTTCGATAACAGGAATCATTATAATTATAAGTGGAGCAACTGAACTCACGCAACTAAACGGCATTGAGCTTACCTTAGAGGCTTTTAACCGTTTGTTTTTTGGAATCGGTGATGAATTACTCTTACTGATGGTATTTGTTTTCGGAATTTCAAGTCTGTTTACTTATTCCTATTACGGCGTAAAGTGCCTGGGGTACTTGACCCAAAAAAAATGGGGCCCATGGTACAATTACATCTATATCGTCAGTATTGTATTTTCTTCGATAGCAACAGTTGACCTCGTTATCGGGATTATCGATTTGTCCTTTGCACTAATGGCTATTCCCAATATGATTACCCTTCTTTGGCTTTCTAAAAAAGTAAAAGGCTTGTTATTTAACGCAACATAAGACTTCTTTCTTTACAGAATCGTTTTACCAAACTAAAAGGAAGCTTTATTTTTAGTACATTTATTGGACAAACTCAATAATTTACTATTATGAAAAAATTTTTAATTTACTCTTTTAGCTTGATTCTCTTGATGAGTAGCTTTAGTCTTGAAGCACAACGCAAAAAAAAGAATATTGAAAAAACAGATGAAATTTCCTTAGAGGCTTTTAAATTCAGAAATATAGGTCCCGCCTTTTTGTCTGGACGAATTGCAGATATTGCAGTTCACCCCGACAATTATAATATATGGTATGTTGCTGTAGGTTCTGGTGGCGTTTGGAAAACAGAAAATTCAGGAACAACTTGGTCGCCCATCTTCGATGATCAAGCTTCTTATTCTACCGGTTGTATAACCATCGATCCAAACGACACTGCCCGTATCTGGGTTGGTAGTGGAGAGAATGTTGGAGGCCGTCATGTTGGCTATGGAGACGGAGTTTATCTCAGTCCAGATAGTGGAGCAACATGGAAAAATATGGGACTTAAAAACTCAGAACACATATCTAAAATCGTAGTGCATCCTAACAATTCCGATGTAGTATGGGTTGCTAGTCAAGGACCACTTTGGAAAAAAGGCGGGGAACGTGGTGTTTATAAAACAACCAACGGTGGTAAAAACTGGAAACTAGTATTAGGAAATTCAGAATGGACAGGAGCTACAGACCTTTTAATTGATTCGAATGATCCACAAATATTATATGCAGCTACTTGGGATCGACACCGAACTGTTGCCGCTTATATGGGAGGTGGACCTGGATCTGGGATTCACCGTTCAACAGATGGAGGAGAAACTTGGGAAAAACTATCCAATGGACTTCCAAAGTCTAATATGGGAAAAATTGGTTTAGCCCTTTCGCCTCAAAAATCGAATGTAGTATACGCTGCTATCGAGCTCGATAGAACCCAAGGAGGAGTTTATCGTTCAGCAGATGGTGGAAGCTCTTGGAATAAAATGTCCGATACCGTTTCTGGTGGAACTGGACCACATTACTATCAAGAATTGTACGCTAGTCCACACAAATTTGACCGCTTATATCTTATGAATGTTCGCGTATTGACTTCAGAAGATGGTGGTAAATCTTTTACCCAATTGAAAGAAGAAAAAAAGCATTCGGATAATCATGCATTGATTTTCAAGAAAGATGACCCCAATTATTTAATGATTGGAACTGATGCTGGAATTTACGAGAGTTTCGATTTGGCGAAAAACTGGAGATACATCAAAAACTTACCCCTTACTCAATTCTACAAGGTTGCTGTGAATAATGCAGAACCCTTTTACAGTATTTTTGGAGGAACTCAAGATAATGGCTCCGTAGGCGGACCATCTGCAACAGACGAACGCGAAGGTATTGCAAATAAACATTGGTATAAAACACTGTTTGCTGACGGTCATCAATCGGCTACAGACCCAGTTCATGACAATATCATTTACGCAGAAACACAACAAGGAGGACTCCATCGAATTGATTTAACCTCTGGAGAACCCGTAATGATTCAGCCACAAGCTCAAGAAGGAGATCCTTATGAGCGTTACAATTGGGATGCACCTATTTTAGTTAGTCCACACAATCCAGCACGTTTATACTTTGCTTCTTATCGTGTTTGGAAATCCGAAAGTCGTGGAGACGATTGGGAGCCTATTTCAGGAGATTTAACGCGCAACGAAGAGCGTATTCAACTTCCAATTATGGGGCGTCAACAAAGCTGGGATAATCCATGGGATGTCGGAGCAATGTCGAATTATAATTCCATTACGTCCTTATCAGAATCTGCTGTAAAAGAAGGTATTCTTTTTGCTGGAACAGACGATGGTCATATTCAAATATCTCAAAATGGTGGTCAACAGTGGAACCAAATTCCAGTGACAAAACTTGGTCTTCCCAATCGATCTTTTGTGAATGACATCAAAGCCGATTTATTTGACTCAAATACTGTTTATGTCGTTTTAGACAATCATAAAGAAGGAGACTTTAATCCTTATATTTATAAAAGTATTGATCTTGGAGTTAGCTGGAAATCCATCAGCAGTAACCTTCCAAAGCGGACTTTAGTATGGAGAATCGTACAAGATCACGTAAACAAGAACTTGCTTTTTGCTGCTACGGAATTTGGCGTATATGTAAGTTTAAATGGAGGTGCGGCTTGGCAAAAACTCCCCGGTACACCAACCCTTCCTTTTCGAGATTTAACCATTCAAAAAAGAGAAAATGATTTGGTTGCTGCATCCTTTGGACGTGGTTTTTATGTCTTAGACGACTACAGTGCTTTGCGCGAAATGACTCCTGAAAATTTAAAGCGTAAAGGAAAATTATTTGCTCCTAGAACAGCCAAATGGTATGTACCAAGAACCAATGTTGGTAATACAGGTGCTGATTATTTCTTCTCAAAAAATCCAACTTTTGGAGCTGTTTTCACCTATCATTTGTCAGATGATTTTAGTACCCAAAAGGATGCTCGAAAAAAGCGTGAAAAAGAGTTGAGTAAAAAGAAGCTCAATATTCCTTTCCCAGGATGGGATGCTCTTGATCAAGAGAAAAATGAAAAAGATGCAGAGATACTTCTCACGATTCAGGACCCTCAGGGCAATATCATCAGAAAAATAAGTACTAAAGCAAAAAAAGGAAGTAACCGAATTGCTTGGGATTTAAAACACTTTAATCCTTTTTCAATTCCAGAAAATGGAAAAATCAAAAAAGGAGGATATAACTCGGGGGCACTTGCCATTCCTCAAGCATATACTGCGACGATCTACCTCGAAGACAATGGCATTGTAACTCAATTGGACGAACCCATTGTTTTTGATGTAAAACCGATTCGCAAAGGAGTACTTCAGGGGGTATCTCATCAGAAATATGATGAATACCGTAACAACTTGAGTGCTCTAATTAAAAAGTTGGATGTTTTAGAAGATGTTTTAGAACGTAGCGAACAAAAGTTAATGGCTTTAAAAGCGGCATTAAACAATTCGAACACCGTTCCAGGGGCTATAAATAAAGAAATTCAGACCCTCCAAAAAGAAGCGATTGCAATTAAAAAATCAGTAGAAGGTAGTCCTTCGAAAGATGAAATTGGCGAACGTACACCTCCCGGTATTCAAACACATCTCCGAGTAGCTTACAGAGGTATGATGTCAACTTATGGTCCAACTCCACTGCATCAAAAAAACATGGCATTGGCTAAAAAAATGACCTTGCAGATCGAAGCAAAAATAACAAGTCTTCAAAACGATAAAATCAAACCTTTAGAACAAAAGTTAAAAGCATTAGGAGCGCCCTACATCCAAGGGCAGGGCATCGAATAAATAATCTAAACCCTACTGATTTAGTCTCAGTAGGGTTTTTAATTTCACGCACTATGACATTCAAGAATATTCAAGGAGTATCAATTGATCCAATTTCATATACCAAAGCAATGGTAGCAAAATACCCTTATGCTACTATCCACATAGGTACTGATTCTCAAAGCATAGCAAAGCGAACACTATACGCTACTGTAATTGCCTATCGACTGGGCAACCGTGGAGTACATTATATCGTTCATAAAATTGGTGTACCCAAAATTAAAGATCTGTGGACCCGCTTGTGGAAAGAAACCGAAATGAGTATAGATATTGCTGAACAAATGAAGAGCAAACTAGACATCGACATTCAAATTGATATGGATTATAACGAAGATGAAAACTTTAAATCCAATCGATTGGTAAATGCATCCTGTGGATGGGCTAATTCTTTGGGGTATCAAGTCAATATGAAACCCAATATTCAAGTAGCAACAAGAGCTGCAGATCATCATTGTAAATGAGTGTTTTTAAATCTAAGACACACATAAATAAACACATTTTAATTTCCCAATCTTTTATGTCTTGTAGTCTGAAAGACTATAATGGAATATGATATATTTATTTGATTCAAAACTATTGATTCCCATTTATGAAGGCATTTATTTTCGATCTTGATGGTGTGCTTGTAGACACCGCTAAATACCATTACATCGCTTGGAAAACGATTGGCACTAGCTTTAATTTCAATCTAACAGAAACTCAAAACGAACGTTTAAAAGGAATCAGCCGAACAGATTCGCTTGACCTCATGCTGGAGTGGGCAGAAACAGGAATGAATCTGGAAGAAAAAAAAGTTCTTTTGCGCCAAAAAAACGAACATTATTTGGAATTAATTCAAGAAATGGATCGAACAGAAATTCTTCCAGGAGTTCTAACTATTCTGGATTTTACTAAAAAAAATAAAGTGCCTGTATCACTGGGTTCTGCTAGTAAAAACGCTCAATTAATTTTAAAAAAACTAGGCTTACTCTGCTACTTCGACAACATTGTTGACGGAACGCATCTAACGCATTCCAAGCCCAATCCTGAAGTTTTTCTTCTGGGAGCTAAGAATTTAAATACACACGCAAATCAATGTGTGGTATTTGAAGATGCCGCAGCTGGAATAGCAGCAGCCAAAGCTGCACAGATGGTTACCGTGGGTGTTGGTGATGCAAAAGAACTCGCAGCAGCAGATTACATCTTCGATTCCCTTGAATCCATAGATTCGAACCTTCTACAAACGTTAGCAGCTATATCATGATCGCAAAACACTACATCGAAAACCCTTGGAAAATAATTGAACACGGATGGAATCCAGAAAACGTAAAATCTTCTGAGAGTTTATTTAGTATCGGAAATGGTGCCATGGGCCAACGCGCCAATTTTGAAGAAGATTATTCTGGGTCTAGTTTTCAGGGAAGTTATATTGGTGGGGTTTATTATCCAGACAAAACTCGTGTTGGCTGGTGGAAAAACGGTTATCCGGAATACTTTGCGAAGGTGCTCAATGCGCCCAATTGGATTGGAATTCACATCACAGTTAACGGCCAGGTCTTAGACCTCAACCAATGCAAAGATATTGTTGATTACGAACGTGTATTGGATATGCAGTCGGGAACGTACAGCCGAACATTCCGATGTACGCTTCAGGACGATACCGTACTTCAAATAGAAAGCCTTCGGTTCTTGTCTTTGGATCAAATTAATTTAGGCGCAATTCGCTATACCGTAAAAGTGATTCAAGGAACTGCAGTACTAGAAATAAGTCCCTATCTCGATGCTGGGATTACAAATCAAGATAGTAATTGGAAAGATCAATTTTGGCACATCGATGCACTATCGACAGAAGTTGATCAGGCTTTTATTATTTCCCATACTTTGAAGACGAAATTTCATGTGTGTACCTATATGAAAACGGAACTTTGGTCGGAAGGTAAACTACTAAACGCAACTGCTAAAGCCACAAAAACTGACCAGAAAACAACCTTGACCTATACCCTTCAACTATCTGGAAATAATAGTGTTACCCTAATAAAATATGGTGGCTATGTTAGTGGCAGAAATCACTTAAAAGAGAATCTGAAACAACAAGCACAAAAGGAGCTCGAAAAAGCGAGTGAAGTTGGGTTTGATGTTTTACTAGAAAAGCACACAAACGAATGGGCCAACATTTGGGAACGTGCAGACATACAAATTGGTGGGGATGTGAAAGCCCAACAGGCAATTCGATTTAATATTTTCCAACTAAACCAAACCTATACCGGAAATGATTCCGGCCTAAACATTGGTCCCAAAGGATTTACGGGAGAAAAATATGGTGGAAGTACCTATTGGGACACAGAAGCCTATTGTATTCCTTTTTATATGGCGACCAAAAAACAAGAAGTAGCTCGTAATCTATTATCATATCGATATCAACATCTCGATCGCGCAATAGAAAATGCAGCTAAACTTGGCTTTACTTCTGGAGCTGCACTCTACCCAATGGTTACAATGAATGGCGAAGAGTGTCATAACGAATGGGAAATTACTTTTGAAGAGATTCACCGAAACGGTGCCATTGCTTTTGCAATATTCAATTACGAACGTTACACTGGTGACACTTCATATATCCCCGAAATGGGCTTAGAAGTATTGATTGGAATAAGTCGTTTTTGGGCACAGCGATTTAACTTTTCTAAAGATAAAAACGCCTATGTAATGTTGGGGGTAACTGGACCAAACGAGTATGAAAATAATATAAACAATAACTGGTATACAAATCATATCGCTCAGTGGTGTTTGGAATATACAGTCGAAAAAGTAGCTCGAATTTGCAAGGAGTTTCCAAATGATTATATGCGGATTACTACAAAAACTAAAATGAATACAACCGAGCTAGAGCAGTGGCAAAACATTGCTTTAAAGGTTTACTTTCCTTACGATGATACACGACAGGTGTTTTTACAACAAGACGGATTTTTAGACAAAGAACTTACACCAGTAGCAGATCTAAATACAAGCGAAAGGCCCATAAATCAGAATTGGTCGTGGGATCGCATTTTACGTTCTCCCTATATCAAACAAGCCGATGTCTTACAGGGTCTTTACTTGTTTGAAAATCGATTTGATCAAAAAACACTGGAACGTAATTATGATTTTTACGAGCCTTTAACCGTTCATGAATCGTCTTTGTCGCCCTGTGTTCATTCTATTGTAGCTTCTCGTTTAGGGAAAAAAAAACAGGCCTATGCCTTTTATCTAAGAACAGCGCGTTTGGATTTGGATGACTATAATGCTGAAGTTGAAGAAGGCCTACACATCACCAGTATGGCGGGAACTTGGATGAGTATCGTAGAAGGTTTTGCTGGGATGCGAATCGTAGACGATCAACTTTCTTTTCGTCCGCGATTACCCAAGGCGTGGGATGATTTGGAATTTCGAATTAATTTCAGAGGTGTCATTTTATCAGTCACAATCACCCATACAACTATCGCCTTTTCTACAAAATCAAATGATCCGATCGATTTAATGGTCGATGACGTAACTCATGAAATAGCTGGCTCTAGTGTATTAAGTATTTAAAAAAAAACTGAACAAGCTGTTTTTTAGACTCAGGTTACATCCACAAAAAGGCTGAATTTATTCTTCCCAATAATCATACACCAAAACATCGGAGGTGAAAGGAACAAAAAGCTTCACAAAAATTTGATGAATCGGATGTGGAAGATAAACCTCATCCCGGTCGGTTTCATTCTCAAAATAAAGGGTTAAACTATGCGTATACCCCTTATTTAAGCCTTCTGGAGATACGTTTTTTTTGTATTGAAGATTAAAAACGCCTTCAATTCTTTTGAGCGTTTGAGCTCCTTCTGCAATGGTTTTAAATTCTTCGGAAGTGACACTGTCTTTATATTGAATCAGGACCACATGTTGTAACTTGGATGTTTGCACTGGGGTTTCGGGTTTAGTTGTTGTGCTACAAGAGTAGCTTAAAATAGAAAGGATTATAATTAAAATTCGATTGGACATACAGTTGTTTTAAAAAGATTTATGGAATTTAAAAAAGAGGATCGTACCACTTCGGGTGTTTCTAAATATGGATAATGTCCTGATTTTTGGATAAAAAATGTTAAGGATTGGGGTTGAAGTTTTTGAAAAAATTGAGCTGTGCCCAAGCCGGAAATAGGATCCTCAATACCATTGATCACGGCCATCGGAATTTCTGGATGCTGCAAAGGAGCTCTCCAACGTTTGATGTGTGTTCGTCGTTCTTCTAGGTATTGACTGATAACTGGAGTCATTCTACGACCGTCATTGTTGAGTAAAAGATTCCATGAAGATTCTAAAAAAAATATAAAAGGATGGGCTTGACTGAAAATGTTGTTCATCGTATTTTCATAAGTGTGGCTAGATAGAAAACGTCCCAAGAAAGGTCCCATAAAAGAGCCCAATAATTTTTGAATTATACGCGGACAATTTACTTCAGGGAACATACCTCCGTTGATAAAGACCGCAGACAGCCACTTGACTTTAGGTTTTTGTTCTTTTTTACGTGCCAAAAGTTCATGCGCAATCGTATCTCCTATATCGTGTGCAAATATTTGGGCTTCAGTAATCCCCAAATCGTCTAGCAACAATTCAACAGCATCGGTTTGATTCATGATGATGTCTATGCTCATCGGAGTCGTTGAAATTCCCAAGACGATGTTGGAAAACCGTGAATACATACTAACGGAATTCCCTTTCCTTCGCAAACGTAAAAAACAGAAGTATCTCCAGAAAAAAAAGAAGTTTCCTTAGCGTACCAAGATTGAATATCCATTGAGTTATTTTTTAATGAAGGTAGTGAAAAAGATTGTAGGTTGTATTAATCAAAATTGTATACCTTGAGTGAAGTAATCAGATTTTAAAATTATTTCTATGAGAAAGATATTCCTATCCCTATTCAGTCTTGCAGTATTTAGTCTTCAAGCACAAACCGATCACACACCCTTTTTAAATGCTATTGATGCCAATGCTGCTCAATACGGAGCCATTGCCCAAAGCATTTGGGGCTATGCCGAAATGGGTTATCAAGAAACGAAAAGTAGTGCGCTACTTCAAGAAACACTGGCTGCTGAGGGCTTTGTCATAGAAAAAGGAATTGCAGGAATTCCAACAGCTTTTTCCGCAACTTACGGAACCGATGGCCCTGTGATTGCAATTTTAGGCGAATACGATGCTTTACCCGGACTCTCACAAAAAAACCTTCCCTATAAAGTCGATAACAATACCCGTGCTGGTCATGGTTGTGGACACCATTTATTTGGGACTGCTTCCACAGCTGCAGCAATTGCGGTAAAAAATTATTTGAAAGATACTGGGAAAGCTGGAACGGTTAAGTTCTTTGGTTGCCCAGCAGAAGAAGGTGGCTCTGGAAAAGTATATATGACCCGAGCAGGTCACTTTGACGATG
>Ga0307998_1001128_pt1 | contig 14575 bp, 24 predicted proteins | sample Davwhametageno37_FD_203147 | JGI IMG/M metagenome (GOLD analysis project Ga0307998, IMG submission 203147) | Marine microbial communities from Davis Island wharf, Antarctic Ocean - #37 | ecosystem: Environmental > Aquatic > Marine > Unclassified | place: Antarctic Ocean: Davis Island wharf... | reverse complement strand
ACTCGGAAGTCATCAAGCGGCCCTTGTTTGCGGTCCACACGGGGACGCTCGGTACCTCAGCGGAGGACATTCACAGGAACCTACAAGAGACCTTCGCACGCATTGAGCGCTGGAACTGCGTAGGACTGATCGACGAGGCCGATGTGTACGTCCGGGCACGTGGTGATGACCTTGAACAGAACGCAATCGTTGCAGAGTTCCTGAGAAGCGCAGAGTATTTTCGAGGTCTTCTGTTCATGACCACCAATCGGGTTGACGATATCGATGATGCGTTCCTGTCCCGTGTCGCAGCATGCATCTCGTACAGCGAGCCAGGGCCGGAATTGGCGGCGCAAGTCTGGCGGACGATGGCCGAACAGTTCGAGCATCCTTTGGACGATGCCACTGTTGCGGGTTTGGTCGAGGCCTTCCCGACGTTGCGGCCACGTGATGCCAAGATGCTTTTCCGGCTTGCCTTGCGGGTTGCCCAAGCCCATAGCGAGCCCCTGACGGTGGACGTGTTTCGGCGCTGCGCCATGTTCAGGGCCATCCCCGCGTACCAGAAAGTTTCTTCGGTTAAGGAGCTTGAGAATGCCTGAGTCGCTGGACATGCAGCGATTGGAGATCGCCGAATTGCGCAAGATGCGTGAGCTGTGCCAGCCGCAGGTGGAGTGGCGCGTGGAGCACCCGGTTACCGGGGACTTTTGTTTCCAGGGGGAAAAGCGGGAAGTTGACGAGTGGTTTGACGATCACAAGCAGCGATTCCCGCACAGCCGATTTGCGGGCTATGTTGTGAAAGAGCATGCGGTTCTGACGCCAACCCAATCGGCCTTGATCCGCTGTCTCGACGAGCTGGAGTCCCTGGCGAAGCGCACGGCACATCCCTCCGGGCAGCCTCATGCTGGTGCACCTTCATGAACTCACCCTACTTTCCAGTTGCGGTGTCGCTGGGGCGTGGCGGACCTGCCATTGAGGCAGCTACCGGCCCCCAGCCGACCCGCGCCTGTTCAATCACCTTCGAGCAGCTCCAACGGCAATGTGACAATTCCCGGATTGGAAGCCCTGAATGAATCCCGCTGCTCGTTTTTTTGCCTGTCTCCTTGGTCGGCGCCACGCGTTTCTGACCTACTTCTACGACGATGTGGCCAGGGGCCGACGCATCGATCCACAACGGGTTGCTGTCTTGCGCAAGAACTACGTTTACGCCAACTACCTCCTTATGTGGGGTGTCTGGGCGTGCTTGATGTACTGGCTGAATTCGTGGGCGGTTACCGTTTCAGCCATTCCCCTTGGCTACCTCGTAGGTCGCAACGCAGCGAGCATCAAGCTGCTTGCTCTGCCCGAGTCGGCGATGCACCCAAACCCCGAAATGGACACCACGGCATTTCTGACATCGTTGCTGGAAAGACACCCACAACTCAAGCCGTTCTACGAGGCCAATGACCTGCCCAGGAGTGGCAATCAGTTCCTTGAGTCGGTGCTGGTGCGATACGTCACCGCTGTAATCCTGGGGGCACCGGACCACGCCTTCAGGAAGTATTGAATCCGATGGCTTGACCCCGTGCTTGTTCTGTTGAGAGATCTATGAAACCACCGTTCATCCTGCGCGCTTTTCGCTTCCTGCTCACCTTGGCAGGGGACAGGAACGCATTCATGTATCACTTCTCGGACGCGATCCCACAAGGGCGACCTATTGACCCTGAACATGTCCTGCGCTTGCGCCGCAACTACCTGATGCTCGACTTTGTTCTCTTTGCGTTTTTGGGAATGGTTTTTGTGTTGGGAGAGGCACCCCTAACCAAGGGCCTTTCACTGTTTCTGTGGCTTCTCGCGGGTTACTGGCTGGTGAAACTGAAATTCAACGGAATTGACAAGGACACGGTGGCCAAGAAGCCGTCCGATGACCATGTTCGCAGGGGGCTGGAGGAGGTGTTGCGCGATCACCCATCGCTGGCGCCTTTCATCGACGCGAGCAATGCCCGAACAGCAGTCTCGAATTTTGAATTGGCTCTCCTGATGCAGTGGTCCATGCACGAGTTCCGGCACCAACAACTCAAGTCGGGATACCGGTAATGACGGCAGAGGAGATCGAGCGAGCTGCGCACCAGCGTTATGACCTGTGTCCGACAGTCAAGCCAGACTGGTCACAATTGGGGGAGATCACGAAAAGCGTATGGCGAGAGATGGTGGTGCCCAAGGCAAACTCCGGGGAGACAGCCTCATCCAGCATTCAAGAAGCCGCCGAGGCCTCTGCAGGCCCCCAAGGAGCGCTTTTCTGATGGACCTGGCAGGGTAGGTACTGCCAAGAAGAAAAATGCATCCTGAGCCCCTATGTCTGTGACAACCAAACTTCCTGCCACTGCTGTCCCTGGCCTGCCCAGAGACTATCGCCTTCTTGCTCAGGAAGAGGAAGCCGATCGAATTCGCTACACCGCAGAGTGCACCACGATCCCCAAAGCCTGTCCGTACTGCGGGGGAAAGCCGCGTTCCTGGGGCTCGAAGGAACGGACCTACATGGACTTTCCTCGTGCCGGCAAAAGGGTCGAGATTCTTGTCGTCATCAAACGGATGCGATGCCCAGCATGCAAGAAGACATTCCTGCAGGATCTCCCCGCCTTCAACCACATCCACGGATTGACGCGCCGGTATTTTCTGGATGCGGCCGAGAAGTGCTACACCCATACCTTTGGTCAGATGGGCGAGGAGCTTGGTATTGAGGACACTTCTGCCCGCTTGCTCTTCCACACCTACCTCAAGGAGCTTGAGAGTTGTGTCCGCATTTCAGCTCCTGAGGCGCTGGCGCTGGTACCGCTCAAAGTTGTGAATAAGCCCCGGACTGCGCTTATCAACGCCAAGGCCAAGACGCTTGTTGACCTTTTGGCAAGTCAGGAGGACAAAGTTCTGGAGCCGAAGCTGATGGAGTTGGCTGCGGAGGGAGCAGCGCGGTTCGTGGCCATCGGATTTAACAAGACAGTCCGGAAAACTATCAAGGCTCACCTTCCCGGGTCCATTCTGTACGTAGACCCATTCTTCGTTCTTGAGATGGCCGACCTGGCACTGGAACAGACCCGCAAAGCTGTCCGCAAGCCCCTCAAAATCACACTCAAGCGGTATCTGTCCCACGATGCAGAGGTCTTGGCCAAGGCCGATACGGATTTGTCCGAGTCCGACCGAGCCCAGATGAATTATTGGTTTGCCCTGTACCCCGTCCTTGGAGAGGCGTACCAGGCGCGCGAGGCCTTCCGTCAAGCGTACAGGCCGGGGATCACCGCAGATGAGGCTTTCGCCCAGATGAGCAGTGCTGTGGCGGAATTGAGCCCCAAGGTGCGCACGCACTTTCGCTCCTTGTCCGGTGCCTTGAAGGACTTTGAGCCTGAAATTCGGGCCTTCTTCACCTCTGGCGCCCGCGACTTCTCGCTGGCGGATTTGCCGGAACTGGGAAGCCTGGGCGACTGGATCGACGCAATCCCCGAGCGAGGAAAAGTCTTCGAGATAGCCCGTGCCTCAGCCCTGTATCCGTCCAGGATGCCAGGGGCCACCTTCCGGACCCCGGGAACCAGCATTGCGCGACTACGGGATGAGGCTCTCAAAAAGGCGAACGGCTGACAGCCTCCAGCCCATGAACCGATCGTCGAATGATCCTGACCAAGGAGGACACGCTTGAACGAACCCACAACACCGGATCGCGCCACTGAGCTGCAGGCTCACTTGAAGCGCGTCGCAGAACGCGAGGAGGGCATGCAGATCCGGATCGAGACCAAGCTGCTGCACTTGCGGAATCGGCAGCGGGATAACGAGGTTCGTCTTTTGCGGCAGGCTGGCAAGGCCACCAGTGGCGCGAAGAAGGTCTATTGGCTTCGGCAGGCGGCCGAGGCAATGGCGGAGCCTGTCTTCGCGCTCTCAGCGTGTCGCACCGGGTGCTCGCATTGCTGCAATATCACCGTGCCCATCAGCCGAGTAGAGGCCGAGGTGATTGCCCGCGAAACAGGCGCACGCCTGAACAAGAATGCCGGTATGAAGATGGGGGACGAAAGCGCTGATCTTCAGGCCATCGTCAGCGATATGAGCACCATCTACTACGGCATGCCCTGCACATTCCTGAGCAAAGGGAGGTGCAGTATTTATGAGTCTCGGCCTCTATCATGCAGGCTGCTGCTCAACATGGATGACGATGATTTGCTGTGCATCATCACGCCTGAAGCGAAAGTCAATGTTCCGCGTATCAACACCACCGAGCACGAGCTATTGGGCGTGGCGGCATTGGGACTGAACCAGACCTACGACGATATCCGTGAGTGGTTTCCTGAGGGGCTCCCACAGCGGTAGCTTGGAGCAGCTCAGTGCCCCAGGATGCCTCGCCAGATTCGGTGTAACGCCTCAACGGAGGTGCGCAATGTGTGCGCCGTGCGAGGCCACCGTCTTGCCATCCTGTAGGGCGTTAGATGTCGCAGCGCGCGTCGTGCCAGTGAGCGCTTGGGGTTCTGGGGGTGCTGCGAGGATTGTGCACCCGAGTTGGCTCGTTCGATGAATGCCCGCCCCTTATTTGTGAGACGGATTTCCCAGTTCCACGACTTCGGATGTTGGCCTTTGAGGGTTCCTTCCTCCACTAGCCCACGGCGTTCCAAGTCGGGAATGGTCATCATTGCGTCGAGACGGTAGTTACCCCCCCAAAACGCCATCTGCCAGGCGTGAGCAATTTCCTCCCAACGGTTTGCAGTGCGCCAGTGGACAGTTGATCCCTCGTGCCATGCCCCTCTTTGGAGCGATCGAAGCACCTTGAACTGCAAGTTGGTGAGGCGCGGTTGTTTGGGGCGTGGTGTAGGTTCCGCTGCCATGGTGTTGAGGGCGTCAGGTGCTTCGTAACTGACTCATGCGCGGCCACCCCCAGCGGTGCCAGGCGGTCATCAGCAGCATGGTGGTGGCGCTGCGCCCCAGAAAATCCGCCCAGTCCCAGGGGCCTGCAGCAGCTTGAAAGGCGATGCAACACACCAATGCAAGGGAGTAGCAAGCAAGGCTGTTCTTCATGGCGGAGGAGTTGTGTGAACCGTGAATCTTCGGAAAAACTTAGATGGCATTCTAGAGATTTCCCCCTTGAGAATTGATCCAGCCAATTGTTAGAAGCTGTATCAGAGTGAATCCTCTAGGCAGGGCGATGGACAGCGCGCGAACCAAACTTTCGACCATCTTTTCCGGGCCATATTTCAAAGTGAAACGCCCATAAAAAAAGGGAGGCAAGCCCCCCTTTTTCGATCTGGGGCTACTTGATGCCCCAGTGCAAGCTCAGATGGCGAACTTGGCGCGGTCTTCATCGCGGATCCATTTCGGCGCCTTGCCACGGCCTGTCCAAGTTTCACCAGTGGCCGGGTTGCGGTACTTTGCTGCAACGGTCGTGCCTTTGGTGCCGCTTGCTTTGCGCCCGCTTGGAAACACATCGGATTCGGTGAGCCCGAAGGTGGCCACCAGTTCACGGGCCTTGGTGATTGCGCCAGACATCTCTTCTTTGCGAAGTGCTTCAATCTGGGCATCCAGTGCATTGCGTTTTTCGATGAGGTCTTTGTAGCTGACGGGATCGGTCATGTGGTTCCTTTCGGGGGTTGAGATGGGGCAGGGATAGGCTCGGAGAGCCTTAAACAGTGGATGGAAGAGGAAGTGGCGGCACAAACTTCAGGAGTTCAGGCCAGCGGGTGATCTGTGGCGGTGAGTAGCCCTCATCCTGCATGGCTTTGAGGGCCAGAACGATGTTGGGGACGACCAGGGCTTCAATTTCAGGATCTGGGGTCCCACATGGTGCCGGCAGTGCCGTCTCCCATCCAGGGAACGAAGGCCAGGGTACAAGTCTCTGTGAGCCGTTGCGATGTTGGACTCGGATCCAGGCTTGACCTTCAGGCGAGCGCATCACAGCGATGGAGCTGCTCATGGAGTGTTGCCATGGCCATGGATGGCGGGGGGCTGGCGCTTTGGGCTGCGTCGGAACGATGGCCAATCGAGGGCGCTGGGCCCTGCGCAGATTGGACTCATGCAAGCGGGCCGCAGCATCAGCCATCACTCTCTCATGCTCAGCCTTGAAAGAAGCCAGCAGCTCAGCGGTGTTGTTCACCAGGACCAGCCTTTCGGCGTCGGTCAGGAGGCGTCCATTGCCGCCGCCAGCGGAGTAGGCCGGAAGGCCCAATGCATGCGTGCCCCCATACCGCTTGGCAAAGCAGGTGGAACCCAGCACCATCAGTTCGCCATTGTCCTCAACCACATGAATCGCCGCATACACCCCGTGGCCGCAGCCTGGGTTGCCACATTGAACTCGGGCTTTGGGCGATACCGCCACGATGGCCAGCAATCTGGCCTGTTGGCGGGCTGCTTCTCTCGAAGAGACTGGCGTCATGAAGTTGGTGAAGGGTGCGCAGAAATCTGAAGTGGTGCCCCGGTGGCGGGTTACGCCCCGGGGCTATTTTTAGAAACAGCTGCCAATGTAATTTGGCCGGATTCTAGTCGGATTTCTATTGAGTATTCTTGAAACCTGTCACTTTTTGAAAATCGCAGGTTGTGAAGGGCTCGAATTGACCTGGTTATTCAATGGCGTGCACTGGCTGAGCGCGCGCAGAAAGACGCCGCCATCCACGTTTAATGAGCAACCCCGCCAGGAGCCCTAAGGCCACGGCCCCGGATTGGAATTTGTCTTCTGCCGTCAGCAAATGCACATTCACCATCAGGAAGCCAAAGAACATCAGCGCGACGAATGTCACGCTTGAGCCTTGCTTGCGGGTCCAAAAGTACAAGCCAGAAATCACCATGCCTCCAGAGAATGAAACCACAAATTGGTAGAGGAATGGAACTGTCAATCCTTCGATGGAACCCGCGAAGGTCAACAAGCCCGTAATGAAGGCGACTGGGGTTACATGACGCAATTCCAACACGTTCAGTTCTCCTTTGCTGACAGTGATCGCATATTGCTTGTTTCGCATACCAAATCAGAGGCATGAAATTTCATTATGCATAGCCCAAATACAAGGTAAATCGATATCCGCTATATTTGGCGAAATGGAGCGAATTCGTGCGTTTTTCAAAGAAACGCTGCAGTTGAACGGAGCAACTCAAGAATCTGCAGGCCAAAAAAAAGCCCCCATCTTTCGACGGGGGCTCCAGAGAGTTGAGCCATCGGCAACGGCCGGTGGATCAATGAAGTGTTCCGGTGCGGAGCACAGCAGGCTGCTCCATGTCGGACCATTCCAGTGGCGGTAACGTGCGCATGACTTGCGCAACGGCCGGGTTGAGCGCGGCGGCCATGTTCAGAGTGGCCTCGACCATCATGGTCAGGTCCATCATGGCGTACCGGTCCGCCTCAGGCATAGAGCCCAGGGCAGAACGCGCTTTGATCAGTAGAGCGCCGACTTCTAGTAACGGCTGGCGGTTGAAGTCCAGGCCGTGGTTGCCAGCGTATTCCATGATCCATTCACGCTTTGTGAGCGACGAAGCAGCATAGAAGTCCGAAGCGTAAACGCGTCGAACCCAGTCGGCCACATCCTTGATCAGGATGGGTTTGATGGCAGGCTTGTCGCTTGCTTGGGTCATCATCAAATCAGGCACCTGCGCACTCAGCCTCCTCGCGGGCGAGGGATTCGAGTTGGGCACGTGTCAGGCCTTCTTTGGCCATTCGTTGCAGACACAGGCTTGCTGTTTCTGCCGAGCGTTCGCGCACGTCTTTTGGGAAATCGGTGTTGTCGCGGCGCGCTTCAGCTTCTACGAGCATTTGCAGCAGCATTGAGTGGGTCAACATAAATGCGTCTCCAGAAAATGACGGCATTGCCCAGGCGGGCATAACCGTCTAGGTTTGTGAAAATGATTTCTGCCGGGGTGATTCGGCGGTTCAGCCAGGGTGAAAGGCCGTTTTGAAGTTCACATCGCGCAGTTTCAGGCGGTAGTGATTGAGGTAGAGGCTTGAGGTGCTCAGCATTTCAGCGCGAATGGGAGCATCAGCTGGGATTTCATGGTGCTCAGCGATGTACTTGACGGCAATCGCGTACTGCTTGTGGAAGTCCGTGTTGTCGAGTAGGTACGTGTTGACCTTGCCCTTTAAGCCAGAGGTGTTCACAGTCGGTTTGACGGTGATGATTGCTCCGCGCAGCGTGGACGGCTTGCAGTAGCTCACGCCTCGCAGCCGCCCATCGGGCCTGAATACCAGTGCCCTGAGAGGATCGTTCGAAGCTGTAGACGGTGGTTCAGTGGAGTGGATACCAGCAACCCCACTATCGCTCCCCAGAACCGGTTCAACGATTTCAGGATGCGCTTGCAGAGCGGCGTTGATCGCGTCCTCTTCCGAATCGAAGCCATCAGGCCCGGAGTCCTCAAAGCCCCACACTTCACCATCATCGTCATAGGTGATGCGGATGGAGTGTTCAGCCAGGGCTTGTTTCCATTCAGCAGGCTCACGGCCCTGAAACCCACCGTTGGCGATGGGCAGGGCACGTCGAGCCTTGATCTTGAAAATCTCAAGGCGAACGATGAGTGAATCTACGTCTGCCAGGAGGTTGCTGTCACTCCCTGATGCCAGGGCGGACTGCCATCGCTCCACCAGGTGTGTGGTGGGTTCGATGAGCAGGTGTTTTGCGAAGTCGGTGTGGGCCACCAGCTCCTGCTTGAGGGCGAGGAGGGCGGTTTGACTTGCGGTGATCGAGGTGTCTGTATGCATGTCGTTCTTTGGATGAAGAACGGGAATCGAGGCCCATGGGCATCAGATGCCCGTAGGGGTTGGTGAATCGTTGTGCTGATTTGCCGGGAGGCACGGCCAGCTGCCGTATCAAACCTCTGCGCAAGGCGGAGGATGGAATTCGCTTACCCAAGCAGACGGAGGGATTGCTTGGGAAAGCCCCCTGCGGCCCCTGAGGGCGCGCAAGAGAGCGGGGTGCACCAGAACCAAAGGGTAGGGGTGCAAGGATTGACGGTAGGGCCTCTGATGGCCTTCTACCGGTTGTGGGAGCAAAACGTCCCAGCTCAGGCGCCAGAGGGCGGCGTGATTGCGGTGTGCTTGGCCAACTGGATCTCCAGCGTGTCGCCTTCGCTGTCCACGCAGATGAAGAATCCGTTGTGCCAGTGGCCGTTGGCAATGCCGTCCTGCGTCAGCGTCACGGCGAAGTTCACACCTTCGCTGTACCAGCTGAAGCGAACAACCTGGTTCCCGTCATTGGCGACCACATCAGAAGTTTCCCAGTGCTGGAGCAACTGCTGGTTCACGGTCACTGAGTCGGCCTGGTTGAGCATCGCGAGAAAAGCGATGCTGGATTCGAGCAGAGGGGAGCCCTGCGCACGATCGCAAGGCGATGGGGTTTCAGACCCCGCCAATTGGAGGGGCGACGTGATGTCTTTCAGCTGCGTTTGCAGCAGAACATCGCATGCAGCGACCTCAGCATCCGCCCAGGCGTGGCCCAGGGATTCACGATCGGCCGAGGTGGCTGAACTCATCAGTTCACGGTAGGCCGCAACTGACGCGCGCAAGAGCGACAGTTGGGCGTGTGTGAAGCCTACTTGGATCAGTTCGTTGGAATTTGACATGGTGCTCTCTTGAGAAATGGCGAGCACCGGCCCAGAGGGCATCAGTGCCCGTCTGGGTTGGTGGGGATGATTCCGGATCAGGGATCAGGAGCGAGATAGCGGCAAGAACAGCTCCAGCGGATGGTCATCCGCCAGGGGTTCAAAGCCGTAGCGTTGGTAGAAGGGCAGGGCGGATGGTTTTGAGTCCACCAGGATGCCCATTCCACCAACGATGGCGGCGGTCTCGGTCAAACGCTCAATGGCATTGGCCAAGAGGATGCGACCTAGACCGAGGCCCTGTTGCTGGTTCGAAACGGCCAGACGGCCGATGCGGAAGACAGGGATTCGCTGCGGATACTTCTTTGCCTTGGATGCGGAAAACTCTGCGCTGCGCAACTCGCCGATGCTCACCGAGTAGAAGCCGTAAACGGCAGGTGAGGTTTCGGTGTCTGTTGCGACAAACGTGGAAGAGATCCCCTTGTCCATGTGCTGGCGAGCCATGGTGGCCAGCCAGCGGTTCAAATCAGCATTGCCGCAGTCGAATGACTTCCTATCGTGGTGACCACGCAATGGAAGTATTCGAACCATCGATCTTCGCTGCCTCGTAGTCGGCCATGAGCCGTTCGAGTTCCGGCGAGAGTGCCGTTGTGGCGTCAATCCGCTCCAGCACGCGTTTGTAGCCGCGCGCCGTGAGATTGATGATCTCCGTTGGTGTGGAAGTACGTCGCGCGTCTGCTACGGCGGCCTTGACCACAAAGTCTTCAACAGTCACACCCTTCAATGCAGCGGCCGACTTCAGCTTGTGCAGCGAAGTCGGCGATACACCGATAGTGAGGCTTTTGGAGGATTTCGTGGGCATGGCCAACCAGGGCTTGGACGAGGTTCTTCGTGTCCTATGAGTGTAGCCAGGTCCGTTCATCGCGTCACCAGTCCTTGTTGAGTGGCCGGGGCAACGAGATGGGCAAAGCCGTACTCCGTGAGGACCTGATTCCCAGCGACATTGGCTTTAGCGACCTTGGAGGGGTCACCTGCAGCCAAAGTGTTGTGGATGCTTGCGGCCTCGCGGTCAACCGAGGCAGCTTGCATCGGGTGTACGGGTACGCCTTGCATCAACTTCACGGCGTCGTCAGTGCATGTCGGAGCGAGCCCCAGCCGCTGTGCGACGAGAACCTTCACCGCTTGGCACTGGCCGTAGGTCAGGGGTTTGCCTTCAGGAATGCTGTTGGCATTGTTTTGCATAGCTTGATCTCCTAAAAAATGGAAGACAAGCACCGGCCCCGAGGGGCAAACAGGTGCCCGTCATGGGGGGGGAAGAAAAATCTGCTTCAGTTAAGCATCAACGATGCGCGTCGAACGCACCAGATCGTGCGAAGCCATGTACCCGACACCATCCAGCTTCAACCATTTCTGGGTGGAGGATGATGTTGAGAACATGTAGCGAACACCTTCGCTGGTTTTGTGGGCAGTCACCACAAAATGCCCTTGACGCTGGTTGTTGACCAGGTAGGCCTCAGGCTCACCGTTGAGTTTGTACAGGAGGGCCCCCTTGCCGGGGTTGGTCTTGTAGAAGCCGTGGGAGTCAGGGAGGGGTGGTTTGCCCAAGGGGCTGAACTTCAGCCCGTTGAACTCCAGATAGGGTCCAAGGGCATTTGTGTTGCGACTTTCAGTCGCGATGGTTGCTTCCATGATGGGGCTCCAAAGAATCCCGGAGGCAACATCTCCCCAGCGGGGATAGTGCTCCCCGGTGGGTTGGTATGTGTCAGGCCATGCAGCCCGACGTGAATTGCTGGTTCGCCAGATGGCACGGTCAGCTACCGTTTTCGCCGCGAGCATTACGCACGTGGTTGAAATCGCTTTCCTAAGCCCCCTGAATGGGGAGGCTTGGGGAAGCGCCTGCAGAGCCCTAGAGGGGTGTGCAGAGCTTCTTTATTCCGATCGCGCCCGGTGGGGCTCGGTCGAAATGGTGACGCCTTTTAGGCGGATTCTTGACCATCGGTCCGAGAGATTGCGGATACACCACAGATGTCTTCAAGGGCAATGGGTTTGATTCTGCCGTCGTTTTCGTCTATGCGAGCATCGTAGATTCTGAAAGCCATGTCCTGGGTAATTTTCGTTGTGGACCAAAGGATGAACACTGGCAAGGTCAGCGGGTTGTAGGCAGGGATTCCATACGCCTTGAGACCATCGAGTTGTTCTGCCTTGCGCAGTAGCTCCAGCGCTTGCGCGCGGAGTTTCATGGCGTCGGCCGTACTGATTGAAGTTGGATTGTTCATGGATAACTCCGGTGAACTGATGAGGCCCAGCCCCAAGGGGCGTGGTCCTCTCAGGGTAATCAGGGTTTTGGGATCAGATCTACACCCAGCAATCGCGCAGCCTCAAGGATGTCGCTGGTCCTCATGTTCTGAGGAACAACCGTCGCGATGCGGGCTTCGAGTTGATCGAGCAATATCTTGTTGGTGCGATAGGTCTCGTAGAGGCTCGCCGAGAGCCAGTAGCTCTCGTTTTGCCCATGGTAGACCCCGAAGTCAACAAGGTGTTGCAATGGGATTTCTGTCGTGGCAAGGTGAACGTAGAGCCGTCCTACCTTGGTGATCAGGACGCTGGCCGGTGTGCCCTTGCGGTACCGGGGGACAACCACCAGCGTGTCTCCAGTTTTTGGGGCCGGGAATTTGGCCATGTCGATTTCTCCGTTGTGACTTGGGGCCCGTTCCCATGAGGCTCGTGAGCCCCATGGGGTTGGTTGGTCATGCACCTTGGCGTTTGATGGCGCGCTTGCGGTACTGCCACAGCGTCACCATCGCGGTGATGCGAGTTGCACCGGTAGAGAGCACCTGCAGGTCAGGTCCATGGCTGTCATCGGGGGGAATCTTGATGTCGCAATTCCACCCGTTCGCTCCGAGCTGAAACCCGCCCAGAACCGCAACATCAGCTTTGGTGTTGGGACATCTCCGCATCAGAAAGCCGGGGGCCTGCGCGATGGGATGGTTCGTGTTCAGTTCCAGGTAGAACTCACCGTCATCCTGGATGATGACCTGGTGTTTGTTTGCAGGGGGAATCATGCTGCCGAAACCTCACCTTTGACCGCTAGGGTCACTTTCTGCGGCAGGGCTTCAGGGTGGTACTTCAGAGCCGCGTTGATCGCGTCATCGAAGCATTCCCACTGGTCAGCATCGCAGCCGCTGTACCCGAAGTACCCGCCACCGGTCTCGTAGACCTCGATCGCGACTTTGCGCAATGCCGTGATGGCCTGCTCCCGGGAGAGCCCCTCAAAGCCGCCATTTTCGACGGGGAGGTTCTGGCGAACTGCTGCGCGAAAACGCTCCAGGTCGCTGATCATCATCTCAACGGCGTCGAGGATTGGCTGAGCGGGGGTTTTCTGAAGCCCTTGGGCCCACTCGCTGCAGAGCAGGCTCAGCGCTTGGTTGGGGGATGTGCAATGGGCATCCGAGGATGCGTTGATTTCCTGAGTTGTCATGGTTGTGCTCCAAATGGAATGACGGGTCTCAGCCCTGCGGGCTGTCGAGCCCGTCAGGGGTTGAAAATTTGCTTGCTGAGACTTTCAGCTCGGGACTACCAATCGCACTGAACAGATCCCACCAGGTGGGTTGTCTCGTGCTCATCGCCTTCGTTGATGCCATCACCGTTGGGGAGAACCACTGCGATCTCGAAGTCTTCAAGTACCTCGATGCCTTGTCGGTTGTGGAACTCGTCCAGAACCGCCTTTGCAATCTCAGTTTTCTCACCTAGGGTGAGGGATTCCGGTTCAGCTGGGAACCACCAGCAGTCATAGTCCAGGTAGATGAACCGTTTGCCAACTGGCTCTGGTGCAAAACCCGTTACGAGGTGCCCGGGGAAGGCGACTCCGTTGTCGTTTGTGAACGTCACGGTGTCGCCTACATTGAACTCACAGGGGATCGGTGAGAGCTTTTGGGCGTCGCTGCTGAGTGGATATCGCGCTCCCTCAATGAAGTGGGGCTTTTGGCTAAATGCGGGCATGGGGCTCCTAGTAGCGGTCCCACACCTTGCGGTGCAGGCCCGCAAGGGTTGAAGGTGTCTCTGGCGCCAGAAAGGTTGCTCAGCAGTTCTTTGCAGCCTCTTCGATCCATTCGGCGTACTCGACCTCGCGGCCAAGGTGCCGGGATATCCGGGCGTGCAGTAGCGTGTCGTCATCCCACGGCTTGGGTGTCACGTGCTCAAGGGCTTCGGTCAGCAGCGCATCACCTTTGCGGCGTGCTGCAGTCCAGGCTCTGGTCCAGGTGTCTTTCAAGTCGTTGCTGTAGGGGTCGTTCCAGTCTCGCTGGAACTCCTCCTCAAAGGCGGCACGCATCTCTGCGTCGTCAGTTGGCTCAAGTTGGGTTGTCATAGACGATCCCTTGTCGAAGCTTGGACGGATCAGGCTGGCATCGCTGCTTTAGCAGCAGCACCGTTGATCTTGTCCCGCACCAACTCGTGGCTCAGGCTGGCCAGGTCATGGAACTTCCAGCAGGTACCGTTGGGCTCACGTGCGTAGATCGTCGTGATGCGGCCAGACAGGAACTCCGCGAAGCGGAACGTCTCCAGGCCCAAATGATGGCCGTAGCGCATGGGCGGCAGGCATTCCAGTGCTTCGAAGAAGTCATCCTCCTCGATGCGCTGGGGCTCAGACTTGTAGCTGGCTTCCTGCATTTCGATGAAGGAGTTCATGTCCGTCACCATGATCTCGACACCGCGCTCCAGGGCCATTTCTTCACGGGTTTGACGCTTGAAGTGCGACCGCAGTACGCCATCACCGAAGTCCTTGGCAGTGTCGATGCATGTAAGCGTCGTTTTGCCAGAGAGGGTGGCGTAAAAAACTTGGGGGTTGTCATTGCTATCCATGGGGTTCTCCAGTGAAAAGCGAAGCCATGCCCCCATGCGGGGATAGGCCCCGCAAGGGTTAAACAAGGTCAGAAGGGAATGAAGGTGGGGCTAAACCCATCCTCTCTCCCTGAAGGAAATCATGCCGGCATTGCGCCAGCAACGGGACAGCAGGAAACGTACTGTGTTCCGTCCCAGCGCTGCAGGTCCTCGAAAAGAGGATGGTCTGTGGAGCGGCGGG
>Ga0307998_1001126_pt1 | contig 14596 bp, 8 predicted proteins | sample Davwhametageno37_FD_203147 | JGI IMG/M metagenome (GOLD analysis project Ga0307998, IMG submission 203147) | Marine microbial communities from Davis Island wharf, Antarctic Ocean - #37 | ecosystem: Environmental > Aquatic > Marine > Unclassified | place: Antarctic Ocean: Davis Island wharf... | reverse complement strand
GCGTGGCCACCAAGCCCATCATTGCCGATGGCGGCATCCGCAGCCACGGCGACATCGCCAAGAGCATCCGCTTTGGCGCCAGCATGGTGATGATCGGCTCGCTGTTTGCGGGCCACGAGGAGTCACCAGGCAAAACGGTGGAAGTGGACGGCGCGCTATTCAAGGAGTACTACGGCTCGGCCAGCGACTTCAACAAAGGCGAGTACAAGCATGTCGAAGGCAAGCGCATCCTGGAACCTATCAAGGGCAAACTGGCCGAGACGCTGATCGAGATGGAGCAGGACGTGCAAAGCTCCATCAGCTACTCGGGCGGCACCAAGCTGATGGACGTGCGCAAGGTCAACTATGTGATCCTGGGCGGCGACAACGCAGGCGAACACCTGCTGATGTAACCCAGAAGCCGGGCGCGGATTCCGGCGCGGTCAGGCCCGCAGCAGGTTCTGCGCCATGTGGTGCAGGTCATGGCCGGGCTTGGCCAGGGCATCCACGATGCTGAAGTGGTTCAACCCCGGCAAGGCCACGCTGCGGGGCACGAAATGGCTGCCCCAGGCGTCTTGCATGAGCTGGTTCTGGCGCAGGAACTCGGGGCTTTCATCGGCCCCGACGGCGCAATACAGTGTGCCGGTGGGCGGCTCCAGCAAACGCGCAGGGCTGCATTGCAGTACCTGCTGCTCGGTCAGGTGCAACACCGACTGGTACATGGGCGTATGCATGACGGGTTCGAGATCGTGCACCCCAGAGATCGACAGCGCATTGCGCACCAAGCCATCTGGCAAGCCCTTGCCGATGAGCGACCACACGCTGGTGAGCAGCAGCGCCGCCAGTTGCCCGCCAGCAGAATGCCCCGCCACGGTGATCCGCTGGGGGTCGCCACCATGGGCAGCAATGTGGTGCCACACCCAACCCAGAGCCTTCTCCATCTGCCGCGCGATGTGAGGAATGGTCACCGGCGCCTGCGGAGTGCCCGGGCACAGCGCGTAGTTCACCACCACCACACAAAACCCGGCCTGGGTGAAGGGCGGCGCGATGAACGAGTGATCGGATTTGTCGAGCGACCGCCAGTAACCGCCGTGGATGAACACCAGTACCGGCACCGGCCCACCCGCGGTGCGGGTGGACGGAAACACGTCCAGGGTTTCCCCGACACCTGTGCCATAGGTCACATCCAGCGCACAGGGGACATTGGCGCGTACCTGGGCCGAGTCTTGCGCCCAACGCTGGAAGTAGTCCATGTGGTCAGGGACCAGGGCGCGGTTGTTGTACATGCGCTCCAGCCAGGCGGGGTCATACAGGGGCAAGGTCATGGGCAGTGGTCTCCGTGTAGTGCAGGCTACATTCCGCGCGGTGGGGTGCGCCCTCTGAAGGCTCGGCAGGCACAGAAATGACGCTGGTGCTACAGAATCATCTGGCCAATCGCCGTACGCTGCAAGCTCCGTGACAGGCTGCAGCGCCAAAAAGGCACATGATGCCAACAGAGACGCCCTTGAATACCTTTTCGCAGCAGAGCAACGCCATGACCACCACACCGCTTCGCATCGCCGTTCTTGGCATTGGCATGATGGGGTTGCCCATGGCCAGGCGGCTCAGCGAAGCAGGCCACAGGGTGCACGCCTGGAACCGCACCCGCGCCAAGGCAGAACCGCTGACGCAATGGGGGGTGACCGTGCACGGCAGCCCTGCCGATGCCGTCAAGGACGCCTACATTGCCATCAGTCTGCTTGAGAACGGCCCGGTCGTGGGCCAGGTCCTGTTTGAACAGGGCACTGCCCGGGCGATGCGCCCAGGCGCTCTTTTCATTGACATGGCCTCCATACAGCCCAGCGAGGCCCGCGACCACGCGGCCCGCCTGGGCGAGCTGGGCCTGACCCACCTGGACGCACCGGTATCGGGTGGCACCGTCGGTGCCGAAGCTGGCACCCTGGCCATCATGGCTGGCGGACGGCCTGAAGACTTTGCCCGTGCCCGGCCCGTGTTCGCCTGCCTGGGGCGCGCCACGCATGTGGGGCCACACGGCGCCGGGCAACTGGCCAAACTTGCCAACCAGATGATCGTGGGCATCACGATTGGCGCCGTGGCCGAAGCGCTGCTTTTTGCCGCCAAGGGTGGTGCCGATATGGCTAAGGTCCGCGAGGCCATCAGTGGTGGTTTTGCCGACAGCCGCATCCTGCAGTTGCATGGTCAGCGCATGGTGGAACGCGACTTTGCGCCCCGGGGCCGCATGGCTGTCCAGCTCAAGGACATGCGCAATGCTCTGGCCACGGCCAGGGAGACGGGTTTCGACGCCCCCATCACCGCATTGTTCGAGGCGCTGTATGCCGAGGGTGTGGACCACGGTCTGGGCGAACTGGACCACAGCGGTCTCTTTGTAGAGCTGGCCAGTCGCAACGCAATGCAATAATTTTTGAGCACGACTTGCAGAGTGCTAAAAAATTAGTGCATAATTCGAGGCTCTGCAGCAATGCAGACAAATTTAAAAGATTTGGGTTCTTAGCTCAGTTGGTAGAGCAGCGGACTCTTAATCCGTAGGTCGAGTGTTCGAGTCACTCAGGACCCACCAAATCAAGCCGCAAGGCACAAAAAGCCTGTTACCCATAAGTAGCAGGCTTTTTTGTTTTCAGACCGATTGCTTCCCCGCTCGCGGCAGCCCGGCCCCATGGCCCGGAGTCGTCCGCCGGCAGCACCATCGTCTGGCCGCCTGGGGCCCACGGCCCCGGTGTCCGCCCTCCACGGGTGGCAACGGATGTGTCTTTGCGAGAACCGCCGCGTGCTCTGCCCGCTGTGAGCCCACCATGCCATGGTGACCAGGCAGCGCCACAGATGCGCACCGTTTTTTCGAACCATGAATCCAGGCATCTACTCTTCGCGTACCTGTTTCAGTCGGGCGGCAACAATGCTGAGGCAGCAATTGCAAACAAATGTCTTGCGAAGCGGCACGGCACGCTCCCTTCGATACACTTTGTCATACAAGTGACACCACCCAGGCATGGATCCGATGCGCCCATCCGCCAGGTACGAGCCAGTAAAAAGAACACTGTGAAATCCATTTCCGCCACCCGTGCACTCCCCCTTTTTATCGCGCTGATCACTGCCGGGCTGATTTCTGCCCCCACCCCGCAAGCCAACGCCCAGACAATCAAGGCCCGCAACACTGCTGCCAAAGAGAAGGCACTGGTACGCCAGGAGCGTGAGGTCGCCCGCGCAGTGCAGACCAGCGACAGCGCGCGCGAAACCAATCCATTGACCACTCCTGCGCTACCCGCACGGCAGTGGAAAGTCAGCCTGAAGGAACTGGGCGTTGGGCGCCCAATCGCATTGCGCGGCGTGGAGAGTGAAGCCAGCGTGGGGGTGGGCGTAAGGCGTGACGAGGTCGTGGAAGCCGCCAAACTGCGCCTGACCTTCACGCTGTCGCCCGCATTGATCCCGTCACTGTCGCATCTCAAGCTGATGCTCAACGACGAAACCTTGCAGACCGTGGTGCTGGACAAGGAGCGGCTGGGCACGCCGCAGACGGTCGAACTCAACATTGACCCGCGCTATTTCACCGACTACAACCGGTTCCGCTTCCAGTTCATCGGCCACTACACGATGGAATGCGAGACGCCCACCCATTCAAGCCTGTGGGCCACCATCAGCAACGATAGCCAGCTGGAGCTTTCGTTGCGGCAGATCCCCCTGCGCAACGACCTCGCGCTGCTGCCTGCTCCGTTTTTCGACCCCCGCGACAACCGCCCCGTGAAGCTGCCATTTGTGTTCGGTAGCCAACCCAGCACCGGCACGCTCAAGGCATCGGGCTCCATCGCCAGCTGGATCGGCATGCTCGCAGGCTACCGAGGCAACCAGTTCCCCGTGCTGGAGAACCAGTTGCCGCGCTCGCATGCCGTGGTGCTGGCCACCAACGGCCAACGCCCCGCGTTCCTGCAGGACATGGCGCCGGTGACCGAGCCTACGATCTCCATGGTCAACCACCCCGAAGTGCCGGGGGCCAAACTGCTGCTGGTGCTGGGCAAGGACGACGCCCAGCTGCAGATGGCGGCCGACGCCTTGGCCCTGGGCAAAGCGGTTTTGTCTGGGCAAACCATTGCAGTCAAATCGCTGGACTATCCCGCACTGACCAAGCCCTACGACGCCCCGCGCTGGATAACCACCCAGCGGCCCGTGAAGCTGGCCGAGCTTGTGGGCAGCCCCTCGGACCTGCAACTGCGCGGCACGGTGCTCAATGACACGGTGAACATCTACACCCGTATGGCCCCAGACCTGTTCACCTGGAACGCCAAGGGCGTGCCACTAGACCTGGCCTACCGCTACACCCCCAGCAGCGTTTCGGACAATGGCAGCCTGAACATCTCCATCAACAACCAGTTCATCCAGTCCTACCCGCTGCAGTCGCGCGATGAGCGCACCAGCGGCAAGAACACCGTGATGCTGCCCCTGTTCGACGATGGCAACGCGCAAAACCGTTCGGACCTGAAGATCCCCGCCTTCATGATCGGCGGCGACAACCAGCTGCAGTTCGCGTTCCAGATCCCACCCAACGACTTGGGCCGCTGCAAGTCCGCGCCCCCCACCGAACTGTTTGCGGCCATTGATCCGCAGTCCACCATCGACCTGACAGGTTTTCGCCACTACCTGGCCATGCCCAATCTGGCGGCCTATGCCAACAGCGGCTTTCCCTTCACCCGGGTGCCCGACCTGGCCCAGACCTCCATCATCTTGCCCAACCAGCCCAGCACCGCAGACATCGAGGTCTTCCTGACCTCCGTAGGCCGCATGAGCGCCTCGACTGGCTATCCAGGCACCCGCTTTCAGCTGCTGCGCGCTGCGGACGCCAACAAGGCGGGTGACACAGACATCCTGATCGTGTCGCATGCAGACGCCGATGGTTTGCTGGAGCAATGGAAGAACCACCTGCCAGCCCTGCTGGCCGCTGGCGCCCGGTCGGTGCAGCCCCTGGAACGCGCGCTGGGCTCGTTCATCGAGCTGTTCAACCTGGAGTCCGAGCACCGTCTGTCCGCCTCCGGAGGACAGGCCGTGCTGCAGGGCACGGGACCGCTGGCGGCGGTCACAGGGTTCGAGTCGCCCTTGCACAGCGGACGCAGTGTGGTGGCGCTCACGGCCACTGACAAGGAAGCCATGGGGCTGTTGAGCCAGAGCCTGAACGATGCGGGCAAGATCAAGAGCCTGCGCGGCGATCTGGGCCTGATGCGGGGCGACGCCATCGAGAGCTTTCGCATCAAGCCGGTCTACTACGTGGGCGACCTGCCGTGGTGGCAACGCCTGTGGTTCCACCTGCACAGCCACCCCTTGCTGCTAGCGTTGGCGGGTATTGCCACTGGCCTTCTGCTGACATTCATTGTCTATGGCGCCCTGCGTACCATGGCGCGCCGCCGACTGGCCTCCCAGCATGACTGATCCCATTCGTCGGCGTACCGCCTTGCAAGCAGGCGGTGGTGCCGCGCTGCTGTCCTGGCTGCCCAGCCTCCGCGCACAGCCCAAACCCAGTGCAGACCGACTCGGGTGGCCTGCCTGGGAAGCGTTCAAGGCACAGTTCATCAACGAAGGCGGCCGCGTTGTTTCCGACGATGCCGAGGGCGGGCAGACCTACTCCGAAGGTCAGGCATACGCCTTGTTTTTTGCTTTGGTGGCCAATGACCGTGCCACCTTTGACAAGTTGCTGCGATGGACCGAAAACAACCTGTGCGACGGAGACATGACAGCCCGGCTGCCTGCCTGGCTATGGGGCAAACGCCCCGATGGCACCTGGGGGGTCATCGACAGCAACGCAGCCTCTGACGCCGACCTCTGGATTGCCTACGCACTGGGCGAGGCAGGTCGTCTGTGGAACGTGCGTAGTTTCCGCGCACTCTCGGCCCTGCTGGCTGCCCGTATCCTGCGCGAAGAAACTGCCAACCTGCCGGGCCTTGGGCTGACCCTTCTACCGGCGCCCCAGGGATTTGTGCAAGGAGACGGACGCTGGCGCCTGAACCCTAGCTACATGCCCATGCACCTGATGCACTGGCTGGCGGCTGTGGACCCGCAGCCCGAATGGAAGCAACTGGCGGACAGCTCGCTCAGGGTCATCCAGGGCGCATCGCCCAAGGGCTTTGCCCCCGACTGGACCGTGTACGACGCCAAGCGGGGTTTTCTGGTGGACGACAAGGGCAAGGAAAAAGGCCAGGGCAGCTACAACGCGATCCGTGTCTATCTATGGGCTGGCACGCTGCACGCCAACGCACCAGGCCGCAAGGCCCTGCTGGATAACCTGCAGCCCATGGCACGTTTTGTGCGCGAGCAGGGTTACCCGCCAGAGTCCATCGACATTCAGACGGCACAGGCCTCGGGCCCTGCACCCTCAGGGTTCTCTGCAGCGGTGCTGCCGTTCTTGCGGGCCGTGGGGGACGACCGTACCCTGCAATCGCAGCGCATGCGCCTGGAGGCCCGCCCGTTGCGCCCTACCGCCTACTACGAGCAGGTGCTGGGCTTGTTTGGGCTCGGCGCCATGGAGGGGCAATATCGCTTCACGGCAAGCGGGCAGCTCACTGTACGGTGGACACCGTGAAACACCACACCCGTCATTGGCTGCCGTCACTGACCTTGCTTGCAGCGGCCTGCCTGCCCGCGCAGCAAGGTGTGCTTGCCAGTACTCCGCCCGCCATCGAAGCAGAATTGCTGAGCGGCGCGCGCATGTGGGCCAGCAAAAACCGCCCCGATATGGCCCGCCAGTTGGTGGACAAGCTGCTGGCGATGGACCCCAACTCTCCGGAAGGCCTGGCCACACTGGGTGATCTGGCACTGCGCGAAAAGAAAACTGATGAGGCCCAGCGTGTACTGGCCACCTTGCGTGCACGCCATCCGGGTCACGTACTGACCCAGGAACTGGAAACCCTGGTGCGCGTGTATGGCCCCGACCGCGAAAAAATCGCCCAGATGCGCCTGATGGCGCGTGCAGGCCGCAAGGTCGAGGCCGCCGACCTGGCGCGCGAGCTGTTTCCACAAGGTCCACCCACGCTCGGCGGGCTGGCACTGGAATATCATCAGATCATGGGATCGACGGCCAAGAAGAGCACCGAGTCCCAACGCCAGTTGGCCAGGCTGTACCAGCAGACCGGGGAGTCTCGCTACCGACTGGCACAACTGGAGTTGCGCATGTACCAGGGCGAAAACCCAACGGCCGTGGTACAGGAAATCGAGGTGCTGGCAAAGCAGCCCGACACGAATGCCCAGCAACTTCAAGACCTGTGGCGTCGCGCCCTGGACCGGCTGGCCAACACTCCAGCCAACCTGCCCCGTGTGCGCGCATTCCTGCAGCGCTACCCGGCCGATAACGCGATGGTGGAACGACTGGCTGCCATGCAGCAAGCAGTCGAACGCGCAGCGCGCCTGGCCCGTGACCCGGCCAACATAGCCCGCCAGGCAGCACGCACCGCCCTTGACCAGGGCAACATTGACTTGGCTGAAGAACAGATCCAGGCAACGCTGGCGTTGCGGCCCCAAGATGGCGAGAGCCTGGGCAACCTGGGGTTGATCCGCTTGCGCCAGGGTCAGCATGCGCAAGCGCAGGAACTGTTCAGCCAAGCCTATATGCTGACGCGCCAAGGCCGATGGCAGGAGCTACAGGCCACCGCCAGGTTCTGGGGACTGTTGCGACAGGCCGACAGGGCTATCGAACAAAATGAACTGGGCACCGCCGCCAACCTGGCCGAGCGTGCGTTGCAGATGCAACCCCAAAGTGCCGACGCATTGACCACTCTGGCCGGCATTCGCGACCTGCAGGGCGACCATGCGCTGGCGCAAGACCTCTACCAAAAAGCACTGCAGCAGGAGCCAGACGGCACATCCGCCATCAAAGGTCTGGCGAGTCTCTATGCCCGCACCGGTCGCGTCACCCAAGCGTTGGCACTGCTGGCAGAGGCCGCCGCACGCGATGCAACACTCGCCACAAAACTATCCAGCGCCCAGGCTGATGTGCTGGTGGCCCAAGCAGAGGACGACCTTCAGGCACAGCGCCTCGGCCCCGCACTGCGTGCGCTGGAATCTGCAGTGGTGCTCGCCCCCGACGATGCGTGGATACGGCACCGCCTCGCGCGTGTTTACGTTCGCCTGGGCCGACCCCAGGAAGCGCTGCACGCCATGGATGAGGGAGTTGCGCGTATTCCGTCAGGCGCAGTCAACGCCGAGATGTTGTATGCCCGTGCCCTGATACGTTCGGCCCTGGACGATGACAGCGCAGCCCTGGCAGACATGAAGCGGATACCTACCGTCGATCAGACAGACTCCATGCGCGCGCTGGTACGGCGCTCGAGCGTCAAGTCGCTGGTCACCAAAGCCCTGACGACGCTGCCCCCTGCAGACGTCGAGGAACTGCTACGCCAGGCAGAGGAAACAGCAGGCAATGAAGCAGACCTGCTCTACACCGTGGCCAATGCCTGGTTTCGCCGTGCGCAGCCTGCAAGAGGCGTAGCGGTTTTCACCCGCTTGGCGGCCCGCGTACCCGCGCTGACGCTGGACACCCAACTGGACTACGCCCAATTGCTCAACCGGGCGGAGGACGATTCCGTTCTGGCCGAGCAATTGCCCCGCCTGCTGCAAGCCACGGGCTGGACCACCGAGCAAGAAGCCCGGCTGGTTGCGCTGTACACAGCGCACCAGGAGCGGCTCATCGAACAGCAGCGCCAGGCCGGTCGAACAAGTGAAGCCTCGCGTCTGGCGCGCAAGGCGTTGCCGCTGCCTGACACACTTTCTACGCCGCGCCAACGCACCCAGGCCCAGGCCCGGTTGCTCATAGCTGCGGCCGAATATGCCGATGCCGCACAGTTGCTCAAACCTCTGGCATCCGCGCAACCCGATGACCTGTCTGTTCGCATAGCGCTGGCTGACGCCCTGTCACGCCTCCAGGGCTCAGGCGACACGCGGGCCGCAGCCGACGAAGCCACGTGGTTGAAGGAGCACATCCCAACCGGCGATGCGGGGCAACAACTGGCGCTGCTGCGCATATGGCAACGTATCGGCCGCATGGACGAGGCGCGGACAATGGCGACCCGATTGCTGGAGGCCTTCCCGCAGGACAGCGACGTGCTGCTGCATGCGGCTCGCCTGGAGCGGGCCAACCGCAACTACGCGCAGGCCATGGTGTTCTTCCGCAGCGCACTCATGCTGGAGACACGCGGAAAGGACGCTGCACCCGCCACGGCACCTGACATCCAAGCCCAGGCATCCAGTGACTCAGAGCGCCCACTGGTTCTTCAGCAGAGCTACACACTGTCCGTGCCCGCAGATCCCGCCGTTATCGCCAAGATCCAAGGCGAGATCGACGCTATCGAGGCGAGGCGCCAGCCGCGGATCGAAGCAGGGCACCAGGCACTGAACAAGCGCTCCACCGACGGCATCTCCAGCCTGCACGGCTGGGAACGTCCCGTAGTGGCGTGGATGCCGCGAGGCTATGACGGACACTATTTCTTGCACGTGGATCGGGTGCAGCTTGATGCGGGTGACCTCCCTACTGACGGCTCAGACTTGCTCACCTTTGGGCAAGTGGCGGCATTGCCACCAGGATCCCCTTTTGCCACTGAACGGCGCCAACGCGGCCAGGGCACCAACCTTGGTTTCGGCTATGTGGGGGATGACCTCGAGTGGGACATTGGGACCACCGGGGTCGGCTTTCCGGTGACCAATGTGGTGGGTGGCCTGGCCAAGACCGGTGATCTGGGCCGCTACAGCTACAAGCTTGAAGCGTATCGGCGCCCCATCACCGGCAGCCTGCTGTCGTATGCGGGGGCACGCGACCCCATCACCGGCCAGGTGTGGGGCGGCGTGGTAGCGACTGGCGCTGCGGGCCGCCTTTCCACCGACATTGGGCCCTACAACACCTCGCTGAGCCTGAGCCTGGCAGCCCTCACCGGCAAAAATGTGGCAACCAACACCCGCGTCCAGCTGCGATGGGCACTGGACCGCGATGTGTGGCGCCACCGCGATGGCGTGGTCAACCTCGGTGTTGCCGTGTCAGCGTGGCACTATGGCAAGGACCTGTCCGAATACAGCTTCGGCCACGGGGGCTATTACAGTCCGCGCAACTACGCGTCCATCGCACTGCCTTTGGAGTGGAGCGGACGCCGCGGCGCATTGACCTGGCTGGCTCGCGGATCCGTTTCTGTTTCACGCAGCAGCAGTGGCGATAGCGACTACTTTCCGCAAAGCGCACTTCTGCAGTCCCTGGCACGTGCGCGGCTGGCGACCGACGGTAGCGTTCCAGTCTATGCGGGCAGTTCGGGCTCGGGTTTCGGGCGGTCGTTCCGGGGTGCGCTGGAGTACCAGGTCACGTCACACCTCGCATTGGGTGCGCAGCTGGAGCTGGACCGCTCGGCCTACTACGCACCCACTAATTTCATGGTGTACGGCCGCTACCGTTTCGAACCTGGCGGGGCTCCGCTGGACAACCGCCCACGGCCGGTGCAGACCTATTCGAGCTTCTGACATGTCCTTTGCATCTGCATCACAACGCAAGAGCCCCCCTGCACCGGGTGTTCTGCGCTCGCTCGCCATGCGCCTCAGGCCCTCGTTGGGCACTGCCAGCGCCGTCCAACCGACGACGACCATCGGCATTGCAGACCTGCCAGATGGCATTGGCCACTTGCCCTCCCATGTACCCGTCTCTCTGGTTGCCGCCGACAGCGGAAGCGCTGCGGTATGGTTCCCTGCGCTGATCGAAGACGCTTTGGCCGCTGGCCCCTTGGGGCTGGTGGCGTCCAGCACGCAGTGGTTGGACGAACTCCTGGAACGCCCCGCAGTGCGGGCGGCCTACTGCTCGGGCAAGATCAAGCTCTGGGTACTATCGCCTGGCATGCAGGTGCACGTCCAGCGCCATGGTCTCCTCCCACTGATGCAGGAGCTTGAACGCACTGGCCTGCTGCCACAGCACGCACTCTATCTCTGCGACGCACAAAACCTGTTGTCCGGATTGAGCATGACCCAACTCGCCCGGGTCAGTGACCAGCTCAGCGCCCTGTGCCGCCAGCGACAGCGCCCGGTGGTGTTAGCGTTCTCGCCACCGCTGGACGCCACTGCGCTCTTGCCAACGCTGCGCAACCTGTGCCAGATGTCCATGCACATCGCCACCCTGAACGCCGACGCTGACCGCTGGCGTCTCAATCTGGACCGCTGGGGTTCGGACATGGGGGCCCTTTTTCAGACCGCCTTTGGCTTGGTCCACGACGTCAGCACACACCGCCTTACAGCGGACGGCACCCGTACCCAGGGTGCCATACCCGAGCTGGTCACTGCAGCAGACCAGTGGAGTGTGTTGGCAACCCGGGCATCGGTAGAGGGTCAGCGCGGTGTGCCTGGCCACTGGCGCATCGTGGACGACCTGGAGGACATCGAAGTGGCGGCAGCCAACAGCGTGGCGTCCACTGTGCTGATCGACGCGGGCGCGGCTAGCGACTTTGAAGCCCGCGCTCGCCTGGTGCACCAGTTGCGTCTTTCTCGCCCCCCCACCCTCAAGATCGTGGTGCGCGAAAACCTGGGCAAGTTGCGCACCCACAGCGAACAGGCCCTGCTGCATCTGGGCGCCACCGTGGTGGTCTACAAAGAGGTGGGGTTCTCAAGACTGCTGCAACTACTGCAAGACATCAGTACACAGAGCCACACCCGCAGAGTGCACCCTGACTACGCACAGGCGCTTGACAGCTTCATGCCTCCCCGCGAGCGCGGCTACCAGGCCCCGGCACGGTTCTGCGCGCTGGTACGCGGCATGCTCGACCGTACCCAAGGCATTGGTCTGTCACACAGCCTGGTGCGGCTGAACATGTTGGACCAGATTCCGCACCTCGATGCGTTGCGCGCATGCCATACCTCGCGCGACGGTGACCTGTTCACTGCGGACCACGAAGCTGTCTACGTGTTCCTGTTTGCCTGCCGGGAGCCCGATGTGGAGCTGGCACTGCAGCGTGTATTTGCGCTGCCGCTGACCCAGCTGTTCACCTCGCAGGCTACGGACTGCTCAGAGACCGGCATACGCGCGATGGCCGACCAGTTACAGGAGTCCCTGCGCAAGGGTGTGCAGGACTACAGTGCCATCCTGACCGCCATCAGCGCGCCCGCACCTGCAGCTCTGGTGCATCCTCCTGCACAGCCTGTGGCGCAGGTACCAGCGGACGTACCCGCACTGCCTTCGCACGCCAGCGCAGAGAGCCTGCAGCCCACAGCCTTGCCTCTAGTTGCAACAAGACTGCCCATGCGCCTCCATCCCATCGGACGGCGTGTCGTTCCGCGCCCCCTTGGGAGGACATCCACATGACAGGATGGATGTTTGTCTACATGCTGCTGGGTGCTCTGCTGGCCTGGCCTTGCGCCTGGCTCCTGCGCCGCGTCCTGCAGGCTCGCCAACCGCTGCGCTGCGTACAGCCATATCGTCCCCACCTACCGCCAAGCGAATCCCTCATTCCTCCGCAAGGCGGGATGCACAAGGCCCCATGAACAAAGAGTTTGCATGCGTGTGATTGCTGTCGTTTCGCCGCTCGGTGGGTCCGGGCGTACCACCTTGGTCGCACACCTGGCGTCCCTGGGCGCCCATCAAGGCCAGAACATGTTGGCCGTGGAACTCTGTGCCCAGAATCTGCTGGGCATTCACCTGGGCATGCCCCGCCCCGCCACACAAGGGTGGGCGGCACTCGCAGCCCAGGGCTCATGGTGGGCGGACGGCAGCTTCGACAACGCTGACGGCGTCAGCGTTCTGCCATTCGGTCCGGCTGCGCCGGAAACCATCACGTCGCTTCACAAGCTGCTGGAGGCCAACCCGCAGTGGCTGCAAGAACAGATGGAACTGCTCGACGTGCCGGAACACTGCACGGTACTGCTGGACACACCGCAATGGCCCTCGCCTCTTGCGGATGCTGCGCTGCGCTGCGCAGACACGGTGTTGGTGGTACTGGAAGCATCCGCACGCGGATGCGCCAGTGCTGACAATGTAAACACCATGCTGAAGACATCACCAGCAGCTCCCCATGCACAGGGCATCGCGGTGGCGCGTTTTGACCCACGCCGGACATCGCACCGTGAGGCGCTCAGCACACTGCGACAGCAGTGGGGAGGCCAATTGCTGCCCTACACCGTGCACGAAGACGAAAACCTCTCACGTGCGCTTGCAACATCGCAGTGCGTAAACAGCATGGCACCGCACGCGCAGTCCTCGCACGATCTCCAGGGCATCTTCCGTTGGCTGTCCGCGGCGCCCCCGTTGCAGCCGCTGCCGACACCCGCTGCTGGAGCCGCCAAACCATGACAGACCCAGCTTCCGCACACAGGGCGCTGGTTTGGCTCCGAGGCTGGCTGGAGGTTGACCCCGGAGCTCCCTGGTGGATGTGGCTCTGGCGCTGCTTTGTCCTGCCTCCCTCGCCGCAGCGCGCGCTGCGGCCCTGGTTGCTGCGCCCAGTGCGCGGGCTTTGGGCAGGACTTTGCTCAACCATGCGCTGGCTCTGGAGAACCATGGCACTGGCGCTGACACTGCTTTTCTGGCCCATCCGGCTTTTTCTGCGCGCCATGGACCGTCTGGCCACCCACGTCAACGTGGGAAAGGGCATGCGGCTGGCCGACCAGTGGCTCACACCTGCCCTCGAAATCCCTGGTCTGCGCTGGGTGATCCTGGCCGTGGGCGCGGTGACGGGCTTGGTGGTCATGACCACCCCCTTCAACTGGTTTGGGCAACTGTTGTTCATGCTGCTTTGCTGGGGACTGTCCCTGGTGCTGCGGCGCCTGCCAGGCCGTTATCCATCGCTGGCGCTTGCCGCCATCAGCCTGCTCGCGATGGGGCGCTATGCCTGGTGGCGACTGACCTCTTCCATCGAATTCGATTCGGTCATCGAATCCTTCCTGGGCTACGGCCTGCTGGCTGCAGAGGCCTACACCTGGCTTGTGGTGGTGCTAGGCTTCATACAGACTGCCTGGCCCCTTCACCGCCGTCCAGCCGAACTGCAAGGCACGCCTGCGTCTTGGCCCACCGTAGACGTGTACATCCCCACTTACAACGAGCCGCTGAGCGTGGTGCGCACCACAGTGCTGGCGTCGATGGCGTTGGATTGGCCCAGGGAGAAGGTCAAGGTCTTCATCCTGGACGACGGCCGGCGCGAGGAATTCCGTGCATTCGCCGAATCGATGGGTGTGGGTTACATCGTGCGACCTGACAACAACCACGCCAAGGCCGGCAACCTGAACCATGCGCTGGGCAAAACCGATGGCGAGCTGGTCGCCATCTTCGACTGCGACCATATCCCCACGCGATCCTTCCTGACCACGGCCGTGGGCTGGTTTCAGCGCGATCCGAAGTGCGCCATGCTTCAAACGCCGCACCACTTCTTCTCGCCCGACCCGTTCGAGCGCAATCTGGGCACCTTCCGGCGCGTGCCCAATGAAGGCGCTTTGTTCTATGGCCTGATCCAGGACGGCAACGATTTCTGGAACGCGACCTTCTTCTGCGGATCGTGCGCGGTGATCCGCCGCGGCCCTCTGATGGAAGTGGGTGGCATCGCCGTGGAAACGGTGACCGAGGACGCCCACACCGCGCTCAAACTACATCGGCGCGGCTACACCACGGCCTACATCAATGAGA
>Ga0307998_1001125_pt1 | contig 14601 bp, 16 predicted proteins | sample Davwhametageno37_FD_203147 | JGI IMG/M metagenome (GOLD analysis project Ga0307998, IMG submission 203147) | Marine microbial communities from Davis Island wharf, Antarctic Ocean - #37 | ecosystem: Environmental > Aquatic > Marine > Unclassified | place: Antarctic Ocean: Davis Island wharf... | reverse complement strand
AGTATCTGGAATTACTATGCCTGAGGCTGTAGTACGTTCTTCTTCAAGACGCTTTACAATTACACGATCATGTAAAGGGCGAATTTTCATTTGTAAGTTCTCCTAGTAGTGTATTCTTTAATTAAAGGTATTCTCGTATTAACATGACAAATTAGCACTCATGTTAATAGAGTGCTAATAATAGGGACGAATGTTCTAAAATTCAAGGGCTAATCCGTTAATTAATATATAAATAATTGTTTTTATTAGAATATGTTTGAAAAGAAAAATTATAAACTTGTAGGTGAATCCTCTTTACTAATATCTCCTGTGACTCTGGGCACAATGACTTTTGGCGAACAAAATACCCAAAAAGAGGCCTTTGACCAGCTAGACTATGCTTTATCAAAAGGTATTAATAGCTTTGATATAGCTGAGTTATACCCAGTACCTCCGAAAGAAGATACATGCACAAAAACAGAAACAATCATGGGTGAATGGATAAAAAAACAAGCTCGAGATCAAATCGTAATTTCGACGAAAATAGCTGGACCTAGAAGAGGCCTTGATTGGATAAGGGGTGGTCCAGAATCTCTGGATGAGAAAAATATTTTTAGAGCAGTTGATGATTCATTAAAAAGAATGCAAACAGATTATGTTGATTTACTTTACCTTCATTGGCCGGAAAGAAATGTTCCTATGTTTGGACAGTATAAATTTGATCCGTTAGGAGAGTGTAAGGGAGAAAAAAAAATTGATTGGGTTACTATTGAGGCACAATTAAATTCATTAGGAAAATTGGTACGTTCTGGAAAAGTTAGGTTTATTGCACTTTCAAACGAATATCCATGGGGGATAATGGAATTTTTGAGAATTGCTAGAGAAAAAAATCTACCAATCATTTCCTGCATCCAAAATGGATATAGCCTATTAAATCGTATAGCGGAACTTGGATTAACTGAAATATTGTATAGAGAAAATATAGGATTTATGGCTTATTCACCATTAGCATTTGGGCATTTGACAGGAAAATATATATTGGATCAGTCTACAAAAGGTCGGGTTACGTTATTTGAGGGTTATGCTCAGAGGTATAACAAGCCTGGTGTATTTAATGCCGTTAAGAAATATATGGAGATAGCAGAAAAATTTAATATTACACCCACTGAGTTGGCGCTATCATTTGTTTATCATCAATGGTTCGTAACCAGCACTGTTGTTGGTGCAACCTCAATTAATCAACTAAAGCAGAATCTTGATGCATTTCAAATAAAATTGCCATCTGAATTAATACAGGAAATTGAGATGACTCATTTGAGCTGTATGAATCCTGCACCATAAATATGATGAAAAATGAAGAATTAATCAGCAGAAGTATTAAGTCAGTATGGCACCCATGTACGCAAATGAAGCATCATGAGACTATACGCTTAATCCCAATAAAAAAAGGAAGGGGGAGTTGGCTTTTTGATTTTAATAATAAAAAATATCTCGATGTGACAAGCTCTTGGTGGGTAAATTTATTTGGCCATAACAACAAAGTAATAAAAAAATATATAAAAAATCAGATTGATCAGCTTGAACATTCAATGATCTCTGGTCTTACGCATGAGCCAGTTGTTGAGTTATCTGAAAAATTAAATCATCTAACAGGGTTAGGCCACTGTTTTTATGGAAGTGATGGAGCAAATGCAGTTGAAATAGCATTAAAAATGAGCTCTCATTTTTGGAGGCAAAAAGGCAAAGAAAAAAAAACAAAGTTTGTCTATCTTAAAAATAGTTATCATGGGGAAACTTTAGGCGCACTCTCTGTTACCGATATTCCCTTGTTTAAAGAACAATATAGTCAAATTATGAAAAACCATATTCAGGTGGATTCTCCGGATTGGCGTATGGGAAAAGATAATGAAAGTCCAAAAGAAATAGCAACAAATAAAATTTTATTATTAAAAAATATATTTGAAAAGAAACATTCAACAATTTCTAGTATTATTTTAGAGCCTCTAGTTCAATGTGCAGCAGGAATGGCAATGTACGATGCTGATTACATAAAAGGGGTAAGAAAATTATGTGATCAGTTCCAAATTCATTTAATTGTAGATGAGATAGCTGTTGGATTTGGTAGAACAGGAAAAATATTCGCTCATCACCACGCAAAAATAAAGCCAGATTTTCTTTGTTTATCCAAAGGATTAACTGCGGGTTATCTTCCACTTTCTGTGACCCTCACAACAGATGATGTCTATGATGCTTTTTATGATGATGACATAAGAAAAGGATTTTTACATTCACATAGTTATACAGGTAATCCCTTAGCATGCAGTGCTGCCCTAGGAATGCTATCAATTTTTGAGACAACAGACGTTTTTCTTGAAAATAAAAATAAAGCTATGAAAATTAATCTTTTATTAGAAAATTATAAAAATTATCCAATTAAGGATCTTAGGAATATTGGAATGATTTGGGCATTTGAATTAGATCCAAGTATAGATATTGATAAGGTCACTGCATATTGTATTGATCATGGATTACTTCTCAGACCAATTAGAAATACTATTTATTTTATGCCACCTTACTCCTTAAGTGACCCAGAAATAAAACATATGATTAGTGTTACTGAGAATGGTATAAAAGTAGCATGCTTGTAATTCGAAAATTATTATTATCTGTACCCATCCTATTATTTACTTTATTTTCGTACGCTGAACAATCAGATAATCTTCAAGAAGTTATTAATAAGTATAGATTTAATGAATCTGAGTTTAGTTTTGGTATTGTAAATTTAGTAGATGATCAGGTTATTGGTCTGCATAATGAAAAAAAATTATTTAATTCTGCGTCACTTGTAAAAATTATTACTACGTATATTGGTCTTAAAGAATTAGGACCAAATTTTAATTGGCGGTCAGACTTTTATTATACTGGAGATATTGTTGGGGAAACATTAAAGGGAGATATTGTATTTAAGGGCACAGGAGACGCTTCTTTTTCTGTCGAAGATTTGGAGGGTATGATCAGGGAGATACAAGAAAAAGGAATAAAGAGAATCGAAGGAAATTTATTATTTGATACTAGTTATTTTGGATTAATTACAAATGAAGTAACTTTTGATAATAATCCAATGAGAGCATATAACGTGGCTCCTAGTGCAATATCTCTTCAGAGCAATACGATTAATTTTAGATTTAGTAGCCAAAAAAATAAGGTCATGATAGAGACTAAACCTAATATTAAAACTATAAAAATTATTAATAATATTAAAAGCACTAGAGAAAAATGCCTGAGTTGGCGTGAAAAATTACGTTACGAGACGAAAGTTAATGAACAGCAAACATTCTTATATTTTAGTGGTAAATTTAGTCGAAATTGTAAGGTGAAGGAGCTGGATTTAGCTATGCTTGATTGGCAAACATATTTTTATCATACCTTTAAACAGAAATGGAGTGATAATGGTGGCTGGTTTAATGGATCCTTCATTCAGACTTCTGAGGCTCTTGACTATAATGGATTGCTAGCAAGTCATTATTCAGATTCTCTCGTCAATCTTATTCGTGATACCAATAAATACAGTTTAAATTTAATGTCTCGGAATCTAATATTAGCAATAATTGCCAATGAGCATTCTGTCCAGCCAACAGAGGCAATGATTAATTCATATATAAGAAATTGGCTAGTTGAACATCAAATTGATAGCGAGGGTTTATTTATTGATAATGGAGCTGGGTTATCGAGAAATATTAAGATTAGTATTAATCAGTTTTTAATGATCCTTCAAAACATATACTATGATCCGATGATGCCTGAAATGATATCTTCATTTCCGATAGCTGGAATTGATGGAACATTAAAAAGAAGAATGAGGAATTCTCCTATTAAAATGAATGGACATTTTAAGACAGGGTCAATGAATGATGTCAGTGCTATAGCTGGATTTTTTTTAAACAATAAAAAAGAAATGAATATTTTTGTATTTATGATGAACGGAAAAAAAGCAAAGATGTCTCAAAATTTTCAAGAAGCATTAATTGAATCTGCTTTTTAAATAAATTTAAGGATAATGTATATGGTAAAAATATTGTTAATCACAATGATGACATCGTTAGTAGTTAATACCGCTAATGCAATTGAAATTAATTTAAAGGAAGAAATTAAGATGGAAGAAAAAATTACAGAATTAACTAAAAATGATATTGAATTGGGTGAGGGACGAGAAGCAGAAAAAGGATTATCAGTTACCGTTCACTATACTGGTTGGCTTCATGATGCTGAAGCAAAAGACGGTAAAGGAAAAAAATTCGATAGCTCTCTTGATCGCCAAGAACCTTTCAAATTTACATTAGGTGTCGGCCAAGTAATTAAGGGATGGGATGAAGGAGTTAACGGTATGAAAATTGGTGGACACAGACTTATTACCATCCCGGCAGACATGGGGTACGGAAGTAGGGGTGCGGGCGGTGCAATTCCTCCAAATGCAGACCTAATATTTGATGTTAAATTGTTAGGAATTGATTAAAATGCAGGTAAAGGTAAAATGGGACAATGGCGTATGCTTTTCTGGTCAGTCAGAGTCAAATCACTCGGTAAAAATGGATGGTCCTTCTGATGCTGGCGGTCTTGATAGGGGTATGCGACCCATGGAGCTCATACTAATTGGTATGGGTGGTTGTACCTCGTTCGACGTAGTAACTATTTTAAAAAAATCAAGGCAAAAAATTGTGGATTGTGAAGCATTAATATCTGCAGAGCGATCGCAAAATATTCCAAAAGTTTTTACAAAGATACATATTCATTTTGTTGTAAAAGGAGATCATTTAGATAATGAAGTCGTTGCTAGAACGATTAAACTATCAGCAGAAAAGTATTGCTCCGCTACAATTATGCTTAGTAAGTCGGTTGAGATTACTCATGATTTTGAAATTATAGAAGCATCTAGTGTGGTTATTTAATAATCTTAATTTTTAAAACTTTTTCATTCTCAATGATATCCAAAAGTCGATCTATATTTGGATGTTTCCCAGGATAATCTTTAGCTTCTTTACTATGCTCAGAATATAACTCAATTCCTTTTAACGCAGCTTCTATAGTCAATTCACCGAATTTTAAGTATAAGTGGTGATAGAGTTTTATCGATCCAGTACTGCCTGGTATGTTCTCAATAGTACTAACAATCTTCCCATTTTTATTAGACAGTATTATTTTTTTAACATGCGAAACATCTTCAAATGTTTCAAGTATCTCTTTAAATTGCTGCATTATTTAGACTTTATAAGTTGTTGTAGTCATTATTTTTGATGCTAAACCCATTATCTTCTTAATAGTATTTGGTAATTCAACACCACCCATTTCTACTGCAGATATTTTGTGAGCCTCTTCTTCTTCTTTCATTGATTTGATTATTTTGAGTGTTTTTTTATCTGAAGGGTTCATTTTTTTAATATGAGACTCAAGGTGAAGTGCAACCTGACTTTCGGTCTCGGAAAGAAAGCCTAGGTTATATTTTTCATCGACAACACTTGCTATTGCACCAATACCAAAAGAACCTATATATAAAAATGGATTAAGTTTACTTTTTGAGCCATTTAGTTCATTTATTCTTGATTCACACCAAGCAAGATGGTCAATCTCCTCTAAGGCAGCTTCCGTTAATTTACTTTCAATGTCTTTATTTTTATTGAAAAACAGCTGACCGCGATATAGACCTTGTGCACAAATCTCGCCAGAATGATTTACTCGCATATATTTAGAGTGAGTTTTTTTTTCTAAAGTGGTAAGTGACGATGATTCAGGAATGTCCTTATCAGGTCTATCGCGATTATTCTTAGTGGGGGTACTCAATAATTTGAGCCCTCTGTCTATCTCGATTAGTATCCGGTCAATCATAGGAATTTAGTTATTTAGTATTGATGTTTAATTTTATACCTAGCCCAAAAAAATGTATATTTCTTATTTAAATAAATCTTAATTTTTTTGGTATAAATCTATTCCTTTGAGAATATTAAGTGCCTCATTGAATTGTTTGTCATCTTTACCACCTAACTCAACTGGCTTAAAGCTTCTTAATGCCTCACCTCCATCACTTGTTGGTGCATCAATAGAAGATTTATCACCCGAATTTTCTTCTTTTTCATTTTTCTTGTCTTGTGGGTTAGATAAGGTATTTGTTAAATCTGCTTCTCTAATTGCAAGAAATTCACTTCCATCTTTAACAATTATATCAGGATCAATTCCTTTGCCTTGTATTGACCTGCCATTAGGAGTGAAGTACCTAGCAGTAGTTAATTTGATTGCCGTACCGTTATTCATGGGTAATATTGTTTGAACAGACCCCTTACCAAAACTACGCGTACCAACTATTAATGCTCTCTTATGATCCTGTAAAGCTCCCGCAACAATTTCTGATGCTGATGCTGAACCATTGTTTATTAAAACAACTAAAGGGGTGTCTTGAATATCCTTTGGTAGTTTTTTGATGTAATTATTTTTTGTAGGATTGTCTCGGATAAAATTTTCTGGAGCCGTTGTAAGGTTCATCCTTGAGTCTTTCGTCCTGCCTTCTGTATAAACTACTAATTTATTTTCTTTCAGGAATGCTGCTGACACAGCAACCGAAGAGTTCAAAAGACCTCCTGGGTTGTTTCTCATATCAAGAATGATCCCATTAAGTGCGAATTTATTTTCTTTTCGAAGTTTTGTTAATGCTTTAGCTAAGTCTCGCCCTGTTCTTTCTTGAAACTGTGTGATTCTTACATAGGCATAATTAGGTTCAATTATCTTTGATTTTACACTTTTAGTTTTAATTTTTGCTCTATTAACCGTTAAAAAGAATGGACCATCATTGCCTTTTCTAATTATTTGAAGCTTGATTGATGTATTGGGCTTACCTCTCATTAGCTTAACTGCTTCATTAAGAGTAAGTCCTTTGACGGACGTCTCATCTAATTTTATAATAAGGTCACCGCTTTGTAACCCTGCCTTATATGCTGGCGTATCTTCAATGGGAGAGATAACCTTTACGAAACCATCTTCCATACCCACTTCAATTCCAAGCCCACTAAATTCACCTGAAGTTCCTGATTGAAGATCTTTAAAATGATCAAGGTCTAAAAATGTAGAGTGTGGGTCTAATCCAGATAACATTCCACTAAGTGCCTCATTAATTAGTTTTTTGTCCTCTATTTCTTCTACATAGTCTGATTTAACTTTTCCAAAAACTTCGGCAAAAGTCCTCAGTTCGTCAATTGGTAAATTAGATGTCTTTGTTTTGTCAGCAAACACTGGTAGATTAATACTGATTAGAAGGCCAATAACACAGCCACCAAATATAAGGCTTATTTTTTCAAATTTAGATCGCATGTAAACTCTTTATAAATAATTAAATTAAACTGATTATCAGAATATACCTTATATTCACCGCTTAGAAAATTGGAAACTACCCAAATGACAAAAAAATATATTATTACCATAAGTTTCTGCACCAAATGTGGATGGCTTATGCGAGCGACATGGATGGCACAAGAGATCATCAATACTTATGTTAATGACATCGAGTCAGTTAATTTAGTTCCATGTGAAGATGGTAAGTTTGAAATTTTTTGTCAGACAGAAGCCATATTCATAAGGCATGAAGAAGGAAAGTTTATTGAGATAAAAGAAATAAAGAAGCGAATCAGGGATTTTATAGACCCAAAAAGGTCCCTAGGCCATATTGACCGAAAGACTAAGTAATGAAGAATGATTTAATTATCGATGAAATATTTAGTGATGCTGGAGCATTGCATGAAGTTATTCCTGATTATCGAAAAAGATCTGAGCAGCTAGATATGTCAAAAGCTGTTAACGCAACAATACAACAAAAAAATTCGTTGATTGTGGAAGCCGGAACGGGAGTGGGAAAAACTTTTTCATATTTAGTGCCTGCTCTAATAAACGGAGGAAAAGTTGTTATTTCGACAGCTACTAAGAATCTACAAGACCAACTATTCTTAAAAGATATCCCAACCATAAGGGATGCATTAAAAATTCCTGTAAAAATTAATATCCTTAAAGGAAGGTCTAACTATATTTGTCAGTTAAGAATGGAAAACTCACTAATTGAGGGGCAGTTTTTTAATAGAGAGGATGCAACATTCATTAAAAAAATTAAAACCTTCTCAGATCATTCTAATACAGGTGAAGTATCTGAAATAAACGATATTCCTGAAAGTTCTACAATTTGGCCCTCAGTCACCTCAACAAAAGAAAATTGTTTAGGCCAAAATTGTGAATTTGCTAAATCATGCTTCTTAATTAAGGCTAGAAAAGAGGCTCTTGCGGCAGAGGTTCTTATTGTTAATCATCATTTATTCTTCGCTGATTTTATTCTAAAGGATGAAGATGTCTCGGAAATACTCCCTGCTGCAGACACAGTTATATTTGACGAGGCTCATCAAATCCCGGCTGTTGGATCAATTTTTTTTGGCGACAATTTTTCAACTATACAAATCCTTAATTTAATCCAAGATATCCAATTATCTTTCAAGAATATAGCTAAAAACATAGAAGAATTAGATGTTATCTGTAAAGGTATTTTGATATTTATAGTTGAGCTAAGAAATTACCTTGATCCTCGCAATGATCGAATCTCATATAATAAAATACCAAATAAACAAGAATTCACCCAGAAATTAGAAGAGGTAATTGATGAGGTTAGTAAGTTAAACAACTTTATAGATTTACATAAAGATCAAAGCCCAGAAATGATAAAGCTGTCTGAAAGAATTAAATCTCTAGTTAATATTACGCAGATTTGGAGGGTAAATAATAGTAATGACTACGTTTACTGGCTAGATGTCTTTGCCAAGTCAATTCAATTTAATATTACGCCAATTAGTATCTCGGATCAGTTTAAAAAACTTCAAGATAAAACTAAGGCTTCATGGATTTTTACTTCTGCCACATTGGCAGTTAATGATAGCTTCGAGCATTTTCAAACTATGATGGGACTTGAGGAAGCTTCAACGTTACAACTTAAGAGCCCATTTAATTACAATGAGAATGCTTGCCTTTATGTTCCGATGGATATGCCAGAGCCAAACACACAAATGTTTAATATAGCCTTAATTAAAAAAGTTTTTCCTTTGATTATTGCAGCAAAAGGCAGAACATTTATTCTCTCAACAAGCATTAAGTCAATGAATGAAATAACATCTTTTCTTAAAGATGAATTCGAGAAAAAAAATATTGAATTTCCAATATTAACTCAGGGCATGGCCCCAAAAAATATGTTGTTAGATCAATTTAAATCTCATGGTAATGCAGTCTTAGTAGGGTCATTAAGTTTTTGGGAGGGAATTGATGTTCGTGGGTCAGCATTATCGTTAGTAATTATTGATAAACTTCCTTTTCAGTCTCCTGGGGACCCTGTCTTTGAATCAAAAATTAATATGTTGAAGGCTAAAGGGGGTAATCCTTTTATGAGCTTACAGTTGCCTCAGGCAATTATTACTCTTAAACAGGGTGCAGGGCGATTAATTAGGGATGAGTTTGATAAGGGTGTATTAATGATTTGTGACCTTAGAATTATAAATAAGCCTTACGGAAAAAAAATATGGAGGAGTTTACCGGCTTTTAAAAGGACACGGGATGAAAATGATGCAATTGAATTTTTAAAGAGATTATAATACATTAGATGCAAATACTTTCTATAGATACATCAGGACAAATATTATCAATTGCGATTCTAAGAAAGGACGTAGTTGAGTTATCAGAGTATCCATCAGGTAAAATAAATTCCGAAAAAATTCTTCCTGAGATCCAAGCATTGATGTCCCGCTTATCAATTAATTTCTCTGATCTAGATGGAATAGCATTTGGGGCGGGGCCAGGATCTTTTACAGGTATTCGAATAGCATCTGGAATTGCATATGGTATTGCTTATAGCCTTAATATTCCAATTGTAGGAATAAATACACTTGAAGCTTTGGCGTCATTATTTAATAATAATTACTGTATTTCTTGCATAGATGCAAGAATGAGCCAAGTTTATATTGGGGCTTATCAGTTAAATAATGGATGCATCACCACAATTAGTGAACCAGGATTGTATGATCCAGAAACATTGCCTGATATAAATGTTTCTAACGCAATAATTATTGGGTCAGGAGTGGTGGCTTATAAAAACCAATTAGCAAAAAAATATAAATATATGGACTATAATTTTATTGAGAAAGAATACCCATTGGCTGGTGTTATTGGTAAATTAGGATTACCTAGAATGAATAAAAATTTTGATCTAGATCAAGCTAAACCAATCTATATCAGAAATAAAGTTGCTCAAACAATCCTTGAGCGAAATTCGTAAATATCATTCTAAGCAAAATATTTTAATGATAGATTATTCAAAAATTAAATGTAATGATGCAAGGCTATCAGATTTAAATGAGATAGTAGTAATTGAAAACAACTCACATTTCTCTCCATGGTCAAAAAAAAGTTTTGAAGGTTCTATTAGAGCAAAAAATTTATTTAAAGTTTTTTTAGAAAAAGAAAAAATTATTGGTTATTACATTGCATTAATTGCACAAGATCAATGTGAACTTCTTAATATAACTGTTATAAAAAACAACCAAAATCTAGGGATAGGAAATTTTTTTCTTAAACATTTAATTTCTTTTTGTAAGGCTTACAAAGTTGCTAATATGTTTCTTGAGGTAAGGGTTTCAAATATTGCGGCCATAAGGCTTTATGAGAAAAATGGTTTTAATGAACTAGGGGTTAGAGATAATTACTACAAAACCCTACAAGGAAAAGAAGATGGTTTATTAATGGGGTATACGTTTGACTGATAAATTAGAAAATTCTTTGGTTTTAAAAGAGCTGGGGTTTGATTGTGTTTGGCTCTTAAAAGAAAAACCTCAAGAAGTAGAAAAAAGCTACCACGCTTATACTTTGAATTTAACTGGCTGTAATATTTTATTCGTTGCTACCTCAAATATTACCTCGGGAGTCGAAGAGGTAAGCTTATTCAAGAATATTGCGTTATATCTTCATAGTCAATCTAAAAATGAATCATTAAAGCTCTTATTAAATCTAGATACTGTTAAAATTAAAGAGACTATTAAATCATCTAAATTTGATCACCTTCTTCTACTTTGTAACCAATTAGATTTTTTAGATGAAGAATATCAATTAGCAAATAAAAATAAAGTGTTTGTATTGGCGTCGCTTAGTAAAATGATTCAAAATTCAGAGTTAAAACAAAAGTTGTGGCATGATATTCAGGTGTTATTAAATAAAGTAAATGGATAATAAATAATTTAAAATGAAAGCATCTAATTTTTACATTTCAACACTTAAAGAAGCTCCTGCGGAAGCAGAGCTAATTAGCCATCAATTAATGATTAGAGCCGGCCTCGTTAAAAGATTAGGCTCCGGACTTTATAGTTGGATGCCGATGGGGCTGAGGGTGTTAAAAAAGATAGAGACAATTATTCGAGAAGAGATGGACAATGCAGGCGCTATCGAATTATTAATGCCTGCAATTCAACCATCGGATTTATGGAAAGAAACTGGGCGTTGGGATGTTTTTGGTCCGCAGATGTTAAAAATAAATGATAGGCATGATCGATCTTTTTGTTTTGGGCCCACTCATGAGGAGGTTATTACTGATATTGTCCGAAATGAAATTAATAGCTATAAGCAACTACCAATTAATTTTTATCAAATACAAACAAAATTTCGCGATGAGATTCGACCGAGATTCGGAGTCATGAGGGCTAGAGAATTTCTAATGAAAGATTCATATTCTTTTCATTCGGATATTGACTCTCTAAAAAATACCTATGAAAAAATGTATAAAACCTATACGGCAATTTTTGATAGAATTGGATTAAAATTTAGAGCAGTACAAGCAGATAATGGAGCAATTGGTGGGGATGGATCTCATGAGTTTCATGTTCTGGCAGATTCGGGTGAGGATGAAATTGTATATGATGAGGCAAGTGACTTTGCCGCCAATATTGAGGTAGCAAAAAATCATCCAGATAAAGATAAGTTAAAGACATGTAGGGGAATAGAAGTTGGGCATATTTTCCAGCTTGGGACGAAATATTCTGAAGCAATGAAAGCAGAATTTCTTGATGAGCATGGACAATCTAAACCCATGATGATGGGCTGTTATGGTATTGGAGTTTCAAGAATAGTTGCAGCAGCAATTGAACAACAAAATGATAAAAAAGGAATTATTTTTCCTTCATCAATATCCCCTTTTGAGATTATATTGACACCTATAGGTTACGACAAGAGTGATCTGGTGCATAAATCAACAAATGATTTATACAGCTATTTGATTGAGAGTGGCTTTGATGTGTTGCTTGATGACCGAGGATTAAGACCAGGCATAATGTTCAGCGAATCAGAGCTACTAGGGATACCTCACAGGATAACTATTAGTGAAAAGACGCTGGCAGAAGAGAAGCTAGAATATAAGCATAGAACTAGCCTTGAAGCGGAGTACATTTCATTAAATTCAATCGTTAAAAAATTACAAGAATATTAGCTCAAAACTTTAAAAGCGTAATAGGTTCCAAACTCACCCTCTGAATCTATGTACAGAAAATAGTACCCATTTAATGTGTAACCCAATCCATTAAAATGATTTTTTGACCTTATTTTTAAATTACCAGGTATTTTACTTGCTCCCTTGTAATTTCCTTTTATGTCGTAGATTAAGAACCGCTTATGATCGACATCCAATAGAATAAACTCTTCTTCAGCCTTACCAGTGAAAGCGATAAAGCTATCTGCAACATCATGGTGCTCGACTTTTGGTGTTTTAAAATCTAATTTAATATCATTTATAAGCTGATAATTTTCAGCGCTAATAGAAAAAACAGAATTTGTTCTTTCTTGCTTTGCATAATAAATATTACGATTGGAGTCATATGAAGGCATTGTTGAGGCACTTCCAAATGCAGGAGAAGATTGCGCAACAGTATCGGATTTACCAGTTAACAAACCTTGCTCATCTAATGCCAGAGAAAAGATTCCCGTCATTGGGGCAAATCCTGCAGCGCTAGATATATTGTAGGTAATAGTTTCTAACTTTGACGTCTTTTCATTAAAGTAGATAGAGCGATTATCAAATCCTGCACGCGTTGATTCAATATATTTCCCATTTTCATCAAATGTATGAATTAATGATTTTGAAATAGGAGCCTCATAAGCAGAACCCATTGGAGCCAACCCACCATCAGCAATATAATATTTTTTCTCTACAGGAATATATGCAACAGTTTGCGGCATGGATGTTGGCGGTTTTACTAGCGTAATTTTGAATGCTATTTCTGCATTTTCAATAATCTTAGCGCTCAATGAGTAATTGACTAATAAGACAGGGATAAGGCTGTAAATAATTTTTTTAAATGTCATAAGATTAACTTTTTTTAAATTGTATGTATTTGATAGACTATTTCATCCTATTTTTTGTTCAATAAACATTGCGTCGCCGTAACTAAAAAAACGGTACCTTCTCAATATAGCATGACGGTAGATTTCTTTTGTGAATTCATAACCTGCAAATGCTGAAACTAACATAAGGAGAGTGCTTTTTGGTAAATGAAAGTTAGTAAATAACCCATCTACAACATTAAATTTATATCCTGGCTTAATAAATATTTTAGTTTCTTGTTTACCAACGCGAACCCTATCCTTATCAAATGAACTTTCTAGAGCTCTTAATACGGTAGTTCCAATCGCAATCACTCGACCTCTTTTATTCTTTGTCATTTCAATTAGGTCTCGTGTACGTTCATCAATAGAGTAAAGCTCCTTATGCATGACATGATGATCTAAATTATCAGTCCTAACTGGCTGAAAGGTACCGGATCCTACGTGAAGAGTAATAAATGCAAAATTAATATTTTTAATCTTTAGATTTTCCATATCCTTATGTGAAAAATGTAATCCTGCGGTTGGAGCAGCAACAGCCCCTGATTCTTTTGCATATATTGTTTGGTAGCGCTCTTCGTCACTAGGCAAATCTTCGCGGTTAATATAAGGGGGGAGTGGGATGTGCCCAATATTTTCTAAAACTTCATAAAAAGAACCGTTATTTAATTGTATTTTATATAAGTTATCCTCTCGGCCATTAATCCTAACATTGTGTTCATCTGATAATTGAATAATATTTTTTTCTGAAATATTTTTTGAAGAGCGGATCATGGCTAGCGCATTTTTTTTGTCAATAATCCGCTCTATTAAAATTTCAATTTTACCCCCCGTTTCCTTCTTACCAAGTAACCTAGCCTTTAATACTTTTGTATTATTAAAAATAATAAGGTCGTCGGGATTAATTAGGTTAAAAAAATTTATGAATTGAGAGTCATCAATTTTTTTTATTAGAGGGTTTACAACTAATAATTTACTTTGTCCTCTTTCTTCAGCAGGAAATTGTGCGATTAAATCTGTGGGTAATTCATAATCAAAATCATCAATTCTCATTCTGTCCTTTGGTTGCTATAATAAATACTGCTTGAAAGCCGGGATGGCGGAACTGGTAGACGCACTGGATTCAAAATCCAGCGCTAGTAATAGCGTGTCGGTTCGATTCCGACTCTCGGCACCACTTATCTAAGGCTTCAAAAG
>Ga0307998_1001122_pt1 | contig 14622 bp, 16 predicted proteins | sample Davwhametageno37_FD_203147 | JGI IMG/M metagenome (GOLD analysis project Ga0307998, IMG submission 203147) | Marine microbial communities from Davis Island wharf, Antarctic Ocean - #37 | ecosystem: Environmental > Aquatic > Marine > Unclassified | place: Antarctic Ocean: Davis Island wharf... | reverse complement strand
CCGGTGTAACCAGACTTTTCCTCCCCTGCAATGATTCGCATTAAGGTAGATTTTCCAGATCCGTTGAGGCCAATAATACCAATTTTAGCACCGTAGAAAAAAGAGAGGTATATATTTTTTAGGATTGGTTTCCCTGATGGTAGTGACTTTGTTAAGTTCACCATCGAAAAAATTATCTTTTTATCGTCAGCCATGAAGCGTTTTTTTAAGTTTCAACAAATTTGTGAATTTATTAGCGGTTCTCCTCGCAATATTGTGATTATTTCTTATTCTTGATTAACTTAATTTATAACTAATTTGAACAAGCCGAAAACAACTTTAGGAAGAACCGAAATTGTAACGTTTCCCGACCTGGGAATTAAAAATATTACAGCCAAAATTGATACTGGAGCCTACTCTACAGCAATTCATGCTAATAAATTTTGGGTGGAGACTAAAGAGGAAACTGAAGAGTTGTACTTTCAATTGTTAGACCCGTCCAAAGATGAATTTGTGAACCGAATCTATAAAACTGCAAACTTTTATCGAAAAAAGGTAAGAAGCAGCAATGGAAGACTGGAGGAGAGGTTCATTATAAAGACAAAAATAATGCTCGGAGGGAAATTGAGAACAACCAATCTGAGTCTAACAAATAGAGAAAAAATGAAATACACTGTCCTTGTTGGCAGAAAAGTATTAGCAAAGGGGTATCTTGTCGATGTCTCAAAAAAAATACAGAACTAAAATAACAGTATGAAGATTGCAATTTTATCACGAAATAAAGAACTCTACTCAACAAGAAGACTGGTAGAAGCTGCAAATCAAAAGGGGCATGAAGTGAGAGTCTTTGACCACACTAAACTTTATATGGTCAATGAAAGTGGTGAGGCGGGCCTTTACTATGGAAACGAAAAGGTACAAGGTTTCGATGCTGTTATTCCAAGAATTGGAGCCTCAGTTACATTTTACGGAGCGGCTATTATTAGACAGTTTGAAGTGCAAAAGATATTTTGCACCGTTAAATCGGTTGCTTTAACTCGTTCTAGAGACAAACTAAGAAGTTTACAAATCATGTCTCGAGAAGAGCTCGGCATTCCTAAAACTGCATTTGCCAAGCACCCGAAAGATATTCCACACTTAATTCGAACCGTTGGCGGAGCGCCATTAATTATAAAAGTGTTAGAGGGAACACAAGGCTTAGGCGTTGTGTTAGCTGAAACTAAACAAGCCGCAAAATCTGTTATCGAAGCTTTTATGGGAATGAATACCAATATTTTAGTTCAGGAATTTATCAAAGAAGCGGGTGGAGCAGACATTCGAGCTTTTGTAGTAGACGGCAAAGTAGTTGGCGCTATGAAACGACAAGGAAAGGAAGGAGAGTTCAGATCAAATCTTCATCGTGGTGGAACAAGCAGTAGTATTAAGCTTAAACGAGCAGAAACTGCCGCAGCGATTAAAGCGGCAAAATCAATGGGGTTAAGTATTGCAGGAGTGGATATGCTGCAATCTTCTCGAGGTCCATTGATTTTAGAAGTAAATTCCTCTCCTGGTTTGGAAGGAATAGAGAATTCTACAAAAGAAGACATTGCAGGAAAGATAATTGAATACTGTGAACGTAGCGCGGGGGTAAAAGCTAAGTTGAAAGATAAGGTCGGAGTTTAATTTTTTTTAAAAAAATTAAACTCCTCGAATTACCAATCTTATAATTTTTAATTACGAATGCTTGGTTTCCTTTTTTAAGCTCATATTAAGTTAACTTAATTTTGTTTTTCAAAGTCATTCTCACTTATGACATATATAATTTAACTTCTATAAAAAACAATGAACAGAAAATTATCCATAGACAACCAAAGCGTTAAGTACGGAGATAAAGCAGTTATCAATCTAAATATTGCTCGATTAATTTCAGGAACGGAGATTGACTTGCCTATTTATGCGTACCGAAGTAAAAAACCCGGCCCGACAGTGTTGTTAAGTGGTGGATTGCATGGGGATGAAATTGATGGGGTGGAAATTGTTAGAAGAATGATTGACCAAAAAGTCTTTGATAATTTGAAACGTGGTTCTGTAATAGCAATTCCAGTCATGAACATTTATGGCTTTTTAAACTTTTCAAGGGAAGTTCCGGATGGAAAAGACATCAACAGAAGCTTCCCAGGTAGTTTGTCAGGATCATTGGCGTCAAGAGTAGCGTATAATTTAACGCACAAGGTGTTACAAGAAATTGATTTTGGACTTGATTTTCATACGGGAGGCGCAAATCGCTACAATTACCCGCAAACAAGATTCGACCCTTCTGATGCCAGAGCAAAGGAAATTTCAGAAGTATTTAATGCCCCGATTAGCTTGGAGTCAAAGTTCATTGACAAGTCTTTTAGAAAACAAGCAATGAAAATGGAGAAGTCAATTGTAGTTTACGAAGCAGGAGAGTCAATGCGATTCGACGAACAGTCCATTACTGAAGGAATTTTAGGTGCTAAAAAAGTTTTGGCACATTTTGGTATGATTGACTTTACTTCGGAACCTCAGGAAACTGTAAAGTGCTTAGAGAGTATTTGGGTGAGAGCAAAAAGCTCAGGAATTTTACATTTAGAAAAAACCTCCGGTCAGTTTGTAAAATCAAAAGATGTACTCGCAACAATAACAGATCCTTTTGGAAACTTTAAAACAAAGATTAAAGCACCAAAAGACGGAATTATTATAGGTCATACCAATGCTCCTTTGGTGAACCAAGGAGATGCTTTATATCATATTGGAAATTAATTCCGTTGAAACTTTCGAATAATTAAACGTGCACCTCTATCGAAACTAAAGTAATTGTATGACCAGTTAAAAAAAGTAATAACTCGATTACGAAAGCCCACCAGAGAAATTAGGTGAATAAACATCCAAACGAACCAAGCAAGGGTTCCTTGAAATTTAATTTTACCCATGTCCACAACCGCTCTATTTCTGCCTATAGTTGCCATAGAACCTTGATCGTTGTATTCAAATTCTAGTGGCTTCTGGTTATCTCGAACTCGGACTAAATTTTTGGCTAAAAAAGTTCCTTGTTGATTTGCGACAGGAGCAACCTGCGGCAACCCACTTTCGAATAATGGAGTTATCATATACGCTATGTCTCCAACTGCATAAATGTTTTCAAAGCCTTTAACTTTTGAGGTTCTGTCTACCACATACATTCCTCTGTCGATAGAAGTTTCAGGAAAACCGTTGATTATATTTCCACGAACACCTGCTGCCCAAATCAAGGTTTTACTTTCTAACTCCTCTCCTGATTTAAAAGTTAGTTTGTCACCATCAAAACTTGCTACAGATTTATTAAGCATTACGTCAACTCCCAATTCTTTTAAATAACTTAATGCCTTTTTCGATGCGTTATCCGACATTGACTTTAACAATTCGTCTTGCATTTCAATTACCTGAATCTTCATTCTCTCAATGTTCAAGTCAGGGTAGTCGGACGGAAGAACATGATTTTTTAATTCTGCCAAAGCTCCTGCCAATTCCACTCCTGTTGGTCCACCGCCTACTATCGGAAAATTCATGTAACTTTCTTGTTCCTTTTCATTCGCCAGCAGTGCCTTTTCAAAATTTTGAAGAATCAGGCTTCTTAAGTCCAGCGCTTCGGAAACCGTTTTCATTGTCATGGCATACTTTTCAACCCCTTTCATTCCAAAAAAGTTGGTTGTTGTACCGGTAGCAATAACCAAATAATCGTAATCCAGTGGTCCAATGTTGGTTTCAATAATTTTATCCGCAGTGTTAATGTTTTCTACACTTGCCATTCTAAAATGAAAACGCTGCTGATTTTTGAATATTTTACGGATTGGATAAGCAATTGAATCAGGCTCTAAGCCCGAAGTTGCTACTTGATACAATAGGGGCTGAAAAGTGTGGTAGTTGTTTTTATCCAACATCACAACTTGAAAATCCTTATTGCTCAAACTTTTAGCCAAATTTAGGCCTCCAAATCCACCTCCAATAATAACTACTCTTTTGAATTCATTCTTAGGAACATTCATGTATCTTTAATTTAGAAGTTGGTTGCAATCGCTTTCAACTCATCTGAGTCAAAAGCTTTTTGTTTAGGACAAGAATTGGCGATAAAAATCATTGCTTGAGCAACTTCCTCATCATAAATACCTCGATACTTTCTAGCTCCACCTACCATTAAGAATTGAAATGCTTTCATCAAAAACATCACACCTTTTTCACCTAATCGGAATTCTTCACGATCCCCAAAAAGCATCGAGGGTCTTACAGCATAGGAATATTCAGGACCGTCTTCCCAAATAGCATCCTCAGCCGTGCCTTTGGTTTTAGTATAAAAATTATTAGAGCTAGCTCTTGCTCCTATTACAGAAATATGGACTAATTGATTCACCTTTTCTTGCTTTGCTATCCTTGCAATTCGATGCGGATACTCTAAATCTACTTTCTCAAACGCAACCTGTGATTTAGCTTTTTTTATTGTAGTTCCTAAACAAATAAAAACATGATCAACGTTAAAGCTTTTGCTATACTTTTCTAGATCAGAAAAATCTACAATAACCTCTTCGATCTTAGTATCTGAATAATTTTTCGATTTCCTATTTGCTACTCGAAGCTTGACATAACGATCATCTTCGAGCAATAATTCAAGTAATTTTTTCCCGACTAGTCCGGTTGCACCAAATAGTAAAGCTGTTTTGTTAGAACTCATAATTTGCGCTTAATTTTGACTCAAATTTAAACATTACAGTGTATTAATCGTTTAACAATTATGGAGAAAGACCAAGAAAAATTCGATAAAGGAGTAGAGTTACTGAGAGCAGGAAGTTTTAATAAATCTTTGAGCATTTTTAATGAATTAGTTAAAGCCAATCCAACCAATGGAGACTTTTGGAGCGAGAGAGGAGTTGTGTATTTTCACTTAAAAAAGAAGAAAGAATCCCTATCAGACATGGATGAGGCTGTTCGTTTGCAGCCACAGAAGCCCTATCGATACTCTAGCAGAGCTTACATACGTGGTCATTTTAAATTAACACAAGAGGCCATTGCAGATTATGAAAAAGCCATAGAGCTTGACCCTGAAGATGCAGTTGCTCAAAACAACCTTGGAATGTTACAAGAACAGCAAGGCTACAAAAAAGAAGCTAAAAAACGTTTTGACGTTGCTGATGATTTAGTAGAAAGACCAAAAGGCAACACAGATTTAGGAGTACAAGGCGAACCATTAGAAGCTAGAAATATTCAACAGGAAATAAACGATGCTAAAAAGACCCAAAGCCTTTGGAATGAGCTAAAATCGCTAAGTTCAAAAGAAGGTAGAGAATCTTTCGAGAAATTTGTTAAGTCAGGGTTTAAGAGCTCTTAGTTTTAAAACTCTCATTTAGGTTTCTATAAAAATTTATAATTTTAAACAATAAGTTTATAACCCAATTTAAAATCACTTCACCAAAACTAATTAGGAGAACCTCTAAGTTAAATCAGCACTTTATCGGCGTAAAATACCTCCAAGTATTAGATAAAATATAAACAACCTATTGATTTTAAGATTTGAAAATAACTCAGGTATTGACTTCTTTTATTGCTTCAACTTCTTTAACTCACTCCTCAGCATAGTAGTCAATTTTTCTGATGCTTTCATTAAGGGCATTCTTACTTCATCGCCACAAATACCCTGTAACTTTAGCGCTGCCTTCACTCCTGCCGGGTTGCCTTCAGCGAAAAGTAAGTGAATAAAGTCTAACGATTTGTAGTGTAAACGTCGTGCTTTCTCGTTTTCCGACTTCAAACTAAAATCGACAACGTCCGCTGTAAGATTTGGTTGAGAGTTTGCCAATACGGAAATAACTCCTGCCCCACCGCAAGTAATAATTGGAAAGTTTAACGCATCCTCTCCAGAAATCAGTAGAAAATCAGCAGGCTTTTCTTTTAAAATTTCCATGACCTGAATTAAATCTCCCGATGCTTCTTTAGTAGCCACAATGTTCTCAAAATCGTGAGCCAATCGCAAAGTTGTTTCTGCCATCATGTTCGAAGCAGTTCTACCGGGAACATTATATAAAATTAATGGTATGGGTGAATGCTCTGAAAGTACTTTGTAATGCTGATAGATTCCTTCTTGAGTTGGTTTATTGTAATATGGACTGGCAGATAGGATGGCATCAACTCCGGTTAAATCGACTCTCTCAAACTCTTCAACAACAGCAGCAGTGTTATTTCCTCCAATTCCAATAACAACTGGTAATCTGCCGTTATTAACTTCTTTCACATGTGCTAAAACTTGATCTTTCTCTTCTACGCTTAATGTTGCAATTTCGCCCGTTGTGCCCAGTACCACTAAATAACTTAATCCTCCATCAATTACGTGGTTTACCAAATTGGTTAACCCTTTAAAATCAATTGCTCCATCTACTAAAAAAGGGGTTACCAAGGCAACTCCTGTTCCTTTAATCTTATCCATATTTTACTTGTTTATCATTTTCAAATAAGTCGTTACTTGACTTAAAAAATAATCGAGTTCGTCATTCTCCGTGCTGATAGTAAGGTCACAAATTTGGTTTTGGTATCCTTTTGCTCTTCCAATTTTAAAATTAGAATTAGACAGTGTTGAAATCACCTTTAAGCTAAAAATCGATTCAACATTTAAATCAATCATTACGTTATAATCTTTTGCTATCCTCTTCAACAACCGATTATCTTTTGGAAAGCCCAATGCATTGAGAGACTGTTTATCGTAATAGACATACCCTAATTCATCCTCAGGTCGTTTATCTTCCTTGCCTCTTAATTTATAAAAGCCCAGAGTGTCTGCTTTAATTCCTTCTTCTTTCAAAAAACGAGCGTAGTGCCTTACTTTTTTTTCTGTAGAACTATTCGATGCATCGTAAACTAAAAGAGCAGATTTAGCAATGGAAAGGTTCATAATTCCAACCTTGCGATTTACTTTTTTAAGTTTTTGCGCTAAATATTTATCTGCAATGAATTGTATCATTTCAAATGAATGTCTTTTACCATTATCTTACCTGCTTTCTCGTTCAATCTTTGAACTAAATCACTTTTGACGTAACTCAATTCCTGTCGTAAAGTTGAGGAATCTAACTTAACGTACAACGTTCCTTTATTGAAATAAATCTCATCGGTATGACGAGCAATCATCTTACCAACCAACTCTTCCCAGCTTTTTACCAGACTCATTTCATCTAGTCTATCTCCCAACCCGTATGATCGCAACATTTTATTCACCAGCTGCTTTAACGGTTTCTCTGAATCATTAGACATCTTTTACCTCCCCTTTTTCAATTTCAAATGCTTTATATTCTACTCCTAATTTATCAAATAAATTAGGTAGTCTGTCTAAATGCGTATCAGAAATAAATACTTGTCCAAACCAATCTTTTTGAACTACTTCCATCAGCTTTGCGACTCTTTCTTCATCTAATTTATCGTAAATATCATCTAACAATAATATAGGAGCAATCTTTTTGTTGTTTTTTAAAAACTCTGCTTGTGCGAGTTTCAAAGAGAGCAAGTACGTTTTTTGCTGACCTTGAGAACCAAATTTCTTTAGCAGCTTATCGCCCAAATTAAAACCTAAATCGTCTTTATGCACTCCTGTAGTTGTATAAGTACTTCTCCTATCTTTCTCTCTAGTATTTAATAAATTATTTTTAAAAGATTCATCCGTTAATTGCGATGAATATTCTAACGTAACCCTTTCTTTATTGCCACTTATAAAGTCATAATGTTTTTGGAATAGAGGCGTAAAATCTTCCAAAAACTGTTTCCTTGCCAGGTAAATTGGTTCACCATATTTGATCAATTGGTCATCCCATATTTCAAGACTTACCTCGTCGAAACTTCTTACTTCCATAAACTTTTTTAAAAGCCTATTCCGCTGAGAAAGCGCTTTATTGTATAGTATTAGGTCATCTAAATACCTCCGATTGTATTGGGAAATTATAAGATCCAAAAACTTACGTCGAACTTCGCTTCCTTCTATAATCAGTAAGGAGTCGGATGGAGATATCATTACCAAAGGAATCAATCCGATGTGATCTGCGATACGATCATAGACCTTTTTATTTCGTTTAACTTGCTTTTTTTGTCCTTTTTTTAATCCAATGTGTATCTTCTCTTTCTCTTCCTCTCTTTTAAACTCTCCTGTTAGCGTCATAAACGCTTCATCATCCTTTATTAGTTGAGAGTCGATAGGATTAAAAAAACTCTTGCTAAACGCCAGATAAAATATAGCGTCTAACAAATTGGTTTTCCCTTGACCGTTGTTGCCTAAAAAGCAATTAATTGAAGGGGATAACTGCACGTCTGCCTCTTCGTAATTTTTGAAGTTGAGTAACTGTAATTTTTCTAGATACATTAGTTGGTAAAAATAGCTAAAGCGTAAGCTAAAAATGCAAAATATAAGGTCAGTTATTCTTAAGAATTTAAGAGACCAAATATTAATAAGATTTGGCTACAAATCTTAAGGTAATTGTAAGCTGTATAAAATTTCACTTAAATAGTTTCTGAGAGACATTGCCTTTATTAACGTAACGAAATGCTACATTATATTCTTAGAGTTTATTTTGCTACATTTCTAAAAGCCTATATTACATATTATTATCTCAGGCAATCTAAACTTCTCAACCATAATGGGAATCAAGTTTAAAAAAATTAATTTGAAATGACCGAAAAAATCCTATTTTTGCCGATTCGAAAAAAGAACAACAAATGGCCAAGAAAACAGAAGAAAACGAAGAGGTACTAGTAGACGTTCAAGAAGTTTACAGTAAAACCGAAACCTTTATTGATGATAACAAAAACATACTGACTTCAGTAATTGTTGGTTTAATAGTTGCAATAGCAGGTTACTTTGCTTACAGCAGTCTGTATTTAGCTCCACTTGAAGGTGAAGCTAGAGAGGAAATGTTCATGGCCGAGAAATATTTTAGATTAGATTCTTTCAATTTAGCTATTGATGGTAGGGATGATTTTGCAGGTTTTATCGAAATTTCTGATAAATATGGAAGCACCAAAGCAGGTGATTTAGCAAATTATTATTTGGGAATGTCCTTCTTAAATATTGGTGAATTTGCTTCTGCTATTGATGCTCTAAACCAATTTGACGGTGACGATGAAATGCTAGCAACACTTGCAATTGGAGCAAAAGGAGATGCTCTTTTGGAATTAGACAATGTTGAAAAAGCAATTAATCAATATGAGAAGGCGGCAAGTAGAAACCCAAATCAGTTTACAACTCCAATGTTTTTAATGAAAGCGGCTCAAGCACAAGAATTAGCTGGAGATTTTAGCGATGCAGTAGAGAACTACACTAAAATCAAGAAAGAATACAAAAATTCTTCTGAAGCTAGTAATATTGAAAAGTACCTAGCAAGAGCAGAGTCTCAATTATAATATTTATGGCAACTGAAGGAAATAACCTTTCTGAATACAATTTCAACAGCATTCCCGATGGCTCAGCAATGACATTGGGAATTGTTGTTTCTGAGTGGAACGATAAAATTACATTGGGTCTTTTAAAAGGCGCTAAAGAGACTCTTTTAGCACACGGCGTCAAAGAAGAGAACATTCACATACATTTTGTACCCGGAGCCTTTGAATTGCCTCTGGCAGCCCAGCTTATGTTAAAAAACACTCTTGTAGAGGCGGTAATTTGTCTAGGCTGTGTTATACAAGGTGAAACCAAACATTTTGACTTTGTTTGCGAAGGGGTGACTCAAGGAGTTAAAGATGTTAGCTTAAAGTTTAATGCTCCTGTTATATTTGGAGTTTTAACTGATAATACCGAGCAACAAAGCAATGACCGAAGCGGCGGACGATTGGGTAACAAAGGTGATGAAGCGGCTATTAGCGCTATAAAAATGTTGGATTTAAAAAATCGTTTAGAGAACTAAGCAACAATTTTAAATTTCGAACCTAGAAATTTCGAATTGTTAAACTAAAATCTCATCATGCACTTGCAAATATTTAGTATCACCCTATTTTTAGATTCTTACTATTCTTAACCATAGATTACGAGACGCTTTAATTTACTCTACCTTGGTTTTTACCTTTTCCCAAGTTTTAATTTGCCAATTTGTTGTCGCAACACAAAGTAAGTTGTTGTTCTTATCGTGCACTTCAATAATACATTTCTTATAGACTAACCCTTTCGTCTTTAATGGATTTAATACATTCATTTCAAAATCTATTTCATCAATCGTAAACGTAGCAAAAGCTTCTGTTTTACCTTGATATTTGTAACTTACCTCCATTGACTCCATAATTAGGCGATAGTTTTTCATACCTAACTTATGCAACAATAAAAACCCAGAACAATACTCAGCTGCGGTCGCTAAACAGCAGGCATGAATTCCTTTTAAATGATTTTGGTTAACTCTCCAATACGGTATTTTAACCTTTACCTCATTGTCTGTTATATGAGCCACCTTTAAACCGTGAGGTCTATTAAATGGTATAAATCGTTGAAGAATAAAATTTAGTTTAGTCCTTCCCCAGCTTGACTTCTTTGCGCTTTCAATTAATTTATCAATATTCATAACTTGAAGTATATTTATTCAAATCTATAGAATGAATTATAAAGAGCGACAAATGCAAACAAAGTTTTAGAAATAAATTAATTTACTGCTCGCTAAATTGGGTAAGTTAACCTTTCAGTAAATTAAATTATTGCAAGTCTTAACAAGCATGCACACAATATTCTAACACCACAATGGGCGCTTCCTAAATTCTAAACAAAAAAATATTTTAACGTTAATGTACTTAATTTGAATTATCTAATTTAAATGAATAACTATATATAACACACCGTATAGAATAATTTGAATGTTAATACTCTATAAAATCTGAACATTAACAGCTCAATTTTTAGGTTAACCCTTAACAGAGCCTTACTTTTGTTGAAATTATTTTTTTCAAATTTAAATACGAGCTTATGTCTCAAGCAGAAAAAGGAAATACAGTAAAAGTTCACTATACAGGAACATTATCTGACGAAACTATTTTTGATAGTTCAAGAGAAAGAGAACCAATTGAATTCACAGTAGGTGAAGGCCAAATGATTGCGGGTTTTGATGCAGCGGTTCAAGGTATGAAAGTTGGTGAAGCTAAAAAAGTAACCATCGCTTCAGCAGAAGCCTACGGCCCAAAAAGCGAAGAAGCAATGGTTAAAGTACCAAAAGAGCAATTACCTGAAGGAATGAAACCTGAAATAGGAATGCAACTTGAGGCTACAGGAGAAGACGGAAGAAGCCAAGTATTAGTGGTTGCTGAAATAATGGAAAGTGAGGTTATTTTAGATGCAAACCATCCATTAGCAGGAAAAGATTTAGTTTTTGATATCGAAATGATGGAAATCAAGTAAGCTATATATAATTATATAAAAGCCGTTTCAGTTTTACTGAAGCGGCTTTTTTTATGAGTAATAATTTGAATACTTATCATGACGAACAGTAATTTTCGCAGTTGTTTTAACTGACTGCATTCCTATATGGTTACGATGAGCATCCTATTCTCCATTCTTTCAGTTAAAACAGCAGCGTTATACTTCCCTGACCGGCAAAAGTAGTAGATGCTCCTTGAGTGAGAGCGTTTTTTAAAAAAAGCAGCTACCTATGTAATTAGATTCAAACAAAACTATGTTTTGCAAGTATTAGTTTAAGTTGATTATTTTAGATGGGTTTCAACAATTGAACTCACCTGAACCATAGATAGAGGTTTAACCAAATAATTTATCACAAAAGGATATTTTTGTATCCGCTTAGCATCGTCGGGGTTCATAGAAGTGCTAAGTAATATAATCTTTAGAGAACCTTGGAAATCAAACTCGACACTGTCTAAGTATTCTAAAACCTCAAGCCCATCTAAAACTGGCATTTTTAAATCTAGTATTACCAAGTCAGGTAAAATAGAATGGTCAGGATGTTCTAAAACAGCGAGAGCTTCCTTTCCATTTCGTGCAACTACGATTTCTAAATCACTAGAACACTTTCTAAAAAAATAGCTATTCATTACATTGATAGCCTCGCTATCATCTACTAGAAGGACTTTCTTAGTCAAAATAAATTTCTATTAAATTCATAATACATTGTTTATTCACTGGCTTTTTAATTTGCTCTATCAAACCAATGGGTTTATAGATTTTACTTTTTTCCAATTCATCTTCTTCTAAAAAATTACTTAAAATAAATACAACTATTTGTTGATTGTTAGTTACCTATTTTGACAATTTTTCATATTCATCTAAGACATCGCTATGTCTAATAATATTGAATAAGGTTTGGGTAGAAAGCCTTCTGTTTCTTTCCCTTTTAAAAACTCAGGTACTACTTCAACATTACTTTTAAAGACAAATTGTTCCACTATTCCAATCTCGTCTAGCAATACTCTGTTGTGCTGGTTTGATGAATAACTGTTATTAATTAAAAGAATATTTTCCAATTTTTCACAGGTATTTTCTCAATTCTAAAGTACGATTTTAAACGTAGTACCAACTCCTAATTTACTCTCAACACTTATTTTACCTCCAATATTTTCAACCATTTTAGATGAGAGGTATAATCCTATGCCACTACCTTCAACATGGTCGTGCAGTCGATGAAACATTTTAAAAAGCTTTGCCTTGCTTTTCTCCATGTCAATTCCTAATCCATTATCTGTAACTAAAATCTCTGTTTTAGATTCATTTTTTGAAATAGAGATATCAATATTTACCTTTTGATTGTGTTTGCGATATTTTACTGCATTATCAATTAAATTTGACAAAACAGTTTCCAAATACAATTTATTCGTCTCCACTTTTAATTCGCTTTCTGTGCGAATTGTAAATCGTTCTATGCTTTTATCATAATTCGGAGGAATATTATTTTTCAACTTCCTTACCAGTTTAAATATATCTACAGTAGTAAAATTCTTTCCGTGCTCAATTTTCACTCTAGCAATGCCTATAATACTTTCAATTTTTGATTCAGCATTCTCAATAGAATCTCTAATCCAAAGTAATGATTTACCGACGATCAAATTGGAATTTCCTACTTCGTTTTCAATAATTTCTGCATGTCCTTTAATCGCAGCTAAAGGCGATTTTAAATCATGTGTAGCGATATACGTAAACTCTTCTAATTCCGCATTTACTAAGCTCAGATTAGCATTTAATTTTTTAATTGTTTCTTGTCGATATAAAACTTCATCAAATGCAATCTTATCTTTTGTAATGTCCTGAAAAACGCCAAATAACTTTGTGACCTTGCCATCCTCCTCATAGGGCTTGCCAGTCGCTCTTACCCATTTATGCTTTTTTGTTGCCGTCCAAATTCCTAGCTTAACATCCCACTGCTTCTTTTCGGCAATTGCTTGCTGAATTGCTTCTTTAATAATTGGTTTAGACTCTTCATCATAAAAATTTATTCCTCCTTCTAAAGTAGGAACGTAATCCTCTACAACTTCGTGAATATCGCGAGTTTCTTGTGACCAAAAAACCGTAGCTTTCACTAAATCCACCACCCAATGACCTAAATTTGCTAACTCTTTCGCTTGCGAAAGCAACTCCTCTCCCTTATTTAAATCAAACTCTTTCTGTTTTTGTTCGGAAATATCAGAAGCTATTAATATAGCTCCTTTGATCTCTTTATTCTCATCCAATAGAGGTTTTGAATCGAAACTATAATATTTCCCTTCTCCCGTTTTTCTATTTTTTATGTACGATTGCATTCCTCTTACCTGCTCGCCTCGCATCGATCGTTTTGAGGGCATTTCTTCTTGCTTAATAAGAGTTTTACCATCAACGTGAAATGTTTCAAATTTTTCGTGAAGACCTCCTAAGCTACCAATTTCAGACTTTGAATGCCCCACCATGCTCTTCGCACTTTCATTTATCAATAAAATTTTATCTTCGTTCAAGGCAATTACACCTTGTGGTATAGTAGCTAATACGATGTGAAGCAATCTATATTTTGTCGCTACCTCTTCGTTAAACTTTTTCTGTTTTATAAGCTGTCTTTGAAGCTCCATGTGGTGCATAACTTGACGAGATAGCGCTTCCAAAGATTTCTTTTGAGAATTCGATAATTTCTTTGGTTTTGTATCAATAACACACAAAGTTCCCAAAGAAAAGCCTTCGGAATTAACCAGAGGCATTCCTGCATAGAACTTAAAGTCGAGATCATTTGTGACCAATGGATTGTCAGAAAAACGATTGTCTTCCGTTGCGTTTTGAATCTCGAAAATTTCCTGAGGATTGTTAATTGCATGTCCACAGAAAGAAATATCTCTACTTGTCTCGTTTACCTCCAAACCTACCTTAGATTTAAACCACTGCCTATCTGCGTCAATTAAGGTAACCAATGCAATAGGAGTATCACAAATTTGTGATGCAAGAAAAGTTAGATCATCGTATAAATCACTACTTAGTGTATCTAAAATTTGATATTCCTGAAGTGAGTTAAGCCGTTCCTTTTCATTACCAGGTATAGGAGGAGAATTCATTGGAGTACGAATTTAATTATAGTTTTAAAGGTATACTAAAATAACTTCAAAAGGATACAATAAAATCCAATTTTAACTTTTAAAAATGACTTGTACTTTATTTATACTATTTTTCGGATTTATGTTAGTTTGTAGAATGCTCCTGCTCAACTT
>Ga0307998_1001121_pt1 | contig 14625 bp, 8 predicted proteins | sample Davwhametageno37_FD_203147 | JGI IMG/M metagenome (GOLD analysis project Ga0307998, IMG submission 203147) | Marine microbial communities from Davis Island wharf, Antarctic Ocean - #37 | ecosystem: Environmental > Aquatic > Marine > Unclassified | place: Antarctic Ocean: Davis Island wharf... | reverse complement strand
TGTTGCTCCTGATTTTCACAAGCAACCAATCCAAATAGGAAAAGGATTGCAAGTAGGTTATTGATATATTTTGTTTTCATCTTAAATTAATTTTTAGTTTTTTATCGATTTATTGTCGACTTCGACTTCGCTCAGCCCGACAAAAAAGGATTTTTTATACATTTTTCATTCTATCATTGAACATTAATAAAGTATTCCAACTCAAACTTACTTTGCAAATATCTCTCATAAGTCAACCATCCTTCTTGTTCAATTTCAATGGCATCTTTTAACAATTGTAAAAAGCTGATATAGTCAATTTCTCCTTCAAGGTAAGCGATTGAAGCTCCATTTCGTTGTTCTTTGGCCAATTCCAAAGCATCTTTTTCGTAATAGTTCCAAGCCTCACTCCATTTTAAATAATTTTCTTGAGCTTGTGCAAATTCACTTTTTAGCTGAAGAGTAGTTTGCATTTTTCGCTGTTCCGCAATTTCTCTATTTATTTTAGCAGATTGAATTTTTCCTTTATCTGCATTAAAAAACAAGGGAATGTTTATGCCTAGTTGATATTGATAAAACCCGCTTTCGCCAGCAATTTCCTGCACACCATATTGCAAGTTTAATTGCGGTAAATAATTAGATTGAGCAGCTTTTATATTTCGCTTCGCCACTTTCACTTTTGTGGCTTCCATTATAAGAATCGGATGGTTTTCAATTGAAGGGTCAGGAGAAAATATAAGTGGAGTATTTTCAATTAGTGGACTAACTGTATAAAGTGTATCGCTCAAAAACCAACGATTAAATTGTTGAATTGCAATTTGATAATCTCGAAAAGCTTGATTTTTCTCGTTGCTTATTTTTTTAGCCTGATTAGAGGCTGCTAAATACGTTAAGCGAGAAGTAACCTTAGTTTCATAACGAATTTTTGCTGCTCTTTCAAATTCATTAAAAGTAGAATCTAACTCTTCAAATAGACTAAATAGCTGTATTTTAGAATACAAATTGCCGTAATCTTTTTTGACTTGAATAGTTAAGTCTAAATTGGAAAGCTTCAAGTTACTTTTAGCTAGAGCCACTTTTTCTTTCTGCAATTTACTTTTCGCAGGAATAGAAAAAATATCCATGTTCTGTTGTCGTACACCAATTAACGTATTTACACCAACATTTTTTTCTCCACTCAATTCTTCTCCACCTGTAAAAACTGAAGTTTTACCAAAATCCCAAGTTGTTTTTTTCAATGCCTCTTGGTTGTTAACTTCTAATTGCATTGCTTTTAACAAAGGATAATCTTTCAAAACCATATTTACAGCTTTTTCCATAGAGATAGACAATAACGTGGAATTTTCCTGAGCTTGAATTGTACTGCTTGGTGTAAAACAAAAAACCAACAGCAAACTTGCTAAAACCGTTGCAGGTTTCATTTTAGTTAAACTTTCATTTCTGCTTTCTACCCAATAGTATAAAATAGGAAGTACAAATAAAGTCAATAAAGTTGCCGTAATCATTCCGCCAATTACTACCGTTGCTAAGGGTTGCTGAACTTCAGCTCCTGCGGAGGTAGAAATAGCCATCGGCAAGAAACCCAAAATATCAGTCAGAGCCGTTAGTAAAATAGGTCTAATTCTCCGTTTTGCACCCAAGCGAATTCGCTCGTTTATATTGGTAACGCCTTCCTCCTTTAGTTCGTTCCAACCACTAATTAAAACCAAACCATTTAACACGGCTACACCAAATAATACGATAAAACCAACTCCTGCCGAAATGCTGAAAGGCATATCTCTTAACCAAAGCGAAAATATCCCACCAATTGCAGCCAATGGAATTGCTACGTAAATCATAGTTGTTTGCTTAATAGATTTTAAGGCAAAAAAGATGAGAACAAATATCAATCCCAATGCAATGGGAACCACTAATTTTAAACGATTTGTAGCTCTTTCTAAATTCTCAAAGGCACCGCCGTAACGAATGTAATATCCAGCAGGTAATTCCAATTCAGCATCTAACTTTTCCTGAATTTCTGTAACCAAAGACTTAATATCTCTACCGCGAACATTTATCCCAACATAGGTTCTACGATTTGTATTATCTCGACTAATTTGCATTGGACCTGGCTCGTAACCGATTTTAGCTACTTGATTTAATGGAATTTGATTTCCGTTTGGCAAATTGATGTACACGTTTTTCAAGTCATCTATTCCTTGCCGATGTTCATCGTCTAAACGAACTACTAAATCGAAGCGTTTTTCTCCTTCAAATATAACTCCTGCTATTCCACCTGCAAAAGCAGTTTGAACCACTTCATTCAACTCCTTTATGCTTAAACCGTATTGAGCCAATTTATTTCGATCATAGCGAACAGTCATCTGTGGCAAACCCTTTGTTGCTTCTACCTTCATATCTGCAACGCCTTCGATGGGTGCAATTAGTTTTCCCATTTCCGCTATTTTTTCAGCTAATATTTCTAAATCATCCCCAAAAAGTTTAACGGCAATATCTTCTCGAACTCCGGTTATTAGCTCATTGAACCTCATTTCAATGGGTTGTGTAAATTCATAATTTACTCCCGGCAATTGTTCTAACTTTTCCTTAATCATTTCTACCAATTCCTCTTTGTTAGCAGTAGTTTCCCATTCATTAACAGGTTTTAAAAGAATAAAACAATCGGCAATGTCCATCGGCATTGGGTCTGTTGGTACATCTGCAACACCAATTCTGCTGATTACATTTTTAACTTCTGGAAAGTTTGTCAAAATAATTTGCTCCACTTTAGTGGTAGTAGCTTTTGTTTCCGACAAAGAACTGCCGGGTTTTAAAATTACATGAAAGGCGATGTCGCCTTCGTCTAATTGTGGTATAAATTCGCCACCTAAACGAGTGAACACAAATACTGCTAAACCTAAAAATAGAACTGAAATTCCAATAATCCATTTTGCTTTGCCCAAGGCTTTAGAAAGATTTTTTTCGTAAAAATTTTCCGTTTTTTGAATTAGTTTGTCTCCCCAAGAAAGTGTATTCGTTTTTGGAACCCTCAGAAACCAAGCCGACATCATAGGAACATAGGTCAAACAAAGAATCATTACTCCAATCATGGCAAACATAAACGTGAGTGCCATGGGTTGAAACATTTTGCCTTCAACACCTTCTAAAGCTAAAATTGGAATAAATACAATTAAAATAATTAACTGCCCAAAAAAAGCAGAGTTCATCATTTGAGAAGATGACTTTTTGGCCACTTTATCTCTCAGTTTTGGAGTTATTATTTTCTCTTTCAACACTTTTTCATGTAGCATAAAGACGGTGCTTTCTACAATAATTACCGCTCCGTCTATGATAATTCCAAAATCAATAGCGCCCAAACTCATTAGGTTTGCCCAAACATCAAACACATTCATTAAAATAAATGCAAATAGTAATGAAAGTGGAATAGTTGATGCAACGATTAATCCACCTCGCCAATTTCCCAACAGAAAAACCAATATAAAAATGACAATTAATGCACCTTCCATCAAGTTAGTCGTCACCGTCCTTGTGGTTTTAGCTATTAAGGAACTTCTATCCAAGAAGGGTTCAATAGTCACTCCTTCAGGCAGCGACTTTCCAATCTCTTCCATTCGGTCTTTAACGGCTGTAATTACTTTGTCTGAATTTGCACCTTTCAGCATCAAAATCATTCCTCCGACAGCTTCGCCTTTTCCATCTTTGGTTAATGCACCGTATTTAATGGCTTCTCCAAAACGTACTTTTGCTAAATTTTTAATGGTAACGGGAATGCCATTTTGGGAAGTAATTACTATGTTTTCTATGTCTTCGATGCTTCTCGCCAAACCTTCGCCACGAATAAAATTAGCTTGATGGTTTTTTTCAATGTAAGCTCCACCTGTATTTTGGTTATTGTCATTTAAGGCTTGCATAACATCAGAAATTGAAACGCCAATTGCTTTCAACTCATCAGGGTTAACCGCAACCTCATATTGTTTTGTGCCTCCACCAACTGCATTAATCTCTACAACTCCCTTTACCATTGCCATTTGTCGGCGAATAATCCAATCCTGCATGGTTCTTAATTCGGTGGTGGAGTATTTTCCTTTAAATTGAGAATCAACCTCTAATGTGTATTGGTAAATTTCTCCCAAACCTGTGCTTATTGGACCCATCATAGGTTTGCCGAACCCTTGTGGAATTTTTTCTTGCACTTCGTTTAGCTTCTCAGCTATCAATTGCCGGGGAAGATAATTTCCAAAATCATCTTCAAAAACAATCGTTACTACTGATAATCCAAACCTTGAAACAGAACGAATTTCAGTTACTCCGGGAAGGTTTGCCATAGCAACCTCTACAGGGTAGGTTACGAACTGCTCTATATCTTGCGTACCCAAATTTGGAGCTTGGGTAATTACTTGCACCTGATTGTTTGTAATGTCAGGTACAGCGTCAATGGGAACTTGGGTAATGCTCCAAATTCCTGTAAGAATAAGAGCCAAGGTCATCAAACCCACCATTAACTTGTTCTTAATAGACCAAGCGATGATATTGTTAATCATGTTGTGTAATATTTAATTCAAAAAATTGGGAAATAGAAAAGTAAAGCGTTGCACTGTTAAGAATAATGCTAAAAAGCTATCTGATTTAACGAAGCTCACTTTTCCTTTGTTTCTATGAATTAAACGATAGGAGGTCGAAATAGAGAAATTTTTATATCGTTTACAACGAATGAACGATATTCTGTTACTTGTTCGTGAAAATTTGGGACATGAACAAGCGGTTGGTTTGAATTTACAATAGTTACATGAACGTGACAGCAATGGCAATGGCAGAATGGAGTACATTTATCTGCCTGTCCTTCATGCTCGTGATCTTGTTCTTGATTCAATTCTATTGAATGACTTTCATTAGGCGCAGCATCTGCACAAGGCACAATGGCCAAGCAGAAGAACAAAATAGATAGAAATGCTGCGAAAATTTTCATGGTTGCAAAGTTAATTATTTAGTTTGTGTTAATCTGAATGTAAATTGTATCATTTCAGTAAAACAGCACCTTTTTGCAATTTATAGACTGAGATTCAAGTGAAGCAAACAAATAAAAAAATGGCTTTTTCCTTTATTAATTATGATGTTGGTTTCCCAATTTCTGGATCTTTCACTTTATCAAAATCGTGCAAAAAAAGTGCTGTTCATGAAAAAGAATTTTAGGTTCCTTTAGTTATTTGCTCATTTTTTTCTAAGCTTTGAAGTAATTTTTTACTGTCTAAATATATAAAGTACCGATCTCTAACTGTAAAATCTTTATTCAAGACAATTAACGTTGGTGGAATAAATTGATTATTTCGCTGTCCTAATGTCATTGCTATTTGATGAAAGCCATTGCGTTTATTCTCTGCTTGCTTATTTACGAATAGTTGATCATCAAAATAAATGGAGTCTGTGCTTTCTGCATCCATTCTTACAGCATAGTAATTCGTATTTAATATGTTTATTATTTCTGATTTCGTAAAGACTACCTTATCCATTTTTCGGCAATAGGTACACCAAGAAGTATAAAAATCAATGAATACAGGTTTTGGTTGAACCTTGAGCGAATCTTCCAACTGCTCAAAATTCAACCAATTTATTTCCTGAGCCTTAAGGTGTGAACCTACCATAGTGAAAACTATGACTAAAAAATAATGTTTAAAGCTTTTTATAGACATGCTAATGCTACTATTTATTTAATGGAAGCTTCCGATTTTTACACTTACAAAGAAAGTTCTTGGTCTTGAAGGACCATAAACATAATCAGAGTCCCTTGTTGCACCAGAGGAAAAATCATCTTGGTAGCTATTCAAAAAATTCTGAACTCCAGTACTCAATTCTAAGTGGAAATCTTCGTTTAAGTCAAAATGGTAAGCTACCTTAAAATTCATATCGTAGAAAGGGTCTGTCTCTTTTAAATCTAAAAATCCAGATTCTGCAGCTACAAGAGGAACAATCATTGAACCTGTGTAAGTACCGGTAAAGTCAAAAGATAAATGTTCGTTCACTTTATAATTGGTTGCAAAATAGCCATAAGTGTTTGGGTTTCTCGCAAACTCATTAATCGTAACTATTGATTCTCCGTCTGCAGTAACTTCTGGTTCAAACAAAACTTGCTCTTCTTTATATTCTGATTGCTGAACTGTTCCTCCTGCTTGAAAAGTAAACATTTTTGAAGGCGAAATACTCGCTTCAAAGTTTACTCCACTAACCGTAGCGCCCTCTCCATTTCGAGTTTCTTCTAAAATAGAACCGTTTGGTAAAACTGACCCTGTACTAACTATAGTAAACGGATTTTGCAATTCGGTGTAAAACCCTTCAATCAAAAAATTGGTTTGTACTTTACCAAATTCCTTAGTGTAATTAACAGAAGCTGTAAAAGCATCTGAAAGTTCTTTTTCTAAACCTTCAGTTAGTAAAACAAAGCTAGGTTCTCCGCCAACTGAAGCAATATGTAAGTCCTCACTAAAAGCCTGTGGTGCTCTAAATCCTCTTGCATATCCACCTCTTAACTGAATGTATTCACTTACATCATATAACAAAGTTAATCGTGGACTGAACGCCCCCACACTTACATTAGAAGTTCGAGCAATATCACCGACTTCGTATTGTCCATTAATAGTTGAGTTATCATATCTTGCTCCCAATAATGTTTTAAAAGTTGGAGTAATTTGATATTCTAATTGACCATAAAATCCTATAGCATTTACTTCTTGGTCAATTAGGCGATTATAACCTTCAATTTTATCTTCTGTTTTGCTGTAGTTGTTTTCTGCTCCTACAATAACGGTTGCCTTTTCATTAAATATTCGTGTAAACGTAAGGCCACTAACAACTGCGTCATCTCTGGTATCGCCATAGGCACTAACGGCAGATAAACTATCCTCTGCAGTTCTTTCCCCTCCAAGTCCTCCATAGTAACTATCTCTTTGGGTGTGCTGAGCAGAAATGTAGGCAGAAACTTTATTTTTATTGTCTTTGCTGTACCAATCGTAAGTTAAACCTGTAAATATGGTGTTGTGATCTAACTCTTCAGTAATATCGGTAAAGTGAGGAGCTAAATTCAATCTGTCGCCACCACGTCTATATTCTTTTATTGCATTAAAATCGAAAGTAATTTTACTTTGCTCTCCCGGTTTATAAAAAGCTTTTGCACCAAAGGTGTTATTTTCTAAACTTGTAAGTTCAGTAAAACCATCTCCGTTTGCATCATAACTTTCGCGGTTTCTATTCATGCCATAAAATGTTACGCCACTCGATAAATCTTCACTGACGATAGATGAATTAAAATTAACGGTTCTGTCAAAACTTTCGCCATCAATTAATGCGAAATTAGAACCTATTTGCCAACCATTTTCAATCGGGTCTTTGGTAATAATATTTATTGTTCCGGCAATTGCATTTGAACCATAAAGTGCAGAACCACCGCTGCGAACAACTTCTACTCGCTCTACTATATTGGTGGGGATTTGGTCTAAGCCATAAACACTGTTCAGGGCGCTAAAAATCGGACGGCTATTCATTAAAATTTGAGAGTATGCACCTTGTAGACCATTTATTCTTACTTGCGAAAATCCGCAATTCTGACAATTAGTTTCTACCCTGACTCCTGGCTGGTAATTTAAACCTTCTGAAAGTGCGATCGATTGAGTCGCTTGCAAAATCTTAGGTGTTAATACACTAACGATTACTGCAGATTCCTTTCGGTTTTGACCGTATCGAGTTCCACTAACTACCACTTCATTCAAATTGAGAACATCTTCCTTTAAAATAAAATCAATCGTCTCATTTTTATTGGCGGTTACTGTTACTGTTTTTGTAATTGGAACAAAGCCAACTGAGGTAATTTTCAATTTTCTTTCGCCTACAGGAACATCTTTAATAATGAAATTACCATTAGCATCAGCAGATATACCCATAATAGGATTTATAATTTGCACCGTTGCATAAGGCATAGTTTCGTTGTTTGCTTTTTTTACTGTACCACTCAAAGTTCCTGTCTGGCTGTATGCAGAGAAGGAAATTAATGCTGTAAGTAAAGTAAAATAAATTATTTTTAGTTTCATTTTAGATAATTTTCGAGTTTTCTATTATTTATTTTTAGATGGTACAAATGTATTAATTTAGATTAACCTAAAAGTTTGTTGCCAAAAAAATAATTTATCTTTGTTTAAAAATAATTTTTAATGGCATCAGCAACAAAAGAAAACTATTTAAAAACAATTTATTTACTTCAGCAAAAAATTGGGAAGGTAAGCCTTACAGATATTAGTAAAGCCTTAGAAATTAGTCCTGCGTCTACAAATAGTATGATACAAAAGCTAAAAAAGTTAAAACTAGTTGAGCAAGAAAAGTATCAACCAGTTAAATTAACCAGCCAAGGAGAAAGTAATGCTACGTCCATTATTAGAAAACATAGACTCTCTGAAATGTACTTAACTGAAATTATGGGTATTGGTTGGGAATCTGTTCACACTATTGCGGAAGAAATGGAGCATATTGATTCTACTATCTTATTTGATAGAATGGATGAGTTATTAAATTGCCCAAAGTTTGACCCTCATGGCTCGCCTATACCTGATAAAGAAGGGAAGTTCGCCAAGACAGAGTTTAAGTTGTTATCTGAAATGAATTCGGGCGATTTAGTTCAACTAGTTGGTATAGAAGAAAGTTCAAAAGAACTATTACAACTCTTGAACTTAAAAAACATCAAACTAGGAACTAAAATAAATATATTGGAAATTACTGCTTTTGATAAAAGTTTAACTGTTAAGATTAATAATAAAGAGGCTGTGATGTTAAGTTCACGTGTTTGTAATTCATTGAGGGTGAAGAAGTAATTTGTAAAAATTGGAACATCCCAAAATGTTTTAGACGAACTTGTTAATCTCTTTGATCATAAGTCCTAAATGTTCCTTCAAAAAAGCTCTAACTTTCAATTATCACTCGGACTGATTAAGAAGGGCTTGCCGTTTTACAAGCACTTATAGGTTATACCAATTAATATTTTTTGCTGCATACTATTGTAAAATCAATTGTTTTAAAATGCATTTTTTGGTGGATGCCTACTACTTAGATAACGAGCAAATAAGGAACGAAGTGTGCGATACTAGATGACTATACCGGTACTAGATTGTTAGACTGATTGCTACAATTCGTTGGAGTGTATAGAAGTCCAGACAACCTTTGGTACAAATGATTCAATCTACTTAACACACGATGCAATCGTAAGGCAGCGGTTCTTCCAACTTGCCACATTTCGACACAAATTTTCTGAAAAAAATTCATCCAGTATGACAAATTATAATAGGGATATCCGCAGGTATGCCTCACCTATCTATTCCTGATAACAATCAGCCGAAATAAATATTTTAATTATTAGCTTCCAGTAATTTTTAGTGTGGTTCATTTTTATACAGTCTGTCTTATTAGTTAGCCATACGGGCATCCCTATTAATTTATATTGTTTAGGGTAGTTAGTTCCTCAAAGTGAGTCTTTAAATATATTAATTAGCTAAAAATTATTTAGCGTTATTATTATTTTAGGTGAGTTTATTTATCTCAATTTTCAGAAATATACTCCTTCAATACCTTTAAAAAACTAATTCCTTTGCATTATTTATCTGCACTAAATAAATTCCCGAAGCATATTCGGAAAATGAAAATTGAGCTATAGCATTTCCTGAAATTACTCTGTTTTCTACTGTTTTTACTTTACTATCTAAAATGATAACCTGCGTTACTTAATTTACGAAAATATAAATTGAAAATTTTCTGATGTAGGATTTGAGAAGAGTTTACCTGAGTTGGATAAAATATTTTTCGATAAGCCAACTGTGTTACCCAATTCACAAACAGAGGCGTCTGAGCAGTTTTTTTTAGTTATTTCTACTGGATAACTTCCATTTAAAGTGGGGTAAAGCTTTGCATGGTTTCTCCTAACCCTGCGGTGTAAAAATTATTGCAATCTAGCCATTGGTAAGCTGCCCTGGTTTGATCGTTTGTGAGTGTATTTCTAACAGTTATTATTGAATTGATAACGGTATCAACATTCAACTTCAAAGTTATAATGCTGTTGCAAGACGAGTTATTTTTTAAAGTATCAGAATAGATTCCTGAAGTTGTTAAATTGTTATTGTAAATAACAAGGAATTACCTTGGTAAATAGTGTTCGAAATTGCAGTGTTTATCGGTGTGCAAACGCTACTTCCCAATTCAAATCATCTTGTTCTTGTTTTCACTTAGAATGTGCAACATTGGTATTTTTTTATCAAAAGCTTTTTTTACCATAATTGTTATTTCACGTTTCGATTCACAAGCAATTGAGAAAATAAAAATCACTAAAATTTTTAAAATAAGTTTCCCCAAAATATCCAAACACAAAGAATTAAAAAGCAATTTTAATTTTCCATGTAAGGTCTTAATTTAACGTTTAAGCTTTATTTATACTTTTATAAACAGTTTGAAATAACTGATATGTAGTGCTGCATTTTAGGGTAAAAAAATAATTGCATCACTATTAATCGCTAAATATTACCTTTCCTTAGTTCGAATATTTTATAAACTAAATGTCTAAATCTATTGCTTTTTTTTTACAAAAAACGAACTTGAGCATACTCTTCTCGCATCAATAATTTGCAACCATTATTCTTGCTAGACTCAGATTGCATTAATGCCTGTTATATCCCGTCCGGTTATTAATAAATGAATTTCATGTGTTCCTTGGTAAGTAACTAAGGTTTCTAAATTCATCATATGCCTCATAATAGGATAGTCACTTGTTATTCCCATGCCACCTAAAATTTGTCTTGCTTCACGAACCACATCTTGTGCCATTTGAACATTGTTTCGTTTCGCCATGGAAATCTGCTCATATGAAGCTATTTTCTCATTCATGAGTTTTCCCAAATGAAAACTCATCAATTGAGCTTTAGTGATTTCCGTAATCATTTCAGCTAATTTTTTCTGTATAAGCTGTTTGCTTCCAATAGGTTTTCCAAACTGAATCCGTTCTTTTGAATACTGTAGAGCAATTTCGTAACACTCACTTGCAATACCAATACACCCCCATGCTATGGCATATCTGCCAATGTTCAAACAGTTGTAAGCATCTTTTATTGAATTACTATTTTGTAATATTTGTTTTTTTGGCATTACAGAGTTTGAAAATACCAACTCACCGGTATGAGAGGCCCTGAAAGATAATTTATCAGATATTACTGAAGTAGAAAAATTAGTCACTGAGTCTGTTTCAACAATAATTCCTTGAATACTTCCTGCTTCATTTTTAGCCCAAACAATAGCAATATCTGCCTTTGCAGCATTGCCAATCCAAATTTTACTGCCGTTAATAACAAGTTGATCTCCTTTTATTTTGAAGTGGCTATGCATAGCGGCAGGGTTAGAACCAAAATTAGGTTCAGTTAATCCAAATGCTCCTAAATATTCACCTGTAGCTAATTTGGGCAAATACTTTAATCGTTGTTCTTCATTACCATACTTATAAATAGAATACATTACCAAAGAAGTCTGTATAGAACTCATTACACGAATAGAAGTATCTCCTCTTTCTAGTTCTTGCATCATTAATCCAAACGAGATAAAATCTGCACCCATTCCCCCGTATTCTTCAGGAATGATAGTCCCAAAGGCTCCTATATCGGGTAATTCTTTTAATATTTCATAAGGTGTCGTTCCTTCTGTAAAGTGTTTGTCAATCTTATTTTTTATATTCTTATTTACCCAAGCGGCTGTGGATTCTTTGATTAATAATTGTTCATCTGTCAAACTTGCTTGAAGATTAAAATAATCCGTTTTTCCAGTCATCTATTTTTATATCAAAATTACTTATTTAGAATGATTCTTAATAAGTAATTTTATCGAATGAGAAAAAATACTATTTAAGTTGATATTAGAACTTAATTCATGAGAACAGGCGGGTAACCAATATTATCATTGAACTAATCTTTAGAAATAACTAAAAAACTTATGAATTTTAGGCAACTAGAATATATCATCGCTGTTGAAAGGTTTCGAAATTTTAAACGAGCTGCAGTTGAATGCGATATTGCTCAATCTACCTTGAGTAAAGAAATTCAGAGGTTAGAGCAATCTTTTGACATTATTATTTTCGACCGATCTAGAAAGCCTGTAGTACCAACTTTAAAGGGGGTGGACCTAATAAATAAGGCAAAAGAAATTATTCATGAACAAAAAGAGTTTATTCAGATTGCGCTGAAGAAGAAAAATGAACTTTCTGGTCACTTGAATTTAGCCATTGCTGAGATCGTCGCTCCGTACATAATTCCCTTGTTCATTAAGTCAATCAATAAAAAATATCCAAAATTAGAAGTAAGAATATTTGAATTAAGTGATCGGAGAATTGAGGATTTTTTAATAGAAGAAAAGATAGATGCTGCTTTAATGGTTTCTCCTTCTTTAACCCATGGTTACTACGAGCGAAGAATATACACGGAGGAACTTTGCCTGTATTCATCGAAAGAGTTAACAAATCAACCGATGGGGCTAATGATGTCCTCCATTGATTTTGATGATATTTTTTTACACGAAGATCTCAAAGACTTGCTTATACGACAGATTCAGGATATTGGAAAAGAACCTTCTGATGTATTAAGAAATAACAAAATACGATATATCAAGGGAAATTTAGAAACGTTACGAAACATCATTGATTTTAATGGAGGTTCTATGTTGATGCCAAAAATTGCTATCCAATATCTAAACGATGAACAGCAAAAAAAAGTTTTCTTTTTTAAAGAAAAACAACCGAAAATGGACGTTAGTCTTATTAGTAGCAGAGGGTTCGAAAAACGACGTATTTTAGATAAGATTTTTAAAGATCTTTCCGCTATTCTCTCCTAATTCAAGAATAAGATTAAGTTATTTATTACACTGTTTTTTGTTAACTACAAACACTCTATTACTTGCTGTTAACTAATAGCTTACTGTAGATTAGAGTCAACAATATTGGTTAATACAATCGCTTTTGCCTATCGTTCTAATCGTTTTTTTTTAGTTAGAATGATTCATTATAAAGCTAATTTGGCGGTCATGTTCGAACTAGAACCTTATGACTAAAATGCAAAAAATAGCTTTTAAAAAATCGAAAAATAGTAGAAAGAAAGCAAATCTATGCAGAGTAGATATGCCTATTACTTTTATTAATGAAGCTGGATTGAAAAATTTAGTATTTGAAGTTATTGAGCCTAAAATATTCGAACCTAATATTAACAGTGATGATTCTGAAGTCAATGTTTTTAATGATTACAGTCGAATTGCACAACTGATTTGCACGAGACAGAAAATCTGTGAAACGAATGATGGATGGAGAAGAATGTTTACTTAATAATCAATTGGTAAAAGGGGAACTAAACTAGTTCCCCTTTTTTAATAAAAGCATTTATGAAAACACAAAAACACAATACACATATATCTAATGTCCTTGTAATCGGCAGTGGTGGCGCTGGATTAAGAGCTGCAATTGCTGCAAAAAAAGCAGGCGTGGAAGTTACTGTTATCGGGAAGCGAGCAAAAGAAGACGTACACACAGTACTTGCTGCAGGTGGTATAAATGCTGCCTTAGGGAATGTAGATGTGGAAGATTCATGGCAACAACATTTTGCAGATACCATGATTGAGGGATATGGTTTATCAGAGCCAAGGATGGTAGAACTTATGGCAAAGGAGGCTCCAAGTATCATTCGAGAAATTGATGATTGGGGGGCTAATTTTGCGAAGCTAAAAAATGGAAAAATTGATCAACGGTTTTTTGGTGCTCATACGCATAGGAGGACTTGCTATTCGGGAGATTACACCGGTAGGTCAATTTTAATGACACTAATTAAGAAAGTGAATTCTCTTAGAATTCCTGTTTATGATTCTCAATATGTAACAGAGCTCTTGGTGCAAAATGAAATTTGTTTTGGTGCAATGACTTTCGATATAAAAAATGGAGAGCGAACGGTGTTTTTGGCAGATTCAGTAATACTAGCAGCCGGAGGTCATACTCGTATTTGGAGAAAAAGTTCTTCTCGTAGGAATGAAAATACAGGAGATGGATTTTATTTGGGCTTGAAAGCAGGCTGTATTTTAAAAGATATGGAGTTGGTGCAGTTTCATCCAACAGGGATGATTATTCCTGAAGAAATAGCAGGAACTCTAGTTACAGAAGCAGTAAGAGGAGAAGGTGGGACGTTAACCAATTCGAAAGGTGAGCGATTTATGAAAAACTATGACCCTAAACGAATGGAGCTATCTACTCGTGATCGAGTTGCTATGGCAAACTATTTGGAAATTACTGAAGGCAGAGGAAGCGAAAACGGAGGCGTTTATCTAGATATTAGCCATAAATCAAAGGAATTTATTATTGAAAAATTACCTCGAATGTATCGTCAATATTTAGATACTTTGATGATAGATATATCTAAAGAACCAATGGAAGTTGCGCCAACTGCACATTATTCAATGGGTGGCATAACGGTTGAACCTGATACACATTCCACCAATGTTGAAGGACTCTTTGCCGCTGGAGAGGTAACAGGCGGATTGCATGGTGCCAATCGATTGGGCGGAAATTCGTTAGCTGAAATATTGATTTTTGGAAAACGGGCTGGAGAA
>Ga0307998_1001119_pt1 | contig 14646 bp, 17 predicted proteins | sample Davwhametageno37_FD_203147 | JGI IMG/M metagenome (GOLD analysis project Ga0307998, IMG submission 203147) | Marine microbial communities from Davis Island wharf, Antarctic Ocean - #37 | ecosystem: Environmental > Aquatic > Marine > Unclassified | place: Antarctic Ocean: Davis Island wharf... | reverse complement strand
TATTAATTTATTATCCCAATATTTAGGAAATTCAAAGAAATGAAATTTATTTCACTTTTAGGTGTAAAAGTTATCAAAAACGATGAAATTTAGTCTAAAAACACGAAAAAACCCTCAAAATGAGGGTTTTCTCTGCAAATAAATTGTTTTTTTTAAGCCTCTACGACTGCAGATTCTAATACTATTTGTCCTCTGTAATAAAGTTTACCTTCATGCCAGTGAGCTCTGTGATATAAGTGCGCTTCACCTGTTGTAGGATCTGTAGCAATCTGTTGATCAGATGCCTTATAATGCGTTCTCCTTTTATCTCTTCTAGTTTTGGATATTTTTCTTTTAGGATGTGCCATTTTATGTCTTTTTTTCTGTTATTAAATTCTTTAATTTATCCCACCTTGGGTCTGTTGTTTCAACAGTTTTCTCTTCTTTTATTTCTAATTGTTCTAATGCTTCAGTTTCCATAGTGCCATCTAATACTTTTGGATGTACTCTTTTATTTGGAACTCCTAACACAATCATTTCATAAATAAATTGCGCTACACTAAATTGATATACTTCATGTGGCAAGATTAAAATCTCTTCATTCTCATCACTGTATTCTTGTCCAAATTTTACTACCAACGGTAAAGTTGCTGTAATTTCTAAATCAAAATACTCATTGGTAACATCACAAGGAACATTTACAGTTCCTGAGGCTGTAAACTCAAGCTCAAATAAAGTGCTTTTTTTTACAAACTCTAAAGTAACGTTTATTGAAGACTTTTCAAACTCGTTATAATTATATAACTCAAAGAACGTATTGTCAACTTTATATTGAAATAAATGCTTTCCTTCCTTTAATCCTACAAATGGTATGTTGAATTGTTTCAAGTCTTTCATTATCAAACATCAAATTGAGCGTGCAAAGATATAAAAAATTGTTTTTATACACTCTTTTCTTTCAAAAAAAGAATTTTATTTTTAATGCTTCACTAAAAGCGGGTTCCTAGTTAGTGTTTTGTATTCATTTCTTGTTTTAAAAATAGCAATTGCAGCAAATAACGCTTCTTTAAAAGAAGAGGGGTTTGCTATATTTTTTCCTGCAATATCAAAGCCAGTACCGTGATCTGGCGAAGTTCTAATTTCATTTAAACCTGCCGTAAAATTAACACCATTACCAAAAGACAATGCTTTAAAAGGAGCCAAACCTTGATCATGATAAGTTGCCAAAACACCGTCAAACTGCTTGTATGTTTCAGAGCCAAAGAAACCATCTGCCGCATATGGCCCAAAAACTAACTTTCCAGATTCCTTAATTTCGTCAATAGTAGGTTTTATAATCGTATCATCTTCCTCACCTATTACACCCTTATCTCCACAATGCGGATTTAGTGCTAAAACTGCAATTTTTGGTTTTGTAATTCCAAAATCACTTTTTAAGGAAGCATACATTGTTGTCACTTTTTCTTTAATAAGGGCAGGAGTAATTGCTTCTGCAACCTTAGATATAGGAATATGACCTGTAATTAAACCAATTTTTAATTGATCTGTCATTAAAATCATTAAACTATCCCCTTCTAAATTAGCTTCTAAATATTCTGTGTGTCCAGGAAAATTAAAGTTTTCTGACTGAATTGTTTCTTTGTTAATAGGTGCAGTTAATAAAACATCTATAGTGCCTTCTTTTAAATATTTAACGGCTTCCTCTAAAGATTTAGCTGCGTAAGTTCCTGAAATTTTAGTCGCCTGACCTAATTCAATAGAAATCTCTTCTTTCCAAATATTTAAAATGTTTATTTTTGAGTGATTAACTTGACTTATCGAAGAGATTCCATGCACAGCAAGATCTATATCTAAAGCCTTCTTGTGATATGAGATTACTTTGGTGGACCCAAATAAAACAGGTGTACAAAAATCTAGCATCCTATTATCTTCAAAAGTTTTTAGAATAACCTCTATTCCTATTCCATTTAAATCTCCTATTGAAATTCCAACAATTATTTTATCAGTTTTATCCCCCATAACTCTTGTAATATACTTAATTTTGATATTCTACAAAAGTAACTAAAATTTAGGGAAATGTTTACAGGAATTATTGAGACACTTGGGGAAATTACAAACTTAGTTAAAGAACAAGAAAACCTTCACTTAACTATTAAAAGTAGTATTACTAGTGAGTTAAAGATAGACCAGAGTATTGCTCATAACGGAGTCTGTTTAACTGTAGTTGGCATTAAGGATGATGAATATACTGTAACGGCTATAAAAGAAACTTTAGACAAAACAACTGTTGGAAGTTTTCAAATAAATTCTTTTGTAAACTTAGAACGTGGAATGAAACTTGGAGATAGACTTGACGGTCATATTGTGCAAGGACATGTAGATGAAACTGGCACATGTACAGCTATTAAAAATCAAAACGGAAGTACTGTTTTTACATTTACTTATTACTCAGAACAAAATAACATTACAATAGAAAAAGGATCTATAACAGTAAATGGAGTAAGTTTAACTGTTATAAATTCTACAAATACTTCTTTTAGTGTTGCAATTATACCTTATACGTATAGTAATACTTCTTTTAAAAATTTAGTTTTAAACGATATGGTTAATTTAGAGTTTGATGTAATTGGAAAATATGTTAGTAGATTAACTGCTAATAAATAGAACAATAGAAAAGCCTGCCTATAAAGAGCGATTATTGATTGTAAAGAAATATATATTATAAAATTTCAATAAGTAATATAATTTAGATATGATTAATTATTCATCAATCCTGCAATACCAAACCCAATACTTTCTAAAACGGCATTAAAATAGAAACTACTGAAAATACTTTTGTATTTATTTTCTATTGGTTTATTTCTTAATAACCCTTTTACCAAAAACAATAAAGGTTTCCATTGTATAAATGACAAACTTTCAATGTGTTGTTGTGAACAACGAAACAATACATGGAAATGTTTATTAATTTGTTAAGAGTCCTGAAAACGACTAAAAAAGAACTAAAAAAGAACTAAAAACATATTTACGATCATATTTAATCTAAATAAAGAACAATAAAATAGCTTTCGAAAATTACCTTTATATAGAATTAACTATCAATTATCTACATAAAAAATACGAATATTACAAATTGTAATTATTATTTAAAAATAGCCGTGATTTGGTCGTCTCAGGCTTACTTTTTAGTAATATTCTAAACTTTTATTTTTTAATGAATAGATAAATTACAAATAAAAAAAATATGAAAGTAAGAACTCAAATAGCTGTAAAAACGGCTAATTCTGGAATTAGAGTTGTAATGCTGCCAGATATCTTGTATTTAAAATCTGAAGGAAGATATACAATTATCAGTTTAATAGATAATACATCGCTAGTAGCTTGTAAAAACCTTGGAATCTATGAAGAACTTTTTAAAGAAATTAATTTTATCAGAGTGCACAACAGTTATATCGTAAATTTTCAACATCTCAATAAAATTATAAGAGATTCAGGTGGGCAATATTGCGTTTTATTCAATGATAAAATGATTCCTATCTCTAATAGAAAATTTAGTGAAGTAAAAGAGCACCTTCATTATTAAATACTATTCTGTTTCATAAAGAAAACACATTTGTTATTTAACTAAAAATATGGCGTTTAAAAAATTAAATCTCAATGTAAAGTTAAAAAAAATACTTTTTAATCTTTACAAAAAACTGAAAATAGTATTCATTAAAATGCTAAATTATTTTATTGATTATCTCGATAAAGCAGAATAAAGATTCTTTTCAAAGAAGTATAAAACGAAGCACTTATTACAAAAAATAATCGCTTGTTGATTATTTGAAATGTAAATCAAGTAATAGCTTAACTTTGAGGGCTAAGAGCCTTTTTAAATGATCCGCAACCCTAGTCTAAAATTGAAGCAAATAGCTGTGAAAACAATTACCAATGGAATTCAAATTATAACGATATCTGACATTCTATATCTCAAATCAGAAAGTAGAAATACAATTATAAATTTGGAAAATAAAAAGAAAGTATCTGCTTCCAAAAGTATTGGCTTATATGAAATTTTATTGAAAAACAGTGAATTTTTGAGAGTACACAAAAGGTATATTGTAAACCTAGAACATCTTATTTCCATTAACAAAAACCTAAATGGCCATTATTGTTTATTATGTAGTAATAAAATAATTCCAATATCAGTCAGAAAATTTAGAATAGTAAAAGAACGTCTGGAGTACTAATACAATTCTCTTTTTTTAAAGCTTGTTTTACAACACATAATAATTCCACTATTAAAAGTATAAACAAACTATAAGTTCGCTTTTTTGTCTTTTCATCTTTAATTTTTTATCCGAAAAACAAGACTCTAAGCTATCAGTTTTTTTATCTAAAAAGCAACCTCAATTCAAACTACTATTTCCCCAACTGATTAGGATAAAATTAATCTCCGAAAAATACGTATTTCAATCATATATTACATTTTATAATCAAATATTACACTTAATGTTCATAGCTATTGTTTATCTGTTTCTTTACAAGGGAATAGTTAGTATAGGGGATATAAATACGTGTACAGATGCTAAACCTGTAATTATTAAAAATATGAAATCGTAAAAGTGATATAACAGCTTACTATCTAGAAAGAAATTAACCTAATAAATTTTAAGGTTAGAAGCTAGGTAAAAAAAGCTTTTAAACAACTTAGGCTTGATCCTTAAATTAAGAAATATAAAAAACTATTAAAAATTTATAAAAAACTATTAAAAATTTTATGTGACTAACAAGGGCGAAGCCGTTTAATAACTTAGGTAGATTAAAATTTAATTATTGTGCTAAAATTAAATAATATGGTTAAATGTTAAGATAATTTTTACAAAGGAAAAAATATTAAATAAAAGAGGTGTTTCACGTCTTTGTAGTTGAATAAATGAGATTAATATAGATTAAAATTGGGTAAATTAAAGAAGAAAGCAATTTCAAGTGTTTTGTAGACATCAATACAACAATTTGGAAATCAAGCGGTAGGGTTTGTTATTTCTATCATACTCCCCAGACTTTTACTACCTTCTGAATTTGGAGTTTTAGGGATGATTTCTATATTTATGGGAATGGCTACGGTATTGGTTACTGCAGGTTTAACAACTTCAATAATTCGTACGGAAAAACCTGAAAATGATGATTATTATACAGTTTTTATTTTTAATCTAGTAGCAAGTATCATCATTGCATTGATTCTTTTTTTAATTGCCCCATTAATATCGAACTTCTATGAACAAAGTGAGTTAAAATTAATTACTCGATTATTTTGTATCCCGTTTATTTTAAATGCATTCTCAACGGTTCAGTTAACTAATTAAGGAAAGAGTTGAACTTTAAAAAAGAAACTTATGCATCAATAGTGTCAACAGTATTTTTTGGAATAACAGCTATTACGATTGCATTTTTAGGTTATGGTGTTTACAGCCTTGTTTGGGGGTAAATAATATCAAGTTTAATTAATACAATTATTTTATGGGTGCAATCAGACTGGCGACCTTCATTTGTTTTTAATAAAACCAAATTCAAATATCAAGCGGTACTTGCAATAGTATATAAATAATATTATTTTATATTTGGTAGTTTTCGAAATTGAATATTCTAATTGCTAAAAATAAAATGAATATCAAAAAAGGTATATAGTCAAAGAACAAATTTTAAAATTGATTTGTGCTAAATAAAAAGGATAGTATATTATTCCTAAAAAATGACAAGAGTTAGTAAAACGATAAAAAACGCAAGGGTAAATTTAATTTATTATGTGTGTTTTCTGTTTGTTTCTTTTTTTTCCAGAAAAATGTTTCTGGAGTATTTAGGAGTAGATTTTATTGGGCTAACTGCCACATTGAATGGTGTTTTAGGTATGTTAAGTCTCGCCGAATTAGGTATTGGAACAGCTGTAGGGTATGCGCTATATAAACCAATTTATGATAAGGATAACGATGAGATAAATAAAATCGTTTCCTTACTTGGCTATCTATATAAAAAAATAGGTTTTGTGATTTTGTTTTTTGGAATTGCTATTTCTTCGGTAATTCCGTTAATTATAGTAGATACAACATTCAATTATTGGGTCATATTTTTCGCTTTTTTATCTTTTCTGTTTTCTTCATTGTTAGGGTATTTTTTTAATTACCATCAGGTGTTATTGTTTTCAGATCAAAAGAATTATATAGTTACAAAGTATTATCAGAGTGTTTTGATTTTAAAGTTATTGGTTCAAATATCTTTGGTGTATTTATTTCAGAATTATTTTATTTGGATTATAGTTGAGTTACTGTTCTCAATATTTTATAGTGTTTTGTTAAGACAGAGGGTGAAAAAGGAATATCCGTTTTTGTCATTAAGAGCGAAAGCAACTTCTAATATTTTAAAGGAGTATCCAGAAGTTATTAAAAAAGTTAAACAAATATTTTTGCAGAAAGTATCATATCTTGTCTTAACAGGTACGGATAACATTTTAATTTATGCTTTTGCAAACCTAAAAGCGGTTGCTTTTGTAGGGAGTTATCAATTAATAATATCAAGTATACAAGTTCTTGCAGGAACTATTTTTTCTGGCACTAGTGCAGCCATTGGTAACGTAGTAGCAGAAGGGAATATAAAAAACACCAAAAAAATATTTTGGGAAATGATGGCAATTAGACATTTTATAGCGAGTGTCTTATTTGTTGCTGTTTATTTTCTTATCGACAAATTCATTGTTTTGTGGCTAGGAGTTGAATTTATTTTAGATAAAGATTTAGTGGTTTTAATGTTGATTATTTTGGTGCTAGTGCAAATAAGATTCCCTGTGATGAATTTTCTAAATGCTTATGGTCTATTCAGCGACGTATGGGCTTCTATATCTGAAACAATATTAAACTTACTAATTTCTCTTGTGTTGGGTTATTTTTGGGGTATAAAGGGAATATTTTATGGTACGATCATTAGTATGAGTTTACTCGTTCTGGCCTGGAAACCCTATTTTTTGTACAAGAATGGGTTTAAGATGCCGGTTTATAATTACTATAGAGGTCAGATCGCATTGATTCTTCCTTTTATTATCGTCTTTCCAATAGTGCAATTTTATTTTAGTAGCCAAATCTTAGCGATCGAGTCATATTTCGATTGGATTTTTGTAGGGTTTAAATTATTTATTTTTACTGTTATATTTTTTGTGATTGGATTTTTGATTTTTAGTCAAGGATTTAGAATCTTAATGAATAGAGTTTTACTCCTTCTAAGAAAGAAAGTGAAAATATAAAATTGTGCTATGTTATTGTTATTGTTATTGTTATTGTTATTGGAATGTAAATTAAATTATCAGGTTTAAATGAAAACTAAAATATTATTCATGATTAATAATATGAATCTTGGAGGTACAGAAAAATCTCTAATTTCATTGTTGTCTGTTATGTCTGCCGAGAAATACGATATTACCCTATTGATGTTGGAAAAATATGGAGAACTTCATGATTTTATTCCAAAATGGGTGAAAACTGAATATGTGAAAGGATATAGTAGCATAAAAAATATAATCTTTATGCCACCACTAAACACAATTACGGAGTTTCTAAAAAGAGGCAGGTTGCTTAAAGCATTTAGGCTAATGATTATTTATATTATATATAAAATGTCGAAAAATTTTGATTGCTTTTATTATGAGGCTTTGAAAAATAAAAAAGCGAATGAAGAATATGATTTGGCTATAGCTTATGCGGGTCCATTTGATTTCGTTAGTTATTTTGTAATTAAAAAAATTAATGCGAAGAAAAAGATTCAGTGGATTCATTTTGATGTGAGTAAATTTCTTTCATCAAATGTTTTTGGGGATAAATTTTATCAGTTTTTTGATAAAATTTATTGTGTATCCGAGAATGCTAAACTTATTTTTGATGAAAAATTCCCACATGTTTGCGATAAAACTTCTGTTTTTAAAAACATAGTTTCTAAAAGTAATTTAGAACAGTTCGTTTCAGTAGGTGAAACTTTTTCAGATGATTACGAAGGTTTAAAAATACTAACATTAGGGAGGTTGTCAGAAGAAAAAGGACAGCAAATGATTCCTAGTGTAGTGCTTAGGCTTAAAAAGAAAAAATTTAAATTTAAATGGTATCTAATAGGTGACGGGAAGTTAAAAGATAATATGTTGTCTCAAATAGAGGAGTTAGGTATTAAAGATAATTTAATAGTACTAGGAACTAAAATAAACCCATATAGATTCGTTAAAGATTGCGATATATATGTACAAACCTCTTTTCATGAAGGCTATTGTTTAACAGTTCATGAGGCAAAAATTCTGGATAAACCTGTTGTGATGACTAATGTTGCAAGTGCTAGCAATTTAATCGTTCATGGGGAAGATGGTTTGATTGTAGAAATTAGTGAAGATGGGATTTATAAAGGTGTAAAGGCACTGCTTGAAGACAGGAAGCTGCTGAAATCATTAAAAAAAAACTTATTGTGTCAAGAGACCATGAGTGAAATTGAGAAGTTTAATATATGAAGTAGATACTTTTGACATACAAACACAAATCGATTATAAAAATTTACATAAAAGGAAGTCATCTCGACTTTTATTATCGCCTACAAAATTATCGTTTTGTCCTCCTATTTTGTCTATGTATTACTCCATATCGCTGCTATGAAGTGCAAAAAAGTCTTCATCTGAGAGCAAAAGCATTATTTTCGGCTTGATAAAAAAGTCGAGATGACTTCATGATTTAAAAGCAGAATTACATAATTTCCTTAAAAACTATTTTCAATAATGAAAGTTTTCTTAATTATTCCAATTTACAATACTGAGAACTATATAACTGAATGTATAGAATCTGTTTTAAAACAAAGTTATACTGATTTCGAATTGCTATTGATTAATGATGGCTCTACTGATAAGAGTGCCCCCAATGTGCCTCTAGGAATTAAATTAATAATGTTTATTTATTATTTCATAGAAGTTAAATAAGGGCTCAAATGACGTTAATATCTATTATTATCCCAGTCTATAATGTTCAAGAGTTTTTAGAAAAATGTGTGAATAGTGTTAGCTCACAAACTTATAGAAACATAGAGATTATATTGGTAAATGATGGCTCAAAAGATGATTCAGGTGATATATGTGAAACATTAGCGAATCAAGACGACCGTATTTCTGTGATTCATCAAAAAAACGAAGGCTTGTCTGATGCTCGCAACACAGGAACGAAAGCTGCTCATGGTGATTACCTATTTTATTTAGATTCAGATGATTATTTGAGTAGGGATTGTTTAGAAAGCTTACACAATGCAATATTAGCACAAGATGCTGAAGTTGCTCAAACTAACTTTTATTATGATTATACAGACTATCTATTGTACAACAATAATTTGAATGGAAAAGACAAAGTATACACTAGGGAAGAAGCCATGCATTTATTAATTAAACAAAAAGTAATTAAAAACTTTACTTGGGGAAAATTAATTCGTGCAGACATAGCTAAAAAAAATCTTTTCCCAAAAGGAAAATACTTTGAAGATACTTTTTGGAAATTTCACATTATTCATGAATGTGCAAAGTATGCAGTTTTAGCTGAGCCAAGGTTATATTATTTGCAGCGTTCAAGAAGTATTTCAAGTAGTTTTACAGATAAAAACATGGATCAAATTGAAGGGGAGGCTTTGCGATTAGATTTTATTAAAGAGCATTACTCTGCTAACTATTATAATGAAAGCTTACGATCCTTTAATAATAAAATCTTACAATTTAAACAACTCATCATCAATTTACCTAGTAGTGAGCAATCATGGTTCAAAAATGAACTGAATAAATATATTAATAAATATAATTTAAAGAATCATTTTACCATTGTATATTTAATACACGAAAATAAAATTTTGAGGAAGGGGTTTAATTTATTTAAGCATATTTATGGACGTTTAATATCTCATAATGTATGGGTGAAAATTTATAAAAATGATTAAGGATATATTTTATAGACTATTTAGCGTATTACCGATTAAAAAAAAAAAAATCATTTTCTGGGGATATTATGGTGCCCAATATGGTGGTAGTCCCAAATATATAAGCGAACATATAGTCGCACATAAATCAGAATTTGATGTGGTTTGGGGAACTGTAGATCCAGATAGTATGACAAATGTAAAGGTAAGAAAAGTAAAATTTGCTTCTTTAAAGTTTCTGTATGAGTTGGCCACAGCCAAGTTTGTTATTACTAATTATCGGTTTAGTATAAACATGAATAAACGCTCTGGTCAAATTTATATTCAAACCTGGCATAGTTCGTTGCGTTTAAAGAAAATAGAGAAGGATGCCGAGTCTTTTTTACCTCAAAACTATATTCAACAGGCAAAACGGGACTCTACTAAAATTGATTATTTACTATCTGGTTGTAAAGATAGTACACAAATTTTCAAACAGTCCTTTTGGTATGATGGGGAAATTTTAGAAATAGGCACACCCCGAATCGATCCAATTATTCAAAAAGAAAGCTCAAATTTAAAAGGAATTAAGGAAAAACTGGGCTTGGATAGCGATGAGAAGGTACTCTTATATGCGCCAACATTTAGAAAAAGCAATGATTATTCTTGTTATTTACGTGACTTTTCGGACATAGTAAAGTCATTAGAGAATAAAATGGGAGGAAGATGGAAAGTAGTTGTGCGTCTGCATCCTCATTTAATTAATAAAGCAGATGAAATTATAAAGAATACGGATGTTATAAATGGATCTTCTTATAATGACATTCAAGAACTATTGATAGTTACTGATTTTTTAATAACGGATTATTCATCCTTGATGTTTGATTTTTTATTTTCTAAAAAGTCAGTGTTGCTTTATTTGCCAGATTTACAAGACTACTTAAAAAATGAAAGAGATCTCTATTATGATGTTGAAGAACTTCCTTTTTTAAAAGCTTTTGACCACGAAGAGATTATTAATAAAATTCAGAGTTTTGATTCAATAAAATATGTATCAAATCTATCTGATTTTGAAGAAAGAATTGGATCCTTTGAAAAAGGAACTGCATCCAATCAGTTAGTTTCAATTTTAAAAAAACATATTTAATGAAACACACACATATTATAGGTTATACAACCGGAGTATTTGATATGTTACATATAGGTCATTTAAATATTTTGAAAAATGCTAAAGAAAACTGCGATTATTTAATTGTAGGCGTCACCGTTGACGAATTAGTTTCTTATAAAGGAACCAATGCAATTATTCCATTTGAAGAGCGTATGAAAATAGTTGAAGCGATTCAATATGTGGATAAAGTAGTACCTCAAACTTCAATGGATAAAATGAAAGCTTGGGAAAAGCTGAAGTTCAACAAAATGTTTGTAGGGAACGATTGGAAAGGTACGGAAAAATGGAACAAGCTTGGAGAAGAGTTTGCACAAATAGGAGTTGAGATCCAATATTTTCCTTATACTAAAGGAACTTCTTCTACACATCTTAAAAATGTATTAAGTCAGCTTTTAAAGAAATAAAAGTCATGGAAGAATTCAGAAAAACATTTCAAATCGAAGATCTCAAAATAGAAAAAATAGGATCCTGGATCATTAGTTTAAGACCACAACAAATAACCTTAGGTTCTTTAGTGCTGCCCTTGAATAGGAAATGCCCTCATTTAGGAGAAATAACTGAAAAAGAGGGAAAAGAACTTAGTCAAGCTTTTAAAGTTTTAGAAGAATTACTGGAAGTAAGCTTTAAACCCAATAAAATAAATTATTTGGGTTTAATGATGGTAGATCACCAAGTGCATTTTCATGTGATTCCAAGATATGATGATTTGAGAACTTTTAAAGAAATGGAATTTAAAGATAAAGATTGGCCAAAACCACCTGTAATGTCAAATGTTGTTAATCTAACCCATGATGAATTAACAAGTATAAAAGAGTTTATGAGTTTAGCATTATAGTAAAATATAGATAATGTTAAATACTGTAGAAGTTTTCTTTTTCTTTTTTACATAGGAAAATAAATTATTACTTCTTCATTTAGAATGTTGTTTTGGTATCACGAGTTGAGAATAGATTTTATAATTTTTTGTAACAGTTTAAGAATATTAAATCATTTTTTAGTTCTACTTTTTAAAACAAAAAGTTGATGAATAAAAAGAAATTATTATTTGCAAATGAATCTTTGACTTTAGCCGGGGGAGAAAAGAGTTTAGTCGCTTTACTATCTTTGATAGATTCTAATAAATATGATATAGACTTGCAGCTGTTTCTTTATGGAGGCGCTTTAGATAGTTTTATCCCTCAGTATGTAAATATTTTACCACCTATTCCCTATACGCAATTTGCAGCGCAGAGTTGGAAAAATAATTTACTATCGTTAACAAGCCGTTGTAATATTTCATTCTTATATTCTAAACTGAAATATTCTATAAGATTAAGATGTGGAAAATTCAATCATCCTGAAAAGGCACAACTCTATTGGGAGGCTGTAGCAAATAGCATTACAGTTGCAAGTAAAAATTATGATGTTGCCATTGCTTATGCCCAAGGGACACCTACTTATTATGTTATAGATAAGGTAAAATCAAGACGCAAAATAGCATGGATAAATGCTAATGTTGAATTCCCACAAGTTAATAAAATATTTCAAGAGTCATACTATAAACAGTATGATACAATTGTTCCTGTTTCTGAAGTAACGAAGGAGCATTTGAATATGTTATTTCCTCAATTCAACTTGAAGTATTATACAATTTATGATATACTAGATTATACTTCCATTTTAAAAATGTCAGTATTGAAAACAGTAAATTTTGACAAAGAAATTTTTAATATTCTTACGGTTGGCCGTTTAAATCAGTATATGAAAGGATTTGATATTACTTTGGAGGTATGTAAGATTTTAAAAGATAGAGGAGTGAACTTCCACTGGTATGTATTAGGTGAAGGGACTTATCGAAAGGAAATACAAGAGTATTTAGAAGTGAATAAGTTGGAATCTTTTTTTACATTACTAGGAACTACTAGTAACCCATATCCTTATTTTAAAAGTGCTAATTTGTATGTTCAGACCTCTAGAAAGGAAGGTTTCGGGTTGTCAATTGCTGAAGCCCGTTTGTTGAATCTACCTGTTGTAACTACACGATTCGATACTGTCTTCATGCAAATGGTACATGGTAAAAATGGGTTGGTGGTAGATATAGATCCAATCGCAGTTGCTGATGGTATCGAACTCTTAATAAATAATAAGCAATTATATAATTCAATAAAAGAATATCAAAAGACAGAACCAAAAGAAAATTATGGATCTGTTGAAAAGTTTGATCGATTAATCAATAATAGAATATCAAAAGACAGAACCAAAAGAAAATTATGAATCTATTGAAAAGTCTGAATGTTTAAGCAACAAATTTTGTGCATTTATATTATAATCAATGTTATACACAACTTCAAATAAGATAGTGTTGGGTAAAAAATATAAGAGAATATAGATGGAAATCACTAAAAGGCAATCAAAGATGTTGCAAACAATGGCAACTCTCATGATGTTGTTTTTGCATTTGTTTAACAGAGAGCATATTGGATTGTTTAATCCATTAATTTATGTTGGAAGCCAACCTCTTTCTTATTATTTATCCTTGTTTTGTGATTGTTGTGTTCCTATATTTTGTTTTGTTAGTGGATATGGGTTATACCAAACATATAACAAAAACGAGACGCCTTATACAAAGAATAACTTAAGGCGTATTCTTAAGTTATATATCAATTATTGGTTAATACTTTTCATTTTTGCTATTTGTTTAGGTTTTTTATTAAATAAGCATGGGTATCCTGGTGATTGGATGACGTTGTTTTTAAATATACTTGCAGTTGATAATTTGTATAATGGAGCTTGGTGGTTCTTTTTTACTTATATCTTGTTGGTTTTTAGTTCAAGCATAATATTTAGAATAGCAAAAAGTAACTATGCAATACTGTTGTTTTTATTTTCAATTGGCTTTTATTTAATATCTTTTTATTTTAGAATTTATAGACCAAATCTTTTTAATAGCGTTTTTATAAATTGGATACAAAGACAGATTTGTTTATATGGATGTTCTTTTTTTCCATTTTTAACTGGTGCCTTGTCATTAAAGTACAAATGGAACACAAAGGTTTCATCATTTTTTAATAAAGTTAAATTAAAAAACAGTTTAGCACTGACAGCTATAATAATGTTGATTATCATACATGGTTTAATTCCTAATTTTATTGTAGCACCATTTTTAGCAATCCCTTTTATCTTGTTATTTAATCAAATCAAATTTTCAAATCAAATTAATAAATTAATATTAAAACTATCTGTTCATTCAACTAATTTATGGTTGATTCATATGTTTTTTTACCAAGTTTATTTTAAAAACTTTATTTATAGTGCTAAATATGTATTACTAATTTTTTTATTACTTATTGGTTGTAGTTTGCTTAGTTCCTACTTCATAAATAAAATATATCATCCAATTTTAAAATTGAAATTTATAAAATGAAAATACTTTATATAACCAACAGTATCAAAGGTTCTGGAGGTTTAGAGCGCGTATTGGCAGTAAAGGCTAGTTATTTAGCTGATAAATTTAATTATAAAGTACATATACTTACATTGAATGACGGCAATAATGAACAATTTTTTAAATTTAGTTCCAATATAACGTT
>Ga0307998_1001115_pt1 | contig 14676 bp, 14 predicted proteins | sample Davwhametageno37_FD_203147 | JGI IMG/M metagenome (GOLD analysis project Ga0307998, IMG submission 203147) | Marine microbial communities from Davis Island wharf, Antarctic Ocean - #37 | ecosystem: Environmental > Aquatic > Marine > Unclassified | place: Antarctic Ocean: Davis Island wharf... | reverse complement strand
TTTGCGCAAGCACCAAATAAAATGAGTTATCAGGCTGTTGTAAGAGATGCAGCAGACAAACTTTTAGTAAGTAAATCAATTGGCGTTCAGATTACAATACTTCAAGGTTCTGCCTCAGGAACATCAGTTTATGTAGAGACCTTTTCTCCAACAACAAATGCAAATGGTCTAGTTACACTTCAAATTGGTACCGGAACCATTGTCTCAGGAGATATCAGCACCATCGATTGGAACAACGGTCCGTATTTTATAAAAACTGAAACTGATCCAACAGGCGGAACTTCTTACAGTCTTTCTGGAACATCTGAATTTATGAGCGTACCTTATTCATTTCATTCACAAAGAGCTTCCTTGGCTGATAGTGTTAGAGGTGGTACAAATGAAAACGATCCTGTTTTTACAACCTCTCCCGCTGGGAGCATTTCAACTGCTGATAAAACGAACTGGGATAATAAATTAGGTTCAGAAGTAGATGGATCTATAACCAATGAAATTCAGATATTGAGTATTTCAAACGACACTATCTATTTGTCCGATGGCGGCTTTGCAGTTTTGCCAGTTACGGTTAATAATGATAACGATTCGACTAATGAAATACAGCAATTAATATCTTCAAATGATACTTTATATTTAAATAATGGAGGAGGTTTTGTCACATTTACAAATCTTATAAACTGGCTTCAAAACTCAGATAATTTGTACTTTGAGACAGGAAATGTGGCAATTGGACATGATACTCCTGAACAACTGTTACATATATATGATAGTGTTACTCATTCAGGTTCAAATTATAAAAATGGCTTATTGGTAGAGTCCAGAATTGTCAATTCTACATCTAATAGCGACTACGCAGGAATCTACTCTGATGTTAAAGGTTCGGATGCGTATAATACAGCCGTTGATGGTACTTCTTCTGGAACATCTACAGGAACAAACTATGGAGTAGGAGGGTATGCAAGAAATGCAGCAACGAATGTTGGAGTTGAGGCTTTTGCAAATGGAACCAATCAAAAAAACTATGGATTAGATGGATTTGCTTGGAATGGTTCGGAGAATTATGGCGTTAAAGGATTTGCAAAAGCCAATTCTGATACAGCAAACAAACATGTTGGGGTCCATGCTAGTATTGAAGCGAAGAATGGTTTAGGAACAGCACTTTGGGCGAAATCTACAGGAACAAGACCAGGGAATGCAATTTACGCTGAGGCAATCAATGACAGTTCGAATGTTGGGGTTGATGGTTTTGCACGATCAAGTACTACAAATAATTTTGATCAATATGGTTTGAAAGGAACAGCTGAAGGTACTAGCGCTGCTGGAACTGGAACTCACTATGGCTTATACGGAACAGCTGCTGGTGCCGGACTAAATAATGTAGGAACTTATGGGTTAGCAACAAGCTCTAGTAGCTCAGCAAATTCTGCCAATAGAGGCGTGTTTGGAGAAGCAAATTCTACTACAGCTACTTTTAACCAAGGTATGTTAGGGATTGCAATACCGAGTAGAACCTCTACAACTGGATATAATGCAGGAGTTTTAGGGGAAGCAGGTGGACATTCAACTACCAATTATGGCTTTATTAGTTTAAGTTATGGAACAGGAATTACTAATTATGGCAGTGCTGACTTTGTTTATGGATCGGTAACCGGCGGATTGAAAAAGAACATAGCTACTTATGGATATGCTTTTGGTGCAGATACGAATATTGCAATTAGAGGATATGCTAAAGACGACTTAGCAGCTGTAAATTATGGTGTATATTCAGAAGTTGCAGGTCTTACTGGTTCTATGGCTGGTCGCTTTTTGGGGAATGTTAGGGTTGAAGGAAATCTTGCAGTTACAGGCTCAATTAGTAAAGGTTCTGGAACTTTTAAAATTGATCATCCCGATGATCCCGAAAATAAATTCCTAGTGCATAGTTTTGTTGAGAGTCCTGATATGATGAATGTCTATAACGGAAACGCTACTACTGATGCTAATGGATACGTTACGGTTGATCTTCCTGATTATGTTGAAAGTGCAAACAAAGATTTCAGGTATCAATTAACTGCAATTGGGCAATTTGCTCAATGTATAGTAAAGGAAAAAGTGAAAGGAAACAAGTTTGTGATTCAAACAGACAAACCAAATGTCGAGGTTAGTTGGATGATTACTGGTATTAGAAATGATCCTTACGCAAATCAAAATAGAATTGAGTCTGTGGTTGCTAAGGACCAAAATGAAAAAGGAAAGTACATTCATCCTGAAGCTTATGGAAAAGATGATTCATATAATTTGTATCAACCTTTGGATTTAGGCGATCCTAAAAAGGAATTGGAAATGGTGAAGAAATCTTCTGCGGCTCTGAAAAAATCATCTGATGATTAGGCTTCTCTGCATTAACTATTAAAACTGAAGCCCTTGTTGCAATTCTTGCAGCAAGGGCTTTTTAGTATCGCAGTTTAATTAGATTTTACCATTGTGTCACTCAGCATCAATTAATGTTTAAATTCTAATTGAACTGTAAATTTTGATGAGGTGAAGAGCATGAAGTAAGGAATATTCTTAAGTTCTAAGAGTCAAAAAAGCTCCTTGAAGAAATTCAAGGAGCTTTTTTTATGATTAAAACTTGACCTAATTATAAGTGACGGGTTATGTTGCTAATGCAAATGGTGAATAAACAACACGAATTGTCTGCATACTTAAAGAAAGGGAAACTGTTCCGGTATGCTTTAGTAGGAGTAGATAGATTACTTACTCTTCTTGCCTTTTGATTTTGCTTTAGACTTTGCCTTAACAGGAGCTACTTTTTCATTCAACTCTGTATTGCCGTATCTAAAACCAATAGACTTGTTCTTCTTGGCTACAGCTTCTTCAATTTCTTCTGTCTTCTTAGTCAAATTCTCAAGCGGGCCACAATGATCATCTATCGTTTTAATGTTAATGCCCATTGTTTTGGCGAGCTCATCGTGCAGTATTTTTTCACCTTGTTCAAATTTCCCAGTAGAAACTGCAATATCTCTAATTTCTGAAAGCACTTTCTTAATTACAATTTCGTCAATGGTGTCCGTAGTCGCTATTTGATTTGCGATAAGCAGCAAATGCTCTTTTTGCTGATCCTCTTCTATAGAATTGAACCATTGCAAAGACTCACGCATTATCATTTCGTATTGATCCACGTTTCGATAACTCAAATCCAACCATTCGGCAATTTTCCGTTTGATAGACATCTCTTGCGCCAATAGAATATCACTATTCGAAAGCTTTGCAAAGCCTATGTATAAAAAGGTAAGGAGATGAAAGAATGAAGGGTTTTCCATTATTTGATATTTTTAAAAAATTCAGCTTTTTTTTATACGATTCAGCAACCTATGAATCTAATTCCTGTGCCTTTTTTTTCGCTCCAGCTTTTTGCCTTCTTCACCAGCAAAAGGTTTTCGTTTTGCCTTAAACGCAGGCTTTTGAATAACAGGAGGAGTTTTAGGCTTTGGTGTTCTTGCCGCAGAGTTTTCCTCTGGTTTTTTACGTTCCATGATGCCACGCTTTTCGATGACAAGTCCATTCAAGAAATTCCGTAGAATTTGATCTTGTAGCTCCATGTATTTCGCGTGTTCTTCTGAACGAAAAAAGGCACCTAATTCTCCTTTAGTAATTTCGTAATCTACATGTCCCAAAATTCGAACGATATCATCGTCTCTTAGTTTCAGCGCAACTCGAATCTTCTTAAGTATATCGTTGTTTGTTAATCCCATTCTAATATCCGTATTTCGATTTCCATTTTTCCCTGAGGTCTAATTGTATTCCTTGTTCGCGTTTGTTTGTACCTGGAATGTAAAATGCCCTTCCAGCTATTTCTTCAGGCAAAAATTCATGCTCTACAAAGTTACCTTCATAATTGTGAGCGTATTCATAATCTTTCCCATAATCCAATTCCTGCATCAATTTGGTGGGTGCATTTCTTAAGTTTAACGGAATAGAGAGGTTTCCAGTATCCCGCACAAACTTTCTTGTTTCGCGGATAGCTTTATAGGTTGAGTTACTTTTTGGTGAGGTAGCTAAATACACGACGGTTTGACTCAGAATAATATCACATTCTGGATAGCCGATTTTTGCAACGGCATCAAAACAAGTGTTTGCCATAACGAGTGCAGTAGGGTTTGCCATCCCAATATCCTCAGAAGCAAAAATGAGCATGCGTCTAGCAATGAACTTTGGATCTTCACCACCTTCAACCATTCGTGCTAGGTAATAAACTGCAGCATTTGGATCAGAACCACGCATTGATTTGATGAAAGCAGAAATAACATCGTAATGCATTTCACCTGCCTTATCATACAGTGCCGTGTTTTGCTGAATGATCTTAATGACCTTTTCGTTGTCTATTGTAATTTTCTTCTTGCCATCAGCCAAGCTGTTCACCACAATCTCAAGAGTATTGAGCATTTTTCTTGCGTCCCCACCGCTCAATCGAAACAAAGCCTCTTCTTCATTAACATCAATTTTCATTGAGCTTAACCGCTCGTCAGCAGTTAATGCTGATTTCAATAAATCTTGTAAGTCTGCTTTTTCAAACGACTTCAATACATATACCTGACAACGAGAGAGGAGTGCAGAGATCACTTCGAACGAAGGATTCTCAGTAGTAGCTCCAATTAAAGTAACCGTTCCTTTTTCAACAGCTCCTAATAAGGAATCTTGTTGTGATTTTGAGAATCGGTGGATCTCATCAATAAATAGAATAGGGTTGTTGGTTCCAAAGAATTGAGATTTTTCCGCTTTTTGAATTGCCTCTCGAACATCCTTAACCCCAGAGTTAATTGCCGATAGAATGTAAAACGGTCGTTTTAAAGTTTGACTAATAATGGACGCTAACGTTGTTTTTCCCACTCCTGGAGGGCCCCAAAGAATAATAGAAGGAATGAGACCAGAATCTATAGAATTCCGCAAAACCGCACCTTTACCAACCAAGTGTTGCTGACCAATGTACGTATCCAATGATTTTGGACGAAGCCTTTCAGCTAAAGGAGTAGTCGCTACAGTAGACACTAGAACTTCGCTTGAACGCTAAACAAGATATTCGTGTTGTTTGCGATATAAGAAACACCTCCAAGATTGGCTTGATTAACTCCTTGATCGTATCTGAAAATAGGAGAGGTGTTACTAAATGCACGCCCTTCCAATTTGAATTTAATATTATCGTTTGCGAAATACTCCAATCCGCCTGAATAACTTAATGTTTCAAATTTCCCGACAATAGGAGTAAAGTAGATGCCATCTGGATCGTTGTAGGCTTCAAATCGTCCAGCAACAGCCCATTTGTCAAATACATAATATCGTGCTAAAAAGCTTCCGACAAACAATGCAGATTGAGTGCTGGTTACTCGGTTATCCGCCATGGCGTAATCGAATCCTGCAACTATATCCAACTTTTCGGAAGGACTATAAGTTGCGTACAAATTGTTGTACAATACAAACACAGCTGCACTGTCTGGTGCGTCGTTGCTGTAAAAGTTACTATAGTTGATAGTTAGCTTATCATTTGGTGTAAAGGTAATTTGGGCTCCAAGTGCTTTGTTAGTGTTTGCTTCTGATTCGGTAATATTCTGATTTCCATTAGCTATGGTTAAAGAGAAGTACCATTTTTCAAAAGGTTTGTAACCCAACTTAGCTCCAGCTAAATAGTACGGAGTCCATTCGCTAGCCAATGAATGTGAAGTCAATAAATTGTCGAAGGATAAAGCCGATTCAAATCCCATGTGAGAAGAGAACATGCCAACTGTGAGTTCCAAATCTTCGGTAAATCTATAATTGATATTTGCTTCGTAGAGCGCATTTAAAAGGTCCCTTTCATGCGCCATGTTAGCTGAAGGAAAATCGCCGAAATTGAAACCGATATTCGCAGACATTTTACCTTTTACATAGGAAAAGTCGGCCATAGCCATGTTGATGCTCATTTGATCGTGTTTGTTGTATTGGTACAAAAACCAAGGTCGTTCGTGATTGAATGGCTGATTCAAGTCGTAGCTGTAATAAAAGTCTAGTGCAAACTGTTTTGAGAACCCTTCTTTTAAAGAATCCAATTGAGAAAAACCTGAAATTGAGCAGGTTAAAACTGCAATGGCTACGAGTAATTTCTTCATAATCAATAATTTAAGCCTTTGTGGCTTTGCGTTTTATTTTGATATTAAATGCCGCAAAAATGATGGACATTATAGGACTAAGGTAATTGAAAAAGCAAAAAGGTAAGTAGGCAAAAGTCGCTACACCAAGCACGGCACTTTGAGTTGCCCCACAGGTATTCCAAGGAATTAACACAGAGGTTACCGTTCCACTATCTTCCAATGTTCGACTTAGGTTAACGGGGGCTAATCCTTTCGCATCAAATGCGTCTTTATACATTCTTCCTGGTACCACAATAGCCAAGTACTGATCACTTGCTGTTAAGTTGATAAACAAACATGAGCCAACAGTAGTGGCAACCAAACCTCCGACCGATTTAACACCAGATATTAACCAACCTGCGATACGTTCTAGTGCACCAATCGCTTCCATTGCACCACCAAATACCATTGCACAAATTATCAGCCAAACGGTATTCAACATGCCAGCCATTCCGCCCGAACTCAGTAAGTCGGTAAGGGCACTATTGCCTGTTTCAATAATAGTCTCAGATCCAGCGGCAGAAAACAACACGTAATAGCTGTTTTGGAAATAGTTTGATTTACCTCCAAGTTTTTCCAGTAATTCAGGTTGAAAGATAACTGCGCAAATTCCTGCGCTTACAATTCCAACAAACAGCGCTGGAATTGGGTCTACCTTTTTGATGATAAGAAACACAACTAATCCGGGAACTACAAAGAGTAAAGGAGTGATATTAAAGTTGGAAACCAATGCAGTATTCAATTCCTCTAATCCAATGGCACTAGCCTCTGGCGTATAATTTAATCCAATAATAAAAAAGATAATGAGATTGATAATGTAGGAAGGACCGGTGGTTAGAAACATGTATCGAATATGATCGAATAATTGCGCACCACTCACTGCAGCAGCAAGGTTTGTGGTATCGCTTAACGGGCTCATTTTATCTCCAAAATAAGCGCCCGTGATAATTGCTCCACCAACAATGGCTTCACTAAAACCTAAGGCTTTTCCAATTCCTAGTAAAGCAATTCCAATAGTAGCAATCGTACTCCATGAGCTTCCTGAAGCGACTGAAATAATTGCGCAAACAACTGAGGCAGCAACTAAAAAGTAGGAGGGATGCGCTATTTGAAGTCCGTAATAAATCAATGCTGGAATTACTCCAGAAATCAACCAAGTACCAGCCAAAGCACCAATAAGTAATAGAATAATGATGGCTCCAAGAGTGGAGTTGATTGCATTTTTAATGTGTTCTAAAATGTTTTCAAAAGAGAGTTTTTGACTAAATCCAATCAACGTTGCAACAGCTGCAGCTAACAACAAAGCCAATTGATTTGAACCTCCCAAACTGTTGTCCCCAAAGAAGAAAACATTGGCAGCCAGTAGTGGAATTAGGACGAGTATGGGAAGGAAAGACTGGATTAAACTAATGGATTTCTTTTGCTGCATACTCGCTCCAAATATAGTTTAATGAGCAGCAACAGCACGCTTTTGCCTGCTTCTAAAAAAGTCTATCATTCCCCACGTTATTACCACGACATACTCCATGGCTATTATGAAACTACTCTCTTCATAGGGCAGCGTTCTATAAGTGAAATAGGTAAGCCCAATGAGGTAACTCCACACCAAAATGTACTTGAATTCTTGAAAGATATTTAAGGCCAATAAGGTCACCAGATACCAAGGATGAACAACTGCCGAAAAGAAATAATACAAGGCATGCACCCAGAAACTGCGGTGGATAAGATCATTAAAACTCGATTTCTTGAAAGCTAACCGCAATACTGCAAGTGCTGGAATAATTGCCAAAGCAAAAGCAATCCATTTTTTACTTTCATCGCCAACTAAGTCCATTAATATACTGTAAATAAAGGAGTTGAATTGGAAGCTTTGAAAGTACAAGTCAACACTATTCAGCATGTTCAACGCTAATTCTAAATTCAGAAAGGGGATAAATAGTAGTGCACAAACAATTCCAACAACACTAATGTATTTGGTGGTTTTGATAAAGCCAAGAAAAGGGAGAAGCAGTGGCAAGTATAACAAGGGAATTAACTTGGTGCAAACTCCAAATGCCATAAAAACTGCCGATACGGCCCAGCGTTCTGTTTTGAGATAATAGAAGGCCATAATCAGAAATGTGGCCATCAGTCCTTCGAAATGTAAGTTTCCTGTTACTTCAATAATCACCAAAGGATTCAAGAAATACAAAGCAACCAAAGCTGGATTTTTATTTAGATGTTTCAGTAACTTAACTGCAAACTGAAACAACAAAACTTCGCCAGCAATCAGAATTATCTTGATTACCAATTGCGCTTTAAAAAATCCAAGAGGAGCAATTAGAGCGGCAATTCCAAATATGAATTGATTGATAGGCGGGTAGATGGCAAAGTATTGTTTGGAATTCAGTTTTGGATACAGCTCATTAAGGCCAACAAGGTTTCCTTGGTTTTCAATAAAGTATTGCGGTATGTATTGAAAAGGGTTTTCTCCTTGAACCCAAAGTCGGCCATCCCACAAAAAGCGGTAGATGTCATCACTTAAAGACGGCGTCGAAAAAAGGAATATTACTCGGGCAATCATGCCAATCACGAAAATGGATTGAATACTCAAATCACTTCGAACTAGGTAGAAGTATCCAATAAAAAGGGCGCTGTATACGGCTAAGAAGGAGGTGAATTCCATTCTTGGAATAGCTAAGGCAATCAGGGAATACCCAATTATTAATAGGCCAATTTGTACTATAGACTTTGTTTGAAATAGCTCTTTTATCACGGTGCAAACGTAATGTTTAGGATTGTTCGGAAAATGAAAGGAAAAGTACTATTTGGTATTTAGGTTTGAAACCCACCTTCCGCCTCATGTTTCGGCACCTTCCTCGAGGACAGAACACAAAAAAATGCAGAGCATATTTAAGGATTGGCTTCTCGATAAAACTCTCCTGAGGTCGAGCCACTTGAAGTGACATTTTTCAAATCAGTGCTTTTTATAAATTATGGTCGTGTCAGTTCGAGTGTCTTTGTGGAGCTGGCGGAACAAAAATGTATCGAGAACTACTTAACCTTAACGACCTCTTCAACACTCCAAGCCTCAGGTTTTTCAGAAAAAAGCGCTTTAGTAGCGGGCCAAACAATTCCGAAGGTATCGGAATGTCGGTAATTATTGAGGTCTTCTTGGCTATCCCACCAGCTGTAGGTCATGAAGATGTTAGTGTTGGTTATGTCCCGGAGCAAGGATAATTTATTGCAACCTGGTTGACCTGCAATTTCTGATTTGTACTTTTCGAATAAAGCTTGAAAATCCTCCACCGATTCCGGTTTGAAAGCCATTTTTACGATACGAGTAATCATTGCATTGAGAATTCTACGCGAACAACGTCGTTTACTTTCAGCCCCATGAGATTAGAGGAGTGGCCAAGGTTCATCGCAATTTCTAAGTAACCTGAAGAATTGAACAATGCCAAGCGCTCGCCTTCTTTGGTGGCGTGGTAGTTGGTGCTCAATCGTCGGATGTTGTAACCACGGAGTTTGGTAGAAATCGTGAAGTCTCTGCCTTTACTTAGTTGGTTGAATAGCGATTCGGTAATGTTGGTAATTGCGTTTCCGAATGCGTCAACGTAAATCACTTCGCCTCGAATGTTTTCACCCTCTGATCTTGCCTGAACAATATCGCCTTGGTTCAATGAATCTCTAGAAGATCCGAGAACTTCTAAAGTGCCACCGCGTGCCAGATGAGCAGCAGCTTTTGCAAATACATCTTTGGTAGGAAAGGATTCTTTAGCGGTGTCTTTTTGAACCGAAAGCGTGAATACTTTATCGGGAGCAAAATCGAGCAAATAACTAAAAATGCCATTATCAGCACCGATGAAATAGTGGCCATCGTATTCGAGAGCAACATGATCCACTGCTTCTAAATTTTTCTCTGATTCTTCAATTGCATCACGAGTATGGGTCATTACACCAATAATGTGAATACTGCCTTTAGGGAAATGTCGGTAGGCGTTCTTAAGAACAAACGCTGCTTCCAAAATATTGTACTTACTAATACCGTGGCTAATGTCTTCGATTTTGATTTCGGGATGCAAAGAATATAAGGTACCTCTTACGGCAGCTGCGTAATAGTCCTTGTATCCAAAATCAGTAGTTAACGTGACGATTGCCATTGGTAAAACCTAGTAAATGCCTTAAGTTTAAATATCTTTGCTAGGATGCAAAAATAAACAAATGCTTCGCCATAATTTGACGTTTTTAAGGGCTTAATTTATGGTTGAGGTGAATTACGTAAAATACATATAATCAGACTATTTGCAAGAAAGAGTAATTGAATTCGACGCTGTTAATCCAGTAGAAATATTTGGAACAGAAAACAGCAATATAGATTTACTAAAATCGTATTTCCCTAAGCTGAGAATAATTGCAAGGGGTAATACAATCAAGATAATGGGCAGCGATACCGAAATGGATCGGCTGGAATTAATTGTGCATAGCATGTACAAATTTTACCAGAAGTTCAATCAACTGCACCCTAAAGATATTGAAGCGATGATTGCCGAAGACGGCGGTCAAAAACCCGATGAATTTGACAATGCAGTAATTCTGCATGGCGTTCATGGTGAGCAGATAAAAGCACGAACTCCAAACCAATTGGAAATGGTGAAAAAAATTGCCACCAACGATATGTTGTTTGCTCTAGGACCTGCCGGAACTGGAAAGACCTATACGGCGGTTGCTTTGGCCGTAAGAGCATTAAAAGACCGAGAAGTAAAAAAGATAATTCTAACCCGACCTGCAGTGGAAGCTGGTGAGAATTTAGGTTTCCTTCCAGGAGATTTAAAAGAGAAGTTAGATCCTTATTTGCAACCCCTTTACGATGCACTTCGAGATATGATTCCGTCGGAGAAACTTGCTGAATATGTAGATAAGGGGATTATACAAATTGCGCCACTTGCTTTTATGCGTGGAAGGACATTGGATAAAGCCTTTGTGATACTTGACGAAGCTCAAAATGCTACCGAAAGTCAGTTAAAAATGTTCCTTACCAGAATGGGGAAATCGGCCAAGTTTATCATTACGGGTGACCGTACTCAAATTGATTTACCGCCCAAACAAAAGAGTGGGTTGATACAAGCAACAACCTACTTGGAAGGAGTAGAAGGTATTGCATTTATTCACATGACAGGATCGGATGTCTTGAGACATCGATTGGTGCGAAAAATTGTCGATCGTTATCTGAAATTTGAAGACAAAGCTTCGGATGAGTCAACAAAATAATTAATGGAAACGGTTAAAAATAGATTCATGCAGTATGTTGGGTCGTCATGCTGAATTTAGATCAGCATCTCAACGTTAGGTTCAATAGTGAGATTCTGAAATAAATTCAGAATGACTTTTGAACTTGTGAGCGCAAAGGTTCTGCAATATTTACAACAACACCTAAGAAAACAAAACACTATGAGTAACACACTTGGAACAACCAATTTTAAATTTCCCGGACAGCTCAATCATTACAAAGGCAAGGTGCGAGAAGTGTATACCTTGGAGAATAATTTAGTGGTAATGGTGGCCAGCGATCGCATATCGGCCTTCGATTACATTTTGCCAAAAGGCATTCCTTACAAAGGACAGGTACTAAACCAGATTGCAGAATTGATGTTGGATGCTACTGCTGATATTGTTCCGAATTGGAAAATGGCTACTCCAGACCCAAGTGTTACCGTTGGTAAAACCTGCAAGGTATTCCCAATTGAAATGGTGATTCGCGGTTATTTGGCAGGACATGCTTGGCGCGAATACAAAGCTGGAAAACGCATGTTGTGTGGTGTTACAATGCCCGAAGGCATGAAAGAAAACGACAAATTCCCGGAACCTATAATTACTCCAGCTACCAAAGCGGAGGAAGGGCACGATGAGGATATTGCGCGCGAAGAGATTATCAAACAAGGCATTATTTCGGAAGTCGATTACTTGATGTTGGAAGATTACACCCGCAATTTATTCCAAAGGGGAACAGAGCTAGCCGACGACCGAGGATTGATTTTAGTGGATACCAAATACGAATTTGGACGTGCTGCTGATGGTGAAATCTTGTTGATTGACGAGATTCATACGCCAGATTCTAGCCGTTATTTCTATGCCGACGGATATGCCGAACGACAAGCCAATAGCGAAAAGCAAAAGCAACTCTCCAAGGAATTTGTGCGCGAGTGGCTCATGGAGCATGGTTTTCAGGGCCTAGAAGGTCAAACTATGCCAGATATGCCCGACGCATTTGTTGAGCTAGTTTCTGAGCGTTATATTGAGTTATTTGAGAATATTACGGGTAAAGCGTTCGTGAAAGGAGATATCTCTGGAATTGAGAATAGGGTTGAGGAGAATGTTATGAGGTGGTTAGGGTAAGCTATTAAAAACCTATTTCATTTACTCGAAACTGGCCTCCGAAATCGCAGTCGCATTTTCTTTAGCGACCTTTTGTTTTTTTTCTGATGAAATTCTTAAAATGCAGAGTAAAGCTATGAGAACCATAGCTACTGTTAAACCTAATTTTGCTTTTCTCATACTATTCCGTTTTATGCCAAAGGTGAAAGACTAATTTGCCACATTATACTTGAAAAGTCGTAATTTTCAGGCATAACATTATTCCTAAAAGGCATAAAATGATTCCTAAAGATGTTGGTTCCATAATACTCACTCTGCGCTTAGAGAAAAACATTTCTCAGGCTTACCTCGCTGAAAAATGCAACTGTGTGCAATCGACGATTGCTCGAATAGAAAGTGGTAAACGAACTCCGAGTTTGACCATGCTCGATACAATTGGTAAGGTGCTCGAGGTAAATTTAATAGCGTTGTTTGGTGATGCGCATAAACCTAAAGCGGTTGCTACTACTCAAGGTTTGGTGGAGGAAATGCAGATGTTTGTGGTGAATGCAAATCGAATTATAGAGCAATTGAATACCAGAAATATGGAGCTGGAAAAGGAAGTTAAAGTGATTAAGGAACGCTTAGGAATGGATTAGTTAGCCGAAGTTTTTAAAGGACGCTAATAAAGTGGATCGAGTTTTAAAACTTGCCTATTTAATTACTGGCTGAGGCGCCATTGCTAGTGCTGTTTTATTTTTATTTATCACAATAAGACAAGACCATATGACCCACCAAGCATCTACTCCAAAAGTGATTTTTTGCAAAAACGGCAGGTAGTAAAATCCAATTTTAGTCTCAAAAATGAAGAAGACAATTATGCTCAATGTGTAGCAGAGGTATACCAGTTTTTTCAATCCTTTATTGTTGGAATTCTGTAATTCAATGAAGAAGGGAATTAGTGCTATAGTGCCTAGAATACCAGTAATGGTGACAATTTCATCGTGAAAGTCCGTATACATAAAAATAAAAACCGTCATGGTGCTTACCCCAAAAAAGGCAATCAATTTTGTATTTCGGTTTTTTATAGGGAATATTTTTGGACAGATATAGAAGAAGGAAATCATAGTGAAACTCAGAATCAAATGCGAAAGAATTGCCATTGACCGAGCGTTATTTATACTTCCACCAGGTGTGATGGGATGCATCACATCGCACAAAAAGTTGTGAGAAAAACTATAACCAATAGCATTGGGATAATTAAATGAACCACCAGGATAGTCTGCAGCGGCAAACGCAAAAACTAGGACATATAAAGCTAAGCCGACAATTGGAAAATAGGGTAAATACTTATTTTCGAACTTATTCATTTATATGGACTTAGACATAATGAGACGCATTTGGTTCTATGCTAAATAAAATATTTTAGGGTACTCATTAATAGCTCGAAATTACACATTCGCATTTTTAGAAGCACGCATTAGTTTATCGTTTAATGTTTTTCCAAGACCAGTATCGGGTAGTTTTTCAGCAACAATTAGATCTAATTTCATGCTATCTAGTCGATGCAAGGAGGCGTATAAATTTTTTGCAGCCTCAGTTAAATCTCCAGCTTTTGAAAGTACTTCTTGATGCTCAACAACGGTTTTTAATTGATGTTGAAACAACAGTACGCCTATTTTTTTATCTGAATGAGCCTTTAGGAGCTTTTCGATTTCATCTGTAACAAAGGTAGTTGTAGCAGGGGCATAATGACGCGAAAGCATTCCGGGTGAAGCGGGTGAAGCATCATTGTTTTGATTTTTAACGATTACTCTTCCTATTTTTTCTTCAATTTGCTCTAAAGCCAAAGATCCAAGCCGATAAAGCACAGGTGTTTCATTTTCAAAACCTATAATAGTCGATTCAATACCTCTTTCACAGTCGCCGCCATCCAGTATTAGCTCCAAATGATTTTCAAAGTAATTGCGCACATGCTTGGCATTTGTGGGGCTTATAGATCCAAAAGGGTTTGCGCTTGGAGCTGCAAGCGGGTAATCAAGCTGTTTTAAAAGTTCTAAGGTTAAAGGGTGATTAGGAACCCTAACCGCAACCGTATCTTTTCCTGAGGTCACTGCATCAGAAATAATGGATTGCTTTTTTAATACTAGGGTCAATGGTCCCGGCCAAAATTCTCGTGCCAAGGTAAGTGCTGCTTCAGGAA
>Ga0307998_1001114_pt1 | contig 14679 bp, 10 predicted proteins | sample Davwhametageno37_FD_203147 | JGI IMG/M metagenome (GOLD analysis project Ga0307998, IMG submission 203147) | Marine microbial communities from Davis Island wharf, Antarctic Ocean - #37 | ecosystem: Environmental > Aquatic > Marine > Unclassified | place: Antarctic Ocean: Davis Island wharf... | reverse complement strand
CTATGAGTACCGTTATTGACTCTAATAGAACCAACGTTGCTCCAGGAAACTATTTTGTTACAATTACTGACGCAACACTTTGCGATACGGTTATAAACATAACAGTCGGTACCGAGAATTTTGATTATACCATTAACTCAACTGATTTATCTTGTAATGGCGGAAGTGACGGAACAGCTGACGTTCTGATTGTTGGAAGCACAGCAGGATTTACGTTCAATTGGACTCCTGCACCTACAACTGGCCAGGGTACAGCAAATGTCTCTAATTTGTCAATTGGAGCATACTCTGTAATTATTACCAACACAAATAACGGTTGTGCTGTAACAGAAATAATTGACATAAGACCTTCTTCTCCAATAAACCCGAATGAAGTAGCTACAGATGAGAGCTGTTTTGGACAAAACGATGGTACAATAGTACTTGGAACCATCGGTGGCGCAGGAGGATACAATTACAACTGGTCACCAAACGTACCGACAGGAACAACGGACAACGCAAGAGGTTTATCAGCAGGAACGTACGATGTTACTGTTACTGATGCTTCCGGTTGTGATACAAGTATTAGCGTTATTATCGGTGCAGCAAATGATATTGTTGCTTCTATTGTTGAAAATGATGCAACCTGTACAAATACAGGAATATGTGACGGAAGTGCTGAGTTAACAGTAACAAGTTCGGGATTGTTTAGCTACACTTGGAGTCCTGGAATTATCATAATCGGAAACGATTCAGCAGCAATTAACCTTTGTCCAGGAAATTATTTTGTAGACATTACCAATGCAGATGGATGCAGTAAAAGAGTGAATTTTGTAATTGGCGGTTCTACTGCTATAGCAGCTAACATAGCGGTTACCAACTCTACTTGTAACTTAACAAACGGAGAGCTTACTGCTTCCCCTGCAGGAGGAACAGGTATCCTTACAGTTGAATGGTTAGACAACAACTTCGCTTCGATTGGAACCGGAAATACTGTTACAACATTATCTGCTGGTGCTTATTTCGCAGTAATTGCAGATGCTACTGGCTGCAGAGATACATTCCCTGCAAACATCAATGACATTGGCTCTGAAAATATTTCAATTACAGACACTACGAATGTTTCATGTTTTGGTGGAAATGATGGCACAGCCACAGTAAGCTTTATTTGCAACGATCCGTCCTGTTTTACAGAATGGTTCCGAGCAGGAGGGCCAAGTGTTGGAACAGGAAGAATTATTACTGGCCTTTCTGCAGGAAATTACTATGTTGAAGTAACAAACAACGGCGGATGTTTAGCGGTTGAGACAGTTCTGATTACAGAACCAAACGAATTCTCAATTTCCGAATCTATTGTTTCAAATGTTTGTTTCGACGGAGTAAACGGTAGCGTAACCTTAAGTGTCTCCGGTGGAGCCGGTGGATTCACTTATTTGTGGCGCCCAGCACCTACTAATGGTCAAGGAACTAATTCAATATCTGGATTAGCAGCGGGAACATACACCGTTACTATTTTAGATGGTAACAGTTGCGATTCAACTATGAGTTTCAACATTACAGAACCGTCTGTTATTGTGGCAACTTTTGCCACAGCTAATTCTAATTGTAATCAAACAGATGGCCAAATTATAGCTACAGCTACAGGCGGAACAGTTGCGACTCCGCTAATGTACAATTACCAATGGTTTAATGGGAATAATGTTTTATTAGTTGGAGAAACTACAGATACTCTTAAAAATGTTGGCGCGGGAAATTATCGCTTGAGGGTTAGAGATGATAATGCCTGTGAGCAAGTTTTCAGCGTTAGTATCGCTGATCTTAATGGACCAACAGTCACAGTAGACTCTATATTAAATGCAGGATGTTTTGGAGAAAGCAATGGTTCAGTATTTATTACAGCTAGTGGTGTTAACCCAGCATTCAACTTCAATTGGTCTCCAACTGGAGCAGTAAGCGAAGATTTAACAAATGTAATAGCCGGAGTTTATTCAGTACAAGTAACAGACAGTTTAGGTTGTATAACTAATCTTTCAGATACAGTAAGAGAATTTACAGAATTAATTGCTAACATAAGTGCTACTGATGCTACTTGCGGCGAGTGCAACGGCGCAGCTTCTGTTATACTAAACGGAGGAACTGCACCATACTCCTACTTATGGAGCAATGGAGAAACTGCAAACAATGCTGACAGCCTTTGCGGTGGAATCTATACACTTGTAGTAACAGATGCTCGCACTTGTAGTAAATCGTTTGACTTTGGAATAAATACATCAGGTGGTCCAACTGGAGAAACCGTTAGTATTACCTCAGCAAGTTGCGCCAACTCTAGTGATGGAGCAGCAACCGTAACACCTATTGGTGGAACACCTCCTTATTCCTACATATGGCAACATAATGGAGCAACAAGTAGCGGTCTAGGTAACTTATCAGCAGGTACTTATTTCGTTCAAATATCTGATGTAAGAAGGTGTTCAAGAACGATTCAAATTGAGATTACTAGTCCAACAGCTTTAGTCTTAAACCCGTCTGTCATTACTTCGACTTGTCTCCAAGCTGACGGTTCTATTCTTCTCAATGTAACAGGTGGAAAAGGTCCTTACAATTACAATTGGGGGACAGCAACTATAGCTGACACAAACTTTATCGATGGCAGAGCAGCTGGTTTATACCCTGTAAATGTCACCGATGCAAATGGATGTACTGAAAATACGACAGTAACTCTCAATAATACGGGTTTACCGTTTACTCCAAACCCAACAGTGACTGATGTAACTTGCTTTGGACAATGTAATGGATCGTTAATAGCTAACATTACCGGAGTTCTTGTAGATTATACATGGTTGGATGCTCAACGAAACACATTGGCTCCAAGAAATACAGACCTTCAAAATTCAGTTTGCGCCGGCAATTATTTCTTAGAAATACTTACCAATCCTCTGGGATGTAAATCTTATATTTCTGTCTCTATTTCTGAACCAGATTCTATTACTCTTTCATCTAGTATCGTGAAGGATATAAGTTGCAATGGCGATTGTGACGGAGAAGTGTTTATCAATACTACAGGTGGGAATATTCTTTACAACTACTCTTGGAGTGATCCAAATAATCAGAATCAAATCCCTGCAAACGGTTTATGCCCAGGGACCTACACTGTAACTGCGACAGACGCAAATGGTTGTACAGCAGAAACATCAGTAACATTAACTGATCCTCCTTTACTCAATGCAAGCATAACTTCCAATACCAATTTAATTTGTAGTTCAGATTGTGATGCAACCGCTACTTCCATTGTTTCAGGTGGCAATGCCCCTTATCAATTTAATTGGAGCGGTGGTCAAATTGGCCAAAACCCAAATAATCTATGTTTTGGGATAAATGTGTTAACAGTAACCGATGCCAGAAGTTGCAGCGTTACAGATACTATATTTATTTCTGCCATAGACACTGTTATTACAGAATCGTTTGGATCGCCTCTAATATGCGACGGTCAATTCGTTCACCTTTCGGGAACAGTTACAGGATCTTCTATTACCTCTTTTGGTTGGTACTTAGTAGACGCAACCACTTTATTTACTAATACATTAGACACTTCTTTTGCTAGGCCTGTTGGTAACTATACTTATCTATTAATTGCAACAAGTGGAACGTGTTCTGATACTGCAAAATTCGATGTAACAGTTGTTCCAAACCCGATTGTAAACTTACAATCTGAAATAAGACGATTTGGTGACGAACCTCTTACTATAATTCTTGGTAATGATGATCCATCGTACACTTATGAGTGGACTCCCGGTGCGAACCTAGATGACTCTACAGTAGCGGAACCAACTATAATAAGCAAAATTGATATAACCTACACGTTAATGGTGACCGACACAAATGGCTGCACCTTCACAGATTCATTGTTGCTTCTTTACTTTCCTAACATTGACATAGCGTCAGGATTTACTCCAAATGGAGATGGAAACAACGATGTATGGAATATTCGATTGTTAGATGAATACCCAAATACTTCTGTTCAAATTTATAACCGTTGGGGAACCTTGTTATTCGAGCAACCAAATGGCTATAGAGTTGCATGGAATGGAAAGTATAAAGGAAAAGACCTGCCAATAGGAACCTATTATTACATCATCGATGTGAAAGACCAGTCCATAAAGCCACTTTCAGGTCCAATTACAATAATTAGATAAGATGAAAAAGATACTGTTAATCATAGCTTTTTTTGGGACAGGATTATTGAGCACTTACGCTCAACAACTTACCCAATACAGTCAATACATATTAAATAAATATGTAATCAATCCTGCAAGTGCAGGTACCGAAGACTATTTTGCAGCTCAAACCAATTATCGCTCTCAATGGGAGGGAGTAAAGGATGCACCTAGAACTTATATTTTAAGTGTAAACGGCCCTATTTCAAATAAAAATATGGGAATTGGCGGATATGTGTTTACAGATATTACAGGACCAACTAAAAGAAATGGGTTTAGTTTATCCTATGCATACCACATCAAGTTAAGTTCCACTTTGAAATTATCGCTTTCGGTCAATGCGGGGCTATTGCAATATGGTGTTGATGGCTCAGAAATAACGTTTGACAGACCCGATATAGTTGGAAGTACTTTCCTTGAAAATAATATTTTACCAGATGCAGGCTTTAGTTTTTACTTACACCATGAGAAATTTTTCTTTGGCGGGTCAGCCCCACAACTTATTCGAAATGAAATAACATTTGATAACAGCGTTGACGTGCAACAAGGGACTTTAGAAAATCACTTCTTTTTAATGGGGGGTTACCAAGCAGGTTTAGGACAAAACTTTAAATTAGAACCTTCCTTTTTATTAAAATATATCAGCCCGTTACCACTGCAATATGAAGCAACATTGCGAGCTTTGTATAAAGATAATTACTGGTTAGGAGTTGGTTATAGACAAGATGCTGCTATCAGTCTACTAGTCGGAATAACTCTACAAAAAAGTCTAAGTCTCGGGTATTCTTATGATTTCATCCAATCAGATATTGTGAATTACAGCACAGGCTCTCATGAAATTATGCTATCCATTCGTTTCAACAAAGGAAAAGATCGAAAAGAAAAATCAGAAGAAGAATAAGGATGGCTGCATTTAAAGATATTATTAACTCTGATACCCCTGTATTAGTTGACTTTTTGCCGAGTGGTGTGGTCCTTGTAAAATGATGCCACCCATTTTAAAAGACGTAAAGTCTACTTTAGGCGATCAAGACAAAGTTTTAAAAATTGATGTGCATAAAAATAAAAAGGTAGCAAGTGACTATCAAATTCAAAGAGTTCCTACATTAATTCTTTTCAAAGGTGGAAAAGTTATTTGGCGAAAGTCAGGAGTTATCCCAACAACTGAATTGGTAGCACAAGTAAAATCTATTCCCTAAGAGCAAGACACTTCCACCCTTCTTTTTTGGCTTTTTGTAACACTTGCTCTAGCGCAAATAGCATGTTTCCTTTCGCTTTAACACTATCGTGAAAAACAATTATTGATCCCTTTTCCCAATTTGAACAAGCAACCTCTGCACATTCTTTTGGACTTATTCTCGAATCGTAGTCCTGAGTCAAAATGGACCACATAATGATTTTATAGCGGCCTTTCAATACCTTAATCTGAGATGATTTTAATCTGCCATATGGTGGTCGAAACAGTTTTGTTCTGTATACCTCGTCAAAACTTAATACATCATGAATAAACTCTGCCGTTGTGTTCTTCCATCCATTTGTATGGTTGAAGGTGTGATTTCCGATACTGTGCCCCGCTGATTGTATTTTGCTAAAAAGCTTGGGATTATTTACAATGTTTTTACCCAAGCAAAAAAAGCTAGCCTTTGATTGGTACATCGCTAATAAGTCCAGCACCTTTTGTGTTATTTCGGGGGTTGGACCGTCGTCGAACGTAAGATAAAGTTCTTTTTCAGCGGAACTTTCGCTCCAAGTTAAAGATGGGTACACTTTTTTAATGAAGTTTGGAGGGTAGGATAGAATCATTAACCGAAAAGTTGATTAAAAACCTCTTCTATCTTTCCGACTGCCTTTATTTCAATTCTAAAATCAGCAATAACCAAGCCCTTCAAATTATACTTTGAAATAAATATACTGTCGAAACCAAGTTTCTGAGCTTCCAATATTCGTTGCTCAATTTTATTTACAGGCCTAATTTCTCCAGACAATCCAACTTCTGCTGAAAAAGCAGTTTTACTTGTAATGGGAAAATCTTCAGATGAAGATAAAACTGCACTTACAACGGCAAGGTCAATTGCCGGATCCTCTACCCTAATTCCTCCTGCAATATTTAAGAAAACATCCTTTGTTCCTAGTCTAAAACCGCAACGTTTTTCCAGTACCGCCAACAACATGTTTAATCTACGCAAATCGAAACCCGTTGCTGACCGCTGGGGAGTTCCATAAGCTGCAGAACTGACTAGAGCTTGTATTTCTATTAACATAGGCCGCAGACCTTCCATACTAGATGCAATGGCTGAACCACTAAGCTGTTCATCTCTATTTGAAAGTAATATTTCTGAAGGGTTATCTACTTCCCGCAAACCATTCCCTTGCATCTCATAAATCCCTATTTCATTTGTTGGACCAAATCTATTTTTTGCTGATCGCAACAATCGATACATGTGATTTCGATCACCTTCAAACTGAAGCACAACGTCAACCATGTGCTCTAATACCTTTGGTCCAGCAATACTTCCTTCCTTATTAATGTGGCCAATTAAAAAAATTGGAGTATCTGTTTCCTTCGCAAAGCGCATGAGTTGACCCGAACATTCCCGGATTTGAGATATACTGCCGGCAGATGAGTCGATTAAAGAAGAATGCAAGGTCTGGATACTATCAATAACAACTACGTCAGCCTCCGCATGACCTAAATGTTGAATTATGTTTTGAACGTTTGTCTCGGCCAATAGGAAACATTTCTTGTTTTCTATTCCGATTCGTTCAGCTCGCATTTTAATTTGCTGCTCACTCTCTTCTCCAGAGATATACAAAACCTTTATTCCAGGCCATTTTAGTGCCATTTGAAGCAGCAATGTGGACTTCCCAATTCCAGGTTCACCGCCAAATAGCTGCAACGATCCGGGGACTAGCCCTCCACCAAGAACACGATTCAATTCATTATCGGGAGTTCGGTAACGCACCTCCGTCTTTGTAACTACGTCTTGAACTGCTACTGCCTTTGCTTGTCTATTTCTGGTAGAACCACGCGAAGTGGAGGATACAGAAGTATTCTCCTTCTGAATTATTTCTTCTACATACGTGTTCCACTCATTGCAAGATGGGCATTTGCCAATCCACTTACTTGCTTGAGCTCCGCAATTTTGACAGAAGTATGCTTTTTTTAGTTTAGCCAATTTTTAAAATACTATATCAATTTTCTTGCGTGACTTAATCTCTGAACCACAAAAATATTCTATGTTAGAAGTGCCATTATTGTTCCCCAGATTAGATGCTTTTATCCAATCGTCACAAGCCTTCTTTTTATTCTTTAACTCGTAATAAGCTTCTCCTCTATAAAAATAAGCTTTCGCTAGGTTTTTACTCCGTTTCTCAATTATTAAATCAAAATCTTTTATTGCTGCCACAAACTGTTTCTGGGCCAATTTAGATAGCGCAATGTTTATGCGGCCGTTTTCAAGTTTCGGATCCTTCTCCAATGCTAATTCAAAGTCCTTGGCCCCTTCTTCAAAATCTTTCAATTCAGCTTTTGCGGCTCCTCTGTTATAAATCGCTGCTACATAACCTGGCTTTAAATCAATTGCTTTTGTATACGCCTCAACCGATGATTTATACCTAGAAAGCTCATATTTACAAAATCCTTTAAAATAGAAGACTTCAGCTTTATTTGGGTTCAATTCAATCGACTTATCTAAATCCTTGATTGCCTTTCTATAAGAGTCTATAAAAACGAATGCCACCCCTCGATTAAAGAATAATTCAGCATCCTTATAGTTTAGCTTTTCGGCCAAGTTATATTGTTCAATTGCTTTTTTGTACTTCTCCTGCTTGTGTAGCGAATTTGCTAATCCAAATCTTAATTTATAATCGTTAGGTTGATTTTTTAAAGCTTCCTTAAATGCAGAGGCTGCCTCACTAAATTTCCCATCTTCGTATAGCAATTCGCCGCTCTGCTGCGCATAAGCTGATGCTAAATAACAAACAGAAAGTAAAAAAAACAGTTGTTTCATAGTTCCTTTATTTTCGGGCTTTCTCCACTATTTTTGTGGTAGAGAATCCTTTCAAAAAGCCAATTGTAACTACGTTACCCCCGCTTTTTATGACAGAATCATAACCTACAATTTCTTCAGTTTTATAATCACTCCCTTTCACTAAAACCTGTGGTTGAATTTCTCCAATTAAGTCTAAAGGTGTGTCTTCACCAAAGAGCACAACCAAGTCTACAAACCGCAATGCCGCAATAATTATGGCTCTTGACTGTTCGTCTTGAATAGGTCTATTTGCATCTTTCCCTAACCTCTTAACAGAATCGTCAGTATTTACTCCAACTACTAGCCTGGTACCCAAATCTGCAGCTTTCGACAAATAATCAACATGGCCTTGATGTAAAATATCGAAACACCCATTTGTAAAAACAATCTTTTCATCCTTTAACCGCCACCTGTTTATGGTGGCTTTTAACTCCTTACGTTGAACGATTCTATTTTTTATTATCTGTATTGCTTTCAATTGTCTTATTTCGATTTACATACCTTAAGAGAGGAATACTTGCTACGCCTAAAACTATAATCATGAGAGTCTGGGATGTCCACAAAATCCATCCTAATGCTAAAGCTCCAGACTTAGAAATACCGTACAATAAAAGGGTATTCATAATTGCCAACGGAAAGACACCGAGTCCTCCTTGCACAAATACAATGGCTAAACTCCCCATGACGAATGAAGCAACTACTCCTGCTAGAGGCACTTGGGAAGTTTCTTCCAAACAGAAGAAACAGATCCAAAACATTCCTATATACATAATCCAAATAAAAACTGTGTGTAACAAAAAATACACCTTATTCTCCATTTTCAGAATGGATGATAATCCCTCAAAAATTCCTCGAAACAACTCTCTAATTTTTTCAAAGAATGGGTTATTTGAGTTAGATAGCATAAAGAAAAATATAACCGCTAATCCGACCACAGCAACTATTCCAATAATTATTATTTTTTCAATTGAGATATTTCCAGTTCCTTCTTCAACGTATCCCAAAAGCAACTCTTTCAGCATATCAAATTCCACTAAAACAATGGTTGCCATAATACTTGCCAAAATAACCAAATCGGCTACTCGTTCAGCTACGATAGTTCCAAACAATTTATTGAATGGCAATCCTTCATATTTCCCCAACAATCCCGGCCTTGTAACCTCACCCAATCTAGGCAATGCTAAGTTTGCAACATAGCCAATCATAACTGTAAAAAAACTATTCCAGAACCCCGGAGTTTTTCCTAAAGGTTGAATCGTATATTTCCATCGTATGGCTCGGCTCATGTGGCTTAATATTCCAAAACAGACTGACAGCACTATCCAAAAGTAGTTAGCACTCGAAAATGAAGTATACAACTCCTGTTTTTCAATTTGTGTCAAGTCCTTAAAAACATACCAAATTAGAAATGCACCAAAAGCTAACGGTACAGAGATTTTTAAAAATGAAAGAATAGGTTTCAATAGTGTTATTTTATAAAGCGAATTTAGTTATTTAATGACAAATTATCGATCAGTCTAACTCCTTCTAATTTAGCCACCACAAACGCCCTCGGGCACTCTGTGTCAACCCAGTCATCTACACGTTCAAACGAGTTCTCGTCAACAATTTCAAAATATTCTACCTCAAAATTCTCACTCAACTTTGCAAATGCATTTTCTACTAACGTTTCAGGATCAAATACATGCCTGTTGTTTCTGCAGAAATTCAACGCTTTATAAACGTCAGAAGCTACTTCTACGCCCCCACTTGTTAACCTTAAATTTCTTGAACTCAAAGCGAGACCACTTTCGGCTCGAACAGTTTCGCAAGCAACGACCTCTACTGAAAATAATTCTTCTTTGACTAACCACCTTATAACAGCAAGCTGCTGATAATCCTTTTCCCCAAAGTAAGCCTTATTTGGTTGAACGCATTTAAAAAATTCGCTGATAACTGCAGCTACCCCCTCAAAATGCCCAGGCCTAAATTTTGCCTCCATAACCTCACCCAATATTCCAAAATCAAACTTCTTGCGTTTTACCCCTTTATAAAAAAGATCAGCAGTTGGAGAAAAAACTAAACTACAACCCTCCTTTTGCAATGACTCTAAGTCTTGCTGCATTGTATTCGGATATTTTAATAAGTCCTCAGGATTATTAAACTGTAATGGATTGACAAAAATAGAGCAAATTGTCTCGTCATTTTCTCTCATAGACCGGCGCACTAGCTCCAAATGTCCTTGATGTAAGGCGCCCATAGTTGGCACAAGACCAACAGTTTTACCGCTCGCCTTCCATTCTTTAACTTGGTCTAACATGACCGCTTTATCTTCGATTAACTCCATACTCCTGTAAAAACCCAAAAATAGGGATTAGCATCAACTCTCAACATTTTCATGCCACCACAATCAGAAAGACTTGTCTATGTGCTTTATTTTTCCGTAATTTTGTAAAGCTATATTAATTAATAACCCCCATATGAGTAAGAAAAGAATTCTTTACATCTCCCAAGAAATTACTCCTTATTTACCCCCAAATCACCTCTCCAATATAGGAAGAAATCTACCACAACACATCCAAGAAAAAGGAAAGGAAATCAGGACTTTCATGCCAAAGTTTGGATGTATTAATGAAAGAAGAAATCAACTTCATGAAGTAATTCGTCTTTCAGGAATGAACCTAATTATAGACGATAATGATCACCCCCTTATTATTAAAGTAGCTTCTATTCAACCTGCTAGAATGCAAGTTTACTTTATTGACAATGAGGATTATTTTCAACGAAAAGCTATTTTGAAGGACGTCGAAGGAAACTTCTTTGACGACAATGATGAAAGGGCCATTTTCTTTTGTCGAGGAGTTTTGGAGACCGTTAAAAAACTAGGTTGGGCGCCTGACTTAATTCATTGCCACGGATGGATGACAAGTTTAATTCCACTATATTTGAAGACGTCATACAAGGATGAGCCATTATTCGAAAATGCGAAAGTGGTAACTTCTGTTTACAATGATTGCTTTGAGGGCAGCTTAGATGCTAACTTTTCTAAAAAAGCGATGATGGATGGGGTTTCTGAGGATGATTTAAAAAACTTTATTACACCTACACACTCAAGTTTATGCTCAGCTGCGGCTTCTTGGTCTGATGGCGTAATTATTGGCGAAGAAGGTGCAGAGAAAATAGTAGAGAACATTAACAAGCCTACTTTACAATATCAAAGTATCGACTACATTGACGCATTTAACGACTTTTACGAGGAAATTTTAGAAGAATCGGGAGTCTTGGCAGAATAAATTCATGAGAAAAAATAGATTATTTTACAGCATGCGGAAAGTATTAATTCTTTCCGCATCTTTTTTGTTGGCGCTCCAAGCTTGCAAAAAAGACGGAGAATTGGTTCCAGATTTTGAAGAAAACACAACCTTCTCGTACTTTAGTGACTCAGCTATTATAGAGACAGTTACTCGAGTAGGAGAACGGGTTTTAGCGGATAAAATCGCCATTGGTTTAGTAGGCGAATACCGTGATTCTGCTTTTGGTCACTCTAAATCAATGATACATATACAGCCGCAACTGCCGTCTAACGGACTTATTTTTACAGGTAACGAGGAAACAGTAACGCTAGATTCAGTTATTTTAAGCTTGGAGTACAGTGACTATTTCGGCGACATTAGTATTCCTCAAACTTTCGAGGTTCACAGAATTGACGAGACTCTATCTCTCGATTCTGCTACTAAGTATTATTCAGACTACTCAGCTGCTATACAGCCAACTCCATTAGCAACTATTAATTTCACTCCAAGTCCAACCGAACAAACAGTGATTGTACAACCAACTAATCTGGGTAGTACAGACACAGTGAGTGTAAATGCTCAACTTAGATTTAACCTAGGAAATGATTTAGGGAATGAACTTTTGAGCAAAGAAGGTAGCGGGGAGTTCGACAATAATCAAGCCTTTGTAAACTATTTCAAAGGTTTGAGAATATCACCAATTAACAACACAAACTTAACAGACAACCAAGCGGCAATTTTATATTTTAGACTAACTGCTACAAATACTAAAATGACAATTTACTATACTGCCGTTCGTGAGGTAAATGATATTCCTGTAGATACGTTAAAAAAAGCGGTAGACTTTCCTGTTACAACAACCAGCGTAAGATTTAATACTTTTGAACATGATTACACGGGAAGTGGCGCTGAAAGCGCTTTACAAAATCAAGACTCAAGCTTCGGTTATGTGCAAGCTATGGCGGGGTTAGAAACGGTATTTAAGTTCCCTGCTTTAAGAGATCAGCTTGCAGGTAAAATATTGGTAAACAAAGCAGAACTAATTATTCCGGCAGCTAATGGCAGCTATTCCATGGATGTTGGAAAAGCGCAAAAATTAATTGTCGCAGAACGGACCGCAGAAAATACTCTCCAGTTCATTCCAGACTTCACGCTTAACACTGAATTCTTTGGAGGAGAGTTTGACGAGTCGAAAAATGAGTATAAATTCAATATTTCAAGGTACATTCAAAGTTATTTAAACGGAGGCCAAACGGAAAACGGCCTAACTCTTTTAGTATCAGGAAGTGCAGTAAAAGCAGAGAGGGCCGTTATTTTTACAGGAGATAACACTGCTAAAAAAGTAAAACTAAACTTATACTATACTAACATTCAATAACTATGTGTGGAATTGTAGCGTATATAGGGTATCGACAGGCTTTCCCTATTATTTTAAAAGGACTAAAAAGATTAGAATACAGGGGCTATGACAGCGCCGGTGTAGCTTTATTGAACGATGATTTATTGCTGTACAAAAAAGCAGGGAAAGTTTCGAACTTGGAAGAATACACTAAATATAAAACATTAGATTCGAATGTCGGTATTGGCCATACAAGATGGGCTACACATGGTGCACCTAACGATGTTAATGCACACCCTCATAAAAGTGGAAATGGCAGACTCGCAATTATCCATAATGGCATTATAGAGAATTACAGCTCCTTGAAGAAAGAGTTAATTGAAAGAGGACACTCTTTCGAAAGTGATACCGACACTGAAGTTTTAATCCATTTAATTGAAGAAATTATTAAACAAGATAACGTATCGCTAGAAGAAGCAGTACGTTATTCTTTAAATGAAGTCGTTGGAGCTTATGCTATTGTTGTAATTGACAAAGAAAATCCAAATAAATTAATAGCGTCAAGAAACAGTAGTCCACTTGTAATAGGAATTGGAAAAGATGAGTTTTTTGTAGCGTCTGATGCCACTCCTATAATTGAATACACAAAAAATGTTATTTACTTAGATGACGAGCAAGTTGCAATTATTGAAAGAGGTGAAGAAGTCAAAATAGTTGATATTGCTAACAAAACTATAACTCCTTTTGTTCAAGAACTAGAAATGAACCTTGAAGCAATTGAAAAAGATGGTTACGACCACTTTATGCTAAAAGAAATTTACGAGCAACCACAATCTATTCGAGCAAGTATGTTAGGCAGATTGAACTCAATTACCGGACAAGTAACCTTAGGAGGAGTTGAAGAGTTTGAAACAAAATTCATGAACGCCGAACGAATTATTTTCGTTGCATGTGGCACTTCGTGGCATTCTGCTCTTGTTGGAGAATATATGATTGAAGACCTAGCTAGAATTCCTGTCGAGGTAGAGTATGCTTCGGAGTTCAGGTATAGAAATCCAATCATCACAGAAAAAGATATCGTAATTGCAATTAGTCAATCCGGAGAAACCGCAGATACATTAGCTGCGCTGGAATTAGCAAAGAAAAAAGGAGCAACCATTTATGGCATTTGTAACGTAGTAGGTTCTTCGATTGCAAGAGCAACAGACGCAGGTTCATATACTCACGCGGGACCAGAAATAGGAGTTGCTTCTACAAAAGCGTTTACTGCCCAAATTACCGTTTTAGCCTTAATGGCGCTTACCCTAGCTCAAAAAAAAGGTAGCATAACAAAAACCAGATACCAAGAGTTAGCGAATCAGTTGAATGACGTTCCAAACTTAGTAACGAAAGTATTGGAGTCTAACGATCAGATAAAATACATTGCTGAGCAATATAAAGATGCTGCAAACTTCCTTTACTTAGGTAGAGGATATAACTTTCCCGTAGCTCTAGAAGGCGCTTTAAAACTAAAAGAAATATCTTACATACATGCTGAAGGCTATCCTGCTGCAGAGATGAAGCACGGTCCAATTGCCTTGATTGACGAAAGTATGCCAGTAGTGGCAATTGCTACCAAGGTTGCAAACTATCACAAAGTTGTGAGTAACATACAAGAAGTAAAAGCAAGAAATGGCAACATTATTGGAATTGTAACTGAAGGGGATGAAAGCATTAAAGAAATTTCAGAACATGTTATTGAGGTACCGAAAACAGATGAATTTTTAGATCCGTTAGTTTCTGTCATTCCATTACAACTACTGTCCTACCACATTGCTGTGCTGAGAGGATGTAATGTTGACCAA
>Ga0307998_1001111_pt1 | contig 14705 bp, 16 predicted proteins | sample Davwhametageno37_FD_203147 | JGI IMG/M metagenome (GOLD analysis project Ga0307998, IMG submission 203147) | Marine microbial communities from Davis Island wharf, Antarctic Ocean - #37 | ecosystem: Environmental > Aquatic > Marine > Unclassified | place: Antarctic Ocean: Davis Island wharf... | reverse complement strand
TACAAAAGCACCTAATTATTCCCAAGAACTATATAAATATGGGGTTGCCTCGAATCATCCATCAAAAAATCAAATTGTTGTCGGTCCAGGAACATCGCAAATACAAAAACGCAATATTACGCCACAAACAAATATTAAAACGAACCCACAGGGTATAAGAAATCCTATATTGCGTGAGACATATATGACAAATGTTGTTATTAATAGCCAATATAGAACAAATCCTGTTGCAACTTCGTCTTCAAATTTCTTACTTGATATCAATATGAAACAGGTTCTCTCAATTAGACTACACTCTGTCAAAATCCCCCCATCATGGTATCCATTTGATTATAACTTCGGTAATAATTTTTTCAGTGTTACCCCTGGTAGTCTGAATGATGTATCTTGTGTGGATATTACACCGGGCAATTATGACGCGAGCGGACTCATTCAAGCCGTAAATACGAGTATGACCACCCAAGACATTTCCGCTACGCTTACATGGAGCGCAATAACAAATAAAATTACCCTTCAAAATACATCTGTTACCGATTTAAGTTTTGTTTTCTATGATCAAACATCTACAAAATGCGATTCTAGTGGATGTATAAATTATAATTCTTCAATAAATAATAATTTAGGATATTTTCTTGGTTTTAGAAATATTGCTACCAATGGCGCACCGCAAAATAATCTCCAAAATTTAATAATTCAAATCCCACCAATGAATTCCATTACTGCACAAGCACAATTGAATTTAAATACGAAAATAACAGCAATCATATCATTCGATGATTTCAATAACAATTTATTCTCGGAAAAGATAAAACTGATAGAGTCTAAAAACGTGTCTATACAAATGCCTTCTTATTATGATAGATTCGATTTATCTTGTAATCAAAATCCTCCTATCGGAGTATCGTCAAAAAAATCGCATATTATTACTGCATCAAACCCTCGAAAAAAGACACAAGCCCAACTTTATACTCTCCAACAAATATTAAATCACAATGTAATATCTCATAGTATTACGGCAAAGTCGATAAGGAATACCTTGGGTATGTTTTCATTAATTGCGGGAGAATTTACGCATAAGACTTTTACAATAACTGAATGCTCGCCAAAATTATATATGGGTCCAGTTAATTTGGAACGCGCACACTTAACAATACAAGATTCAAATGGTTATATTCTTAATATGAATTATGCTGATTGGGAATGCGGTTTAGAAGTCGAACAAATGCATCAATATTAAAACCTGATTATAAATATGCTCCTTTTGTGAAGTATAAATCTGTATTCGGGAATAGTTCTCTCAAAAATTGCTCTAAATAGCTCACCAATAATATTAAAGCAAAGAACAAATAAACATATTTATTCATTTTCTTAAAATTCGTAATATAAGCAAATAACCAGCCAACCATAAATACTAATGAATCGCCCAATTTATTTTTAATGGTTTCTAATACGACACCATCTGGTGTCTCCATTTTTTCACATAGTTCCATTAATGCATGGATTAGATTTGAGACTATAAAGCCTTTAAAATTATCATTAGGGAATACGACTATCTTGGATAAGTAACCGAGAAAAAAATGCCCCATAGACCACAAATCAAACATACGCTTTCCCATTATATATTTATGCTTATTTTTTTTATATTTACATTTTTATTTTTTAATTTTATATTTCTTTACTCTGTTTTTTTTATACCATGGTTGTTAGCATTAGAGAGTCAACTACTTCAACATCTTTCGTATATACCATTCCCTCTACCATATTAGTATCCTTATTTATAATCATACATCCGGAATTATTAATAATCTTGCCCGCATCCCAGCCAGGCATTACCTTCATATCATTAATAATTTTATTGCTCCCGAAATACGTATGCCTAAGAATACCCTCTTGAAACTCATGCCCGAGGCAAATGCACGGCATATCATTAATAAATGCCACGAAATTCATATCAAGCACAATACTATAAACTGCCTCGCAAGGCTGATATGTCGCCGTCTTTACATCAGCAGGAAAGACCCAGTTGCCATTCATGAATATTGGGTGCCACTCCGTAATATGAAGCCCGCGCCCAAGATTCACAATATTCGCATACCCTGACTTGTAATTCGTTTTCAGAATACAAACAATCCTAGCACTCGCCGTTCGGTCAATTGCATATGGGTCGCTTGAACTCATGATTTCGTCGCCCTTTTCTAAATTTTTCACCGCTTTTGATGAACCATCCGCCATCGTAATGAGACAATCTCCTGTAAAGCAAGGCGCCTCCGGAGTATTGTATGTCGCCGTGCGAACCGGGGTAAGTGCAATCATATTTACATTACCATTCCCTAAACCCCGATAAAGTCCTGTTCTATTATGAACGAGCGACGGAGTCGGTGGAGGAAGCGTATCAAACATATCGCTGCTATGGTCGACAATCTTGTCAAACTTCTCACCACCAAATCCGCGAACTGCTGCATCCTTGAAATTGCAACGCTGTTGAAGGTTAAGCGACCGACTGAGCTGGTCACAATAAAACTCGCCCCACTTCTTGAAATATGTCGTTCTACATCCATTATTTGATGCCGTATGGTCTTTATCATCCGATAATGCCAGAACAATCTGGTCATTAATTGTCTCCATCATATTCTTGGTATTAGTATCCGTAATCGCATTATTCTCGACGAAGTGGCGAATAGCGCTTATACAGGGTGCGCCAGGCTCACCACACGTCTTATGAATAATTGCCTTACGAATTTGCTCTACGGCAATATACCTCGCCTGATGCGAAAGCAATTCACCCTTCTTTGCATCCGTCATAGTAATATCAGCCACCTTAATCTGCGTCGCCTCGCTTTGATAGACGCTTCCACCAATATTATAGCTAATATAATACTCCATAAAGGGCTCATCCGCCGATATTCCGTGAATATTGTTGAAATTGATAATCACGTCGCGCGCCTGTGCCATCTGGATTGTGCCAAGATTCGCGCAAATAACTCCACTCGCATCAGTCGAATAAGTATAATCACCCATTAGTGGCTCGTCAGTAATTATGGCACCATTTAGCGTCGTAATATAAAGCTGGATATTCGCAGCCGTCGTGCAAAGAATATTCCCGATGAAATTATTGAAGACAGTCGCAATCATAGAGCCGTCGGGAATATGTCCGGTGTTACCATTACCCTCCTTGGAAATCTCATAAAGAAGTCCTTGTTGCAGAGCATATCCAAACCCAATAGTATAAATCGATGTTGAAAAGTTCACCCTCTGTCTCAGACGACGCAGGGTCTCAACTTCTCCGCGAGCGGGCGAAATATTAGGCGAGCCATCTGTAAGAAGCATAATCGCCGAATTGCGCGACTTGTCATCGCGTTCATCGAGCATTTTCATAGCGGATTCAATTGGAAGCCAAATATTCGTCTGTCCCCCAGGCTTAATTAGATTAATCTTGGAAAGCGCGCCAGATGCATTCATTGGCGTCATCTTGGTAAGAGGAAGAACATTATCGAGCTTATTATCAAATGCCATTACCGCGAGACGGTCATTTGGACCGAGTGTCTTTGCTACCGTATTAGCAGCATGATTAACCAAATCTTGCTGTGACAGACCATCCTCGATATTATTACCATTATCGTCCTTGGCTGATACTGCCAAATTCATAGAACCAGAGCGGTCGATAATAAGAATAACATCCATTGGAAGTTGCTCTGTATTTGCAGGGGTTGAAATACTAAGATGGACTTTATTCTCATTAATTCCCGCAATGAGCGTATCAAGGTGAATATCCGTATTTGCGACATGTGCTGGTGTGGTATTAACCGGTTCAATTGCGCCAAGAGCACCGGAATTATATTGGTCCAATAAATACCGAATTGAAATATTTGGAGTAAGGTCTTGGGGCGTCATCGGTCCGCGAGTTTGCGGTGAAATTGGATTGCGCGAGAGCCATTCCATAATAGCAGCGCGTTCATAAGTATGTCCATCATTTCCGCTAACTGGGTCAACCATAATCATAGCGGTAATCGGGCATGTAAGCGATTCAACGATAGACTGCATGTTGGTGGAAGTCATCTTTTGATTAATTTGTTTTGGATTTGGTTTGTGTGTGTTGATGTTTCCGTTTTTAATTTTAAATCAATTTTTTAATATTAAAACTATATTTATTTTAAAAATTCTTGTTCTTTTTATTCTTTTTTTTATTCTTTTTTTGCTCTTTTCTCTCACTATTCTCTATAATTTCCTCGATTACAGGAGTTATATCCTTTATTTCTTCTTTTATTTCTTCTTTTATTTCTTTTCTTAAATCAACTAATGTTGTAATACCATAATGGTCTGAGGCGGGTGGCTTCTTGAATACAACCTCCGCAGAATATAATTTAAGATTTTTCACAAGTATATAATCAATTCGCGTATTCTGGTCATTAACACCAGATTTATATGTTAAATCATTATTTGTATCCCATGTGCAATCTTCATTCTTGAAATATCGCATGCTATCTACAAGCCCATATTCTTCAAAATGAAATTCATTATGGCATTCTAATGTATTAAAATCACACCCTACAATGCAATATGTCGACTCCATTGTTTGCTCCTCTACTTCGCGAATCTGTTTTTCGCGATATTCGCATTTAATTGGATACATCTTGTTATTGAATTGCCCATTGCTTAATGTATTCATGTGCGCATTTATTACAACGAGTGGCTCAGTTCGATTTATGCCTACTAAATTCTGTATAACAATTTTATGAAATCCTCTCTTATTAAAAAAATTCAGCTTATCACCGCCTTGTTCTTCGAATAATTGCGTCTTCTTGAACTCTATATTGCTTTGATTAATATCTCGCGAAACTAAGGTTAAAAGGCCACCACTTGTTTCACCGAATGTAAAAATATATGCAGTTAGATTTTTGAATATGAAGTTGATAAAGATAAAAAATCCAAATACAGCATATACGTTGTTGATTATATAATATAAGATGAATAATAAAGAAAATAACAATATATATTGAAATATTAAATTACGTTCATCATAATAAAAATGGTATTTATCGCCGAATTTCTTCTTAAATAAATCAATTAACTCCTTAGTATGAACTTCTTGCAAGCAAACGATATCACTATCCTGCGTATCTATATATTTGATTATTCGGTCTATTCTACTTCGCGAAGTATTAATTGAAAACCCCCAGGGTAATCCACTATATATATTCCATGTTAATACTGATAATTTATCCATATATAGTTCAATAATAATATTAATCCGATATATATGCGTAAAACAAATAATAAGAATTCTAGTGCGTTCCAAGAGTATTTCCCTGTCCCAAAAATGCCACACTATCGCATTCATCATCCGATGAAGAATAATCCAAATTTACTGGTGGAAGTATGGGTGCTATATTATTAATTATCGGTGTCGTTCGCCTTGATTCCGGTCTAGGCTCATACGCCTGTATATGGCTTGGATCAACTGGTTCTGCGAAATCCACATTTATATCAGTATTGATAATTTCTATTACGGCGGAGGGCTTGGTTTCTAAAATATTTACATAATATATCTTGTCATTTAGTTTACATTGCAGTGCTAATGTATGGTTTTTCGTAACAATTGGATAATCTTGGCTTAGAATATGCTCTAAGATTTCTTTCGGGTCAAGGAGATTAGCGAATTCAGTTGTATGGAATTGTAGTTTCATAAATGTTCCCTTTCTTGGTTTCACTTGAAATACGCGTATGGTTTCTCCTTCCGATAATTTAAGTTGTTCCATAATGTGATATGGAATATAAGCGATTCCTGGTGGAGCAGAGAATTCATGAACACCACATACTTGCCCATCCAATGTATTTGACTTAGAAACCTTGAAATATAGACGAGTATCGGTTGGAATTATATCGGTTTCATTTATTTCATAGAGAACTTCTGGTGGGAGACATAATTTATTTGTATATTTGACCTGGTCTATTAAATCAGGGCTTAAATTGCTACATGCGTAACTAAAACATTGCATTTCTCCATCATAAAACATATTGGTTTTTGTGCATTTGTTAAAGTGCTTATTTTTTATTCAATTTTAGTTTTTATAAAAATGATTAAAAAACAATAAATTATATATAATATATATACAATAATGAAGAAGCTTATAGCACTGATATTATTTGGGAAAAGAAAGAGTTTGAAAGCCCTCGATTAAAGGCTACATTAGATACTCGATTAGATACGGATTTCTCGGCTCGATTAGATATGAATTTCTCGGCTCCAATACTACCAAGCTATAATATAATCGAGCCATCGCGTCTACCAAGACCGGATGCGTCAGTTATTAAAAAACACAAATTAACACATGCAAGCATTCCACAAACAAAGCATTCTATAACGCGGTCTGTTATTAATAATGATAATATCCTTGCTGAAAAATCGCCAAAATTCCCATCGCCAAGGTTTGATATAGTTAATAAAAAGCAATATTCTATTCAAATCTAATATGCAATATTTAGAGTAAAAATAAGAACTTCATATATATTAAAATCTTTAAATAATATATATGACGTGTAATACTAGAAGAAAACATGTGAAAAAGGGTCGCGGAACAAAACGGAAGAGAATGCGTGGTGGGTGGTTTGGTGCGTATTTTATGGACAAGATGAAAAATATATTAGGCACAAAAAAAGAAGCAGAACCACCAGCAGCACCAGCACCAGCACCAGCACCAGCACCAGCACCACCACCACCACCAGAAGAAGAATCACCAGCACCAGCACCAGCACCATCACCATCAACAGGAGGTCGCAAAAAGCGCACAAAGAATAATCGCAGGCGTTTAAAGCATAAGAAGTCTCGTCATCCTAAGCGCAGACATTAAATTTACATATAAGTCCTGCTATAAGACAGACATTGCAACATTGGAGTTACAAATTAACAAAAAAGACTTTAATAAGGAATTAGAATCCAGAAAAAAAAATAAATAATCTATTTAAATGTATATGAATATAATCCAAAAAAGATTTTTAGCTTTTTTGTTATTATGCATTCCTACAAGAATAGCCTTTATTTTAGTATCAAAAAATATCAATAAAAAATACTTACCGTGCTTGGGCTATTTAGCATTATTGCCTGCTATTGGATTCGCTTATATATTTATATTTGGTAAACGTAAAAGTGGAGGTGAAACATTTGGTCAAAAGATATGGTGGAACAACGTAAGACCAGTCCATTCTATTCTATATTTAACATTCGCGTATTTGGCTATTACAAAGAGTAACAAAGCATATATCCCTTTATTAATTGATGTAATAATTGGATTATCTGGTTTTATTTTTTACCATTACAATAATGGTTCGTTTAAAAAATTATTATAATGGTAAAAAATAAAACCAGATATTATTTAATATAATTAAATACTATAATGGACAAAACCTTATTTCTAAAATCTGCTGTAATTGCTGTTGTTTTAAATATTGCTTTATCATACCTACTCTCCCCTTTCGCTACTGATGAAGAAGTAAACCCACCAAATGGCGCCACAAATCTTGCATTTAAATCACAAATTATGCATATGTTAGTTCATCATAAACAAGTAATGTTATCCAGTTCTTTAATTGTGGCTTTACTTGCGGGAATTTCCTGTTTCATTGCTTGTCGAATGTAATAACACAGTAAATTACTAGTGTTCGTGTATATATTAATTTATATATTATAACAATAAAACTAGAAAAGGCTAATTTTATTTAATTTTATTAAATAAAATTAAACTTGATGTAACAGACAAATATATAACAGAAAAGATAGGACTAGAACTCTTTAAAGCTCACAGAACAAATCTTCGCGGTCATATAGTTAGTTCTTTTGTCGCTGATTGGTGGAATATCAATTCCCGTAATGAATATTCTCTATTATGAGTTCTTGATAAAGCAATATATGCACGTCATAAAACCAATCATCAAATTTAGCAACAATACTCAGTTTTTCTTCTGATTTTAATTCCGCTTTTTCAACATTCACTGCTTTAAGCCATATATAATCTCCCTTATATTCTACAATAGAACTAAGCAAATTCATGCCATCCATTTTTTCGATTATTATAGCTGGATATTCCGATTCATCAGTTATAACAAAATCACCTACCTTATAAGCCATATAACTTATATGGGATTTTTATTTATGTATTTTATATAATTAATCCTTTAATTAAATGTCTGGTTTTGGGCGGACGCTCTTTAAGTTCAAAAGTCCATATAATCTATTATTTACTCTCTCAAAATAAACTTCAAAATAAATTTGAGAAACTGGACATACTTTGACTATGTCCACTTTTCAAAAAAAATTCCATAGTTTATTTTAAAGAATCGAAAAAAGTGGTTTAGAGCATAACGCTCTCGTTTTAAAATTCTCATATTTTATTTGTTATGACAAGTTTTTTTAGATTTTTAAGAAAAAGCATTTAGGAACTTTTTTGTGTAACTATAATATAGTTACAAATGAATGACAAAAAAGTTCCAAAAAGTTCCAAATGTTTTTATTGCGAAAAGTGTGACTACTTTACATCACGTAAAAGTCAATTCGATAGACATACCGCAACTGATAAACACAAAAGGTTACAAAATGGTTACAAAAAGTTCCAAAAAGTTCCACCTGATACTTTTAAATGTGAATGTGGAAAGATATACAAACATCGTCAGAATTTATTTCAACATAAGAAAAAATGTAAGGTTCCATTTCAAGTCCAAGAGAAATTTTTAGATCAAAATGTTATAATTGAGATGCTCAAACAAAATACTGGATTCAGGGCTATGTTAGTTGAACAACAAAAGACTATTAATGAAATGGTTCCAAAGATAGGTAATAATAATTCAAACAATTCCAATAATACAAATAATACAAATAATACAAATGTAATCGTTTTGCTTAATGAGAAGTGTAAGGACGCCTTAAATATGAGTGAATTTCTTAAAACGCTGGAAATTACCTTGGCAGATTTAAATACTACAAAGGATAATGGGCTCGCAAAGGGAATATCGTATGCTTTTATTGAAAAGATAAAGAAGTTGGATATACATAAAAGACCAATTCATTGTTCTGATTTAAAACGAGAGATTCTATACATAAAGGATAATGATTTATGGGAAAAGGATAAGGATCATGATAAGATAAAGAAGACAATCGATCGCGTCGCATTCGAACAGCGTCGTTCTTTGGATATTTGGACTGATGAAAATCCCGATTTTATGAATTCAAGTGCCAGTTCAAATGACGAATATATAAAGTTATTGAATAAAAGTATGCAATGTCTCAAAGAAAATAAGGAAGAAGACAAGGTAATCAAGAATATATGCAAGGACGTCAAATTATCCAAGGAAGAATTATGATAAAATCAGGATAAAAAAGCGTATTTTTCACTTTTTAAAAAACGTGACTGGTATGCTTTCATAAATAAAAATATAGAATTTCCTGTTTTTTTTCTTTTTTTAAACTTCAAAATAAATTTGAGAAACTGGACATACTTTGACTATGTCCACTTTTCAAAAAAAATTCCATAGTTTATTTTAAAGAATCGAAAAAAGTGGTTTAGAGCATAAGGCTCTCATTTTAAAAATCGCATATTTTATTTGTTATGACAAGTTTTTAAAGATTATTTTGAGTTAAATGATTTAGGGACAAAATATGTTGTATATATATACGACATATGACAACCGAAAAAGCCCTAAATAACTACATTTGTATATCTTGTGACTATCATACGTCTCATAAAAGAGATTTTAACAAACATTTATCCACTGCAAAACACAAAAATACGACAATTGACAACCAAAAAATCCCTACAACAAAAGCTTACCATTGTGGTTGTGGAAATGTATATAAACATCGCGGATCGCTGCATAACCACGCAAGAAAATGTCCCAATTTATCCCCACAAGAGAAATTTTTAGATCAAAATGTTATAATTGAGATGCTCAAACAAAATACGGAATTCAGGGCTATGTTAATAGAACAGCAAAAGACTATTAATGAAATGGTTCCAAAGATAGGTAATAACAATACAAACAATTCCAATAATACAAATAATACAAATGTAATCGTTTTGCTTAATGAGAAGTGTAAGGATGCTTTAAATATGAGTGAATTTCTTAAAACGCTGGAAATTACCTTAGCAGATTTAAATACTACAAAGGATAATGGGCTCGCAAAGGGAATATCGTATGCATTCATTGAAAAGATAAAGAAGTTGGATATCCATAAAAGACCAATTCATTGTTCTGATTTAAAACGAGAGATTCTGTACATAAAGGATAATGATTTATGGGAAAAGGATAAGGATCATGATAAGATAAAGAAGACAATCGATCGCGTCGCATTCGAACAGCGTCGTTCTTTGGATACTTGGACGGACGCGAATCCAGATTTTATGCTTTCTTGTTCAAGTGTCCAAGATGAATATGTAAAACTTATGAATAAAAGTATGCAATGTCTCAAAGAAAATAAGGAAGAGGACAAGGTAATCAAGAATATATGCAAGGACGTCCAATTATCCAAGGAAGAATTATGATATATATATATGTGGACTATTCTCTATTTTGAGCGGACGCTCTTTAAGTTCAAAAGTCCATATAATCTATTATTTACTCTCTCAAAATAAACTTCAAAATAAATTCCATAGTTTATTTTAAAGAATCGAAAAAAGTGGTTTAGAGCATAACGCTGTCGTTTTAAAAATCGCATATTTTATTTGTTATGACAAGAAATTCCGATATATATTTTATATAAAAAGATTTAGGGACAAATATATAGTCAATTTAGACTATAAATGGCTATATAACGACTACGAGAAAAGTCCTATATATTGGGGAATGTAAAACATGTGACTATACATCGTCTTACAAAAAAGACTTTGATAAACATTTATTAACAGCAAAACACAAGAATAGGACAAATGCTATAAAATTGGGACAAATAGATAATACAGTATTGTCTTACGATTGTTCGTGTGGTAAAAAATATAAACATTCGCCGTCACTGCATAAACATCAAACGAATTGTAGGACTTTCTCCCAATCTCAACCCCAATTCCAAAATAATGAAATAATAGATCCAAATATAATATATGAAATTATAAAACAGAATCGGGAGATAATGAATATGATGAGATATATGAACTATTGAAACTTGATAATGCGGATACAAAACGCGGAGACCATATTCATTATATGTCAAATAATTAGATGAGTGCCAAATCTACGCGAATTCTCCGTGTTCGTAATGGAAATAAGGTTCTTGCTCCCTGGAAATATTTATATGAGGACAATTTAGGTGGTTTGGCAAAGAGAAAAGGAACAATGTCTCATAAAGTAAAAAATACCAGAAAGTAATATATGTTTATAGCAATGGAATCATATATTACACATGAGGAAACAGATGAAGATGAGGATAGTGATGTTAATGATGTTGATGAATCTGGGTATATAAAAATCACTGATGAGGATGTCGCATATGCGGTTAGCCAAGAAGCCAAGGCAATAGCTATAATAATGATGCAAAAGGATTTAATCGAATATATTACAAAAATGGGAGAGAATGCCAGTTTTAAAGGTTGGATAGCGCATATATGTCCTGAAAACGTGGCAGTAGATGTTCGCCTTGAAATGCCAGGAAGTGCTTGGCATGCGCTCTGGGATATAGAAAGAAAAATATGTAAAATTCCTCTTAAAAACCCACAAACATGCCAGTCCGTAATCAAACTCCTCTATTTAATCGTATAACAAGAAACACCAAAATCAAGCAAACTTCTTCTACGCGCAAATCCACCCTAATATCCAACAAGTCTCTTACCCAAATCCATTAGCTTCGGTGGTTCAGCCAATTCCTGTGTTTCTGGTAGCATCGCGCCATAAGTCCGGGGATTTTTGGGGAAGAGCTTTGGCTTATGAGGCCAGTGGCTTGTCATCCTTATTGACTCGAATGCGGTAATATGTTTTTTAAGAGCGGCTTTGGTAGCGAGAGCGCGAGGCGTCATGCAAATATACGCAACGCATCTGAAATTCACTTTTTCGCGATTTCCGTGCTGGACGCCGCAATGAATCGTTCTGCTATCCCACAAAACAAGCGAGCCAGCCGGGCATGTGATTTTCTTCTCCGTAAGCCCGAGATGCTTTGTGTAAAAATCCAATTCTTCCTTTTTAACTGGATACCAATCGTTCTTATCTTTTACATCGAATGTTTTTTGGAATTCTGCGTGGTGCTTGTGGCTGCCCTCGATAAAGGCAAGAGTCGCATCGCCTTCGTTTACATCATAAGCAGTAACCCAAGATTGGATGCACTCAAAATCGGGACGAGTGTAGCTTTGGTCTGTGTGATACCAGAAACTGCGGAATTTCCCGCGCTTGGTGATTTCTGCGGATAGGTGGAATGAAGCGCCATCGTAGCTACAAAGCAGGTCTTCTGGTGCGCATTTCCAGACTTTTGCGAAGGCGTCAACTACCTTAGGATTCTGGCGCAAATTCCAGATAAATTGCGTGTGGCCGACTTGCCAGTGTTGGAGAAGCATTCCGTGGTTAGGATACAATTTATAGAATTCCACAAATGTCTCGGTGTTATTGCGGTCAATCGGTTTTTCAAATTTAGCGGTTACGTGTTCGAGAAAGTCAAACATGCCATCTTGCATTTCCTTGATTTCAATTGCGTCCAAAACATTAGGAACAATTGCGACGCCATATTTCTCAATCGTGGCGGTGATTTGCTCGGGGGTGCAGATATAAGCGTCCATAGTTTTCGTGATTGTGTGTGTTTGTGTGTGTTTGGTGCGATTTCAATAAAGCAAAAAAATCAATCAATTTTTAATCCAAGCATATAGTATATGAAGGGGAGAACGCTTCGTAAGCGTAAAAACACAAAAAAGTCACAAACAAAACGTCGTCGTAGTCGTGGTGGAGTAGGCTCACAACGTGATAAGGCAATAAGGCGTATACAAGCTACACAACGGAACAAGGCATCTCAGCGAGCAAAAGAACGCGAAGCCCATCAGAATCGCTTCTCTCGTAAAGTCAGTATATTAAAAGTTTTTGAAGAATTACCGGGAGATAAAACGTTTGCGCCAGAATTAGTAGATAAAATTTTCGATAATGAGAAGTTTGTGAAGAGTCCCACACCTGATAATGGTGATATTCCTACAATAGCCAATGCGCGTGAAATACTTAGAGAATATGGTTTTGATGGTGTTAATAGTGAATCAAATCGATTCATAATGGAATGGTTTAAAGCGCATATAAACAAGCAAAAAAAAAACAAAAGTCAGCAAACGAAGCGTGAAGCGCAAATCAACTTTTCTAATAATAATAGACAAATGAAAAGTTTTTTAAAAAAGAGCATAGAGAATAGTATAAGTAATGATACGATTGGTCAATTATTATTCCCTAATAATAACATGAGTGAATTTAATGCATTACCTTGGTATGTTGTATATGGGATATTAAATGAGATAAAAGACTCTTTTATGTATGCGGACGATATAGATTATGATGCTGTTACTTATTATATAAGTATGTTCAATCGAAATGTAACAGAAGATGATGTATTTGACTTATTACCAGAGGATATGGATGATTATAAATATATGGTTGAGCATTTGAATCGTCTTATAAAAGATAAACGGCGACAATTTTAATCCAATAGGTTAAAATAACATACAACATTCATAATCAGATTTATTAATGTTGTATTTTGTATTTTGTATTTTGTATTTTCTCTCTTAAATCAACATTTTGCCTTTTGTAAATATTATAAGACCGGCCATAATAACCGCTGTTCCAACCCACATTTGTGGTGTATATGGTTCATTATATATACAATTACCGATTACCGCTGCTAAGAAAATCATGAGAGGATTTATTATAATGGATACTACATCAGCATTATATTTACTCAATAAATATTGGTTAGAGAAAGCAGCAATAAAACTAAATATACTGAGAATTGCAAGTGATATAAATACGTTTTTATTTGTAGAGTCTAGAGATTTATCTTTAAAAAAGAATAATAGAATAAGACCAAGAACTCCACCTATAATCCAACGAACGAGCGTTAAATTGAGTGGAGTGATTCCGTTCATCAAATGTTTTGTAATAAACGGGGTTCCGCCCCATATAAAAATAGTAGTGCCATAGGCTAACAAGTCCAACATATATATAAGTTATATATAAGAATTCTATGAATCTGAAATGTTCTTTTTCGCTCCTTTATACTAGAGATTTCTAGTATAGGGCAATATATATGAAATTCCTTGGTCGTTTGATTAGTTCTTGGTCTTTTGAATCGTTCTTTTTATCTCCTTTATACTAGAGATTTCTAGTATAGGGCAATATATATGAAATTCCTTAGTCGTTTGATTAGTTCTTGGTCTTTTGAATCGTTCTTTTTCGCTCCTTTATACTAGAGATTTCTAGTATAGGGCAATATATATGAAATTCCTTAGTCGTTTGATTAGTTCTTGGTCTTTTGAATCGTTCTTTTTCTCTTAATTTCTCTCCAACTCTTATATTTTTTTCTATATTTTTAGAGAATAAATTGAAAAACCAAATATAAATCGATAGATATGAGGGTATGAATATAGAATTCGTTAATTTTTCAATATAAATTAATGAATTATAAGTGGATTTCGAAGATTTATTATTTAAAATTGACATCTATTTTTATAAAATAGAGAGAAAAGATAGATAAAAGAATGTTTTTG
>Ga0307998_1001108_pt1 | contig 14710 bp, 11 predicted proteins | sample Davwhametageno37_FD_203147 | JGI IMG/M metagenome (GOLD analysis project Ga0307998, IMG submission 203147) | Marine microbial communities from Davis Island wharf, Antarctic Ocean - #37 | ecosystem: Environmental > Aquatic > Marine > Unclassified | place: Antarctic Ocean: Davis Island wharf... | reverse complement strand
CCTACAGACCTGCTATTTTGGAAGAAAAACAAGCAACAAAAAAACGGAGTTTCTAATAGTAGTAAAGGGGGGCTGCTTTCCTTTATTCGCGGTAATTTTTTTATTCCAGATCCGAAAATATTTGGGATACAACCTGCCGTAAACTACCTTCAAAAGTACATAGATAAAAATGACATAGACGCAATTATTTCTTCGGGTCCGCCGCACAGTATGCATTTAATTGCACAAAAATTACATTATCAAAATAATGTTAAATGGTTGGCAGATTTTAGAGATCCCTGGTCCAATTTATACTATAATAAAGATTTTAAGCAAGGCGCGTTCGCGAAAAACAAGAATAAAAAACTAGAGGAGGGCGTTCTAAAAAATGCAGATTGTATTTTAACAGTAAGCACTACTTTACAGCAAGAATTTTCTAAAATAGCGAAAAGAGTTGAGGTGATCACAAATGGTTTTGATGACGAAGTTTCGGCATCTGAAAAAGTCGCTTTAGATGCTAATTTTTCTATTTCTTACATAGGATTGTTGCCAAAACAGAGCAATCCCAGGCTTTTATTTAAAGTTTTAAAAGAACTTTGTCAAGAAAGTGCAGCGTTTAAAAAGGATTTACAAATTAATTTTATCGGTGATATTTCAGAGGAGGTGAAAATCGAAATTGAATCGAACAATCTAACTAAAAATACAAGTTTCACAGGCTATGTTTCACATCAGAAAGCGATTGCATATCAGAAAAAATCACAAGTCTTATTGCTGTTAATCCCGAACGTTGAGAACAACAAAGGTATTCTAACAGGAAAGGTATTTGAGTATTTGATTGCAAAGAGACCTATTTTAGCTATTGGGCCAGAGGAAGGAGATTTAGCAACTATTTTAGCAGAAACAAATGCGGGTGTTGTGATAAATTTTGATGCTGAAGAAAAGTTAAAACTTCAAATTAACAAATTATACCAACAGTTTAAGGGAGGAGAATTAATCGTAAATGCTACAAATATTCAAAACTACCATAGAAAAGAACTGACAAAAAACTTAGCGGTTCTCTTAAAAAGTTTAAATTCGTAATATGGGAATTGTATTAAAACAGTCATTTAGAAATACGATCATTATTTATGGGGCGTTTTTAATTGGTGGAATAAATACCATTGTTTTTTACCCAAGAATATTAGAGTCTGAGTTTTACGGAATGGTCGCATTTTTATTATCAGCCTCTAATTTAATAATGCCATTAACAGCTTTTGGAATTCAATATACCATCGTTAAGTTTTACTCTTCTTACGAAACAAAAGAACAGAAAGATAAATTTTTATCTTCTGTAATTTTCTTGCCTTTATTTATTGCGATGCCTATTGGTTTTCTTTGGGATTATTTTCATGAATGGATTATGAGTAAGGTTACAGAAGAAAATCAAATGATAGAAAGCTATACTTTCTTCATCTACTTAATTGCTGTTGCTTGCGCTTATTTTGAGTTGTTTTATTCCTGGACAAAAGTACAATTGCAAACTGTCTTTGGTAATATTTTAAAAGAATTATGGAATAGAGTGGTCGTAATGATGCTGCTTTCGGCTGTTTTCTTTGGTTTTATTACAAAATCAGAATTTATTTTCTATTTAACCATTGCATATATTATTAGGGCTTTTGTAATGATGTTTTATGCCTTTTCAATGTATTTTCCAAAGTTTTATTTTAGGCTGCCAGATAATTTTATAGAGATTATTAAATACTCTGGATATATTATTTTGGCAGGAAGTGCGGGTGCTATTTTATTAGATATTGATAAAGTTATGATTCCGGGAAAGGATACCATAGAAAAAGCAGCCTATTATTCTGTCGCTGTTTTTATTGGTTCTTTTATTGAAGCTCCCAGTAGAGCTATGACGCAAATTTTACAACCGCTAACTTCTAAATCTTTGAATGAATTTAATACAAAAGAAGTTGAAAGCTTGTACAAAAAAAGTTCAATAAATCTTCTTTTGGTGGGTGGCCTGTTCTTCTTACTAGTTAATTGTGGCGTTAGTGAACTTTTTAAATTAATGGAAGATAAAGGATATGCAGGCGGAGAATACGTGGTTTTAATGATTTCCTTAGCAAAGCTATACACTATGTTTTTAGGAAGTAACGGTGCAATTATAAATAATTCTAAATTTTATAGGGTCACTTTACCTTTTGCTTTAGGGATGTCTTTGTTTGTTTATTTTTTAAATAAGTTCTTTTACTTTACCATAGAGATTGGTACAGACGGTTTGGCTTTGTCAACGTTAATTACCATTGTTATTTTTAATACTGTTAAGTTGTTGTTCGTGCATAAAAAATTCGCAATCACGCCATTTACAGAGAAGTCTTGGAAAATGATTCTTATTATTATTGTGCTGTTTGCCGCGTTTTATTTTTGGAACTTTTCATTACCGCAGTTTGAGATTTTAGGATTTACCGTCACACCATTAATCAATATTGCTTTAAAAAGTATTTTAATTTCGGTAATTTATATTTACTTAATCTTAAAATTTGAGGTTTCAAATGAAATAGGGCTTCTAGTTAAAAGATATTACAAATAACAGTCTATACAATCTGTTAGCATATGAAAAAGTAATGCCATGCAGAGTATTCTGCTTTTCTTGAAACACAAACCGACAACATAAAAAACTATAGCTATATAAGAGTGCAGCGGATGAAAGTTAATACTACACCTGTTGCTTTCAAAAATAGGATTGGCTATAAGGTGGTCTAAATCTACCAGCATAGAGCCCATGAAAATTAGAAAAACAAGCTTCCATTTTTTTTTAAAAAAAAGGATTGCAATTAAAAAAGGAACAATAAAATGAAGTCCATAATGAATAAAAAATTTTAAACTCATAAGAAGCTAATTGCATTCGGTCCCTCCATAAAAAGAAGGTCTAGAATAGATAGATTTGGAATAAAACCGTGTTTGTCATCAAACATTTGAATGTAGGTGTCTGCTCGCTTTTCGTGCGGTACTTTTGCAGACGCTAAGTTCCTAAAATCCTCGTTTTCTGATGTATGAATATAAGAGGTTGTTTTCGTGAAATTTGTAGCTAATTGTAAAGCTTCAGAAACAAATATGAAAGTAGCTATATTTACATCTTGTAAATATTTAAATTTTTTCTCGAATAAAGGAGCCATATCGTCTACATAAAACTCAAAGAAAGGCGAATTTCTGTAGGCAATTTTTAAAGATTTAAAATGCTGATTTTGCCAAGGAGTTCTATTTTCGACCAAGGTATCTTTTGTTTTTTTTCTACCTGAAGAAATAAGGTGTTTTATAGGAATATTTAACAATTGTTTTCCATTGGTGTTAAAGATATAACACCGATTTCTATAGCTTTGTTTTTGAAAATTATCCTCCATCTCAAAAGTAATTTCTTCGGTATTTACAAGCGCTGCATACTGAGAGATAGGAGAAAAATAGGTAGGTATAAACAAAGCCATTGTTTATTTTTTAGTAGATTTCTTTTTTCCTTTGTAAAAACTATAACCAATATATAAGGCAATCAAACCAAGGACAAAATATCTGTAAGAAACAGGTTCACCACTGCCATGAACGGTTGTAAACATTCGGTCCCAACGAATTGACTTTATTTTTGCGCCAAAAGAAGAAGCATTCGCATCCCAGCTAAACCATATCATTACCGGTTTCCCTAAAACATGATCAAAAGGAACATACCCCCAGTAACGTGCATCTAAAGAATTGTGCCTATTATCTCCCATTAGCCAATAATAATCTTGCTTAAAAGTATAGGAGTCTGCTTTTTCTCCGTTGACAAAAATAGCATCTCCAACAACTGCTAAATCGTTGTTTTCGTGGTTTTTTATAATTTGCTCGTAATAAGGCAAAGAGTTTAAATCTAATTTTACCTTGGCACCAGCTTTCGGAATGTAAATAGGGCCAAAGTTATCTTGACTCCATTTATTACTTGCTATGTGCGGAAAAATTGCATTATCTGCACTAAAATTTAATTTTTTAACAGACACTGTTTGCGGGTATTTCTTTAAAAGAACAACCTCATCTTCCGTTAAATTAATATTTATTTTAGTAGCCACAGATTCCATTTTTAGGCGTCTTGCAAAATCAGGATTTATGCCACCAGCTACTTCTGTATACAAAGAATCTGAACTAATTTCAGACAAACTTCCGTTCTTTTTTATGGCTTCTTGTACTTTAGGGTTCTTCCAATACTCAGATAATATCCTGTAAACTCCTGTTCTTTCTTTTTTTATTAAAAATTGAGGAAACGTATTCCCATCGATTACAGATTTTGATTCATAGGTATAATAAAACTGAATTTTTGCTCTGTACGGAAGCTCATTTTTTTTGCCGTTAATGTACACATACCCGTTTCTTATTTCCAAAGAATCTCCAGCAATACCAACGGAGCGTTTTACATAGTTTGTTTTTTTATCAACGGGCTTATAGGTGAATTCACCAGAAGTGTCTCCCCACATGGTCGCTAAGGTGTCTGCAGGCCAATTGAAACAAACAATGTCGTTGTTTTTAATTCTTTGCAGACCTGGCAAACGAGTATAGGGCAGTTGTGGCTTTTTTAAATAAGAGGCTGTTCCTGTAAAAGGTAAGGAGTCATGCACCATAGGTGCTGCAATTACGGTTGATGGAACTCTTGCCCCGTAATGAAACTTACTTACAAAAAGATAGTCTCCGACTAACAAAGATTTTTCTAAAGAAGATGTTGGGATGGTAAAAGGTTGCATAAAGTAAGTATGCACTAAGGTTGCTGCAATAATAGCAAAGGTTATAGAACTTACCCATTCTCCTACTTCTGAGCGCGGTTTTAGGCTTCTTTCTGCATTGTATGTTGCATCTGTAGCGTAGTTAATGTAGACGATGTACAATCCTAAAGTAAGAATTACTAAAAGCGAATCTAATTTTTTGTAATAGCCGAAGGTTCTAATAGTTTCAATCCAAATTACAGGAAACATTAATACGTTTACAACCGGAATAAACAGTAAGATAATCCACCATTTTGGTCTGTTAATAATCTGCATTAAAACAACTCCATTATAAATGGGAATTGCAGCTTCCCAAGCTTTCCTTCCTGCTTTTACATATAATTTCCAAGTTCCTAAAAAATGTAGGATTTGAATTACTAGAAAAAAGAGAAACCATTCAGTAAAATTCATAAGTATGCTATTTTAAAATCCTTTATAAGAGGCGTTGTTTTAGTTTTAAATAAGGCGCAAAATACAGAAAATGTTACACTTTTTAACGGATGTTTAACACATCTTTCATGCTGAATACTCCCGTTTTTCCCAGAATCCATTCGGAAGCAACAATAGCGCCTAAAGCAAAGCCTTTTCTGCTATGAGCTGTATGTTTAATTTCTAGGGTGTCCACTTCAGAGCGATACAGCACAGCATGTGTTCCTGGAACGTCAGGAATTCTTTTTGCTACAATCGGAATGTTTTCTTCAGAGGTGTTTTCGCCTAACTCCCAGTTTTCTTTCGAAGAGTTTTCTATAATTCCTTCTGCTAGGGTTATTGCGGTTCCACTTGGTGCATCTAATTTTTTAGTATGATGAATTTCTTCCATAGAAATCCTGTAATCTTCTAAATTACGCATCATTTTGGCAAGCTGTTTGTTCAATTCAAAAAAAATATTTACACCCAAACTAAAGTTTGAAGCATAGATAAAGGCACCTTTCTCTTTTTTGCAAAGTGTCACGGCATCTTGGTATTTATCTAACCATCCCGTTGTACCAGAAATTACAGGAACGTTATTTTTAAGACAGTCAGAAATGTTATTAAAAGCAGAGCCAGGTTCACTAAAGTCAATAGCGACATCTGCCAATGTAATATCAATAAGAGCATCAATATCTTTTTTTATAAGGATTTCATGTCCTCTAGAAATTGCAATTTTCTCAATTTCTTTTCCCATTCTTCCATATCCTAGTACTGCAATTTTCATTTTAAAAAGTATATTTTAGTGTAAAACCAACTTTGGGTGCATCATAAAGTACTGGATCATGAACAAAAGTAGGTCTAAAAGATAAGTTATCATCGGTATTAAACTGCAAAAGGTGCGCGTTTACACTGGCTTCAACAATTTGTAAAACATACAATATAACTCCCCACATTAGAGACAAATCTCTATTTTCTCTTAATTGTTTTTGTGCCGTTTCTAAGGTTTCTATAGAAACCGTTACCTGGCCTAAATCGTCTGTAAATTCGTCTTGGAATCCAGTTTTTCTTAATTTATAGGCAGTCCTAAATCGTTTATATTCGCTATTATTGTTCAAGTAATAATAGGTTGGTGCGGCTAAGGCTCCCCAAACAATAGGTGCTTTCCAGTATTTTCTATTGTAAATTTGTCCCATTCCTGGAAAAATAGCGGAATAAAATGCGGCTTTAGCGGGTGCTAAAGGTTTGTAAATACCTTCTTGCACAAATAATTTCTCTTTTGGTTTTTTTGCTTTTACATTTGTAGCATCTTTCTGACTAAACATATGAAAAGAAAAAAATAAGACTAAAAAAACTGCGATGCTATTTTTTGAAAACACTTATTTTAGTAAGTTTTTTATGCGGTTAAAATCTTCTTCAGAATGAAAAGGAATTGATATTTTTCCTTTGCCATTACTACTTACAGTAACGTCTACTTTGTGACCAAAGTATTCGTTTATATCTTTTAAACTCTCTTTAATAAATCTGGGTGCTGCTTTTTTCTTCGCTTTTGCAATAGTGCCAGTTTTTAAGCTTTTTACGAGATCTTCAGTTTGCCTAACAGACAATTTATCACGTAATATTTTTTCATAAATGGCTAACTGATCTTCTGTGTTTTCTAAGTTAATCATTGCACGCCCGTGGCCCATAGAAATAAAGCCATCTCTCATTCCCGTTTGTAAAATTGGGTCTAATTTTAACAGACGTAAATAATTGGCAACTGTTGACCTTTTTTTACCAACTCTAACGCCTAACTCTTCTTGGGTTAACTGAATTTCGTCAAGTAAACGTTGGTAAGAAAGTGCAACTTCTATAGGATCTAAATCTTTACGCTGAATGTTTTCTACCAAGGCCATTTCTAGCATTTCTTGGTCATTCGCCAATCTAATATATGCAGGTACTGTAGTATTTCCTATTAATTTTGAGGCTCTAAATCGACGTTCTCCAGATACTAATTGAAATTTATTTCCTTCTAGTTTTCTTACTGTAATTGGCTGAATTACACCTAGTTCTTTTATAGAACTCCCCAATTCTCTCAGTGCTTCCTCGTCGAAGTATGTTCTTGGTTGAAAGGGGTTTACTTCTATTAAATCTAATTCTATCTCTACAATATTACCAACCAATTTATCTGCATTTTTATCTGTTGCAGAATTAATAGTAGGCGTATCTTGTAATAAAGCAGATAATCCTCTTCCTAAAGCTTGTTTCTTGGTTGCTTTTGCCATTGTTACGAATTCTTTTTTAATAATTCTTGGGCTAAATTTAAGTAATTTACGGCACCTTTACTAGTAGCATCATAATCAATAATGCTTTCGCCATAACTTGGTGCTTCTCCTAGACGAATATTTCTTCTAATAATAGTGTCAAAAACCATAGAAGAAAAATGTTTTCGAACTTCATCAACAACTTGGTTAGAGAGCCGCAAACGAGAATCGAACATCGTTAATAAAAGTCCTTCAATATTTAATTCAGGATTGTGAATATTTTGAATACTTTTTATAGTATTCAATAGCTTACCTAAACCTTCTAAGGCAAAATATTCACATTGAATCGGGATAATTACAGCGTCTGCAGCAACTAAAGAATTTAATGTTATCAAACCTAAAGACGGCGCACAATCAATTAAGATATAATCATAATCGTCTTTAATCTCTTCTAACGATTTTTTTAACATGTATTCTCTGTCCTCTTTGTCTACCAATTCTATTTCAATGGCAACCAAATCGATGTGTGCAGGAATAATATCTACATTTGGTGAGCCTGTTTTTACGATGGCATCTCTTGCCGAAAGGGAATGTTCCAAAACATGGTATGTCCCGCCCTCCACTTCATCAACATTTATTCCTAGTCCAGAAGACGCATTTGCTTGAGGGTCTGCGTCAATCAATAGTATTTTTTTTTCTAAAACACCTAGAGAAGCCGCTAAATTTATGCTCGTAGTTGTTTTACCAACTCCTCCTTTTTGATTTGCAATTGCAATGATTTTTCCCATAAATGATTCATTTTTTTCTCAATGTAAATCTACATATTTTTATGACTTTTGAATGGTGAAAGATATCAATAAAAAAATAAATTTAAACAATTAGTTCTTAGCTAATTACGATTTACAAAACAGTTTAAAAATAAAACTGAAGAAATTATTTGGTTTTATGCTTTTATAGTTTGATTATTTTTTTGGGATATTCTTTAAAATTTCAATTAAAAACTTCCAAAATTTTTGTGTTGATAAGATTCCTGCACGTTCGTCAGGAGAATGTGCTCCTCTTATGGTTGGTCCAAAGGAAACCATGTCTATTTCTGGGTAATTCTGGCCTAAAATTCCACATTCTAAACCTGCGTGGCATGCTTCAACTCTTGCTTTCTCACCATGTAAATTTTCATATAATTTAGAGACAATGTCTAGTATTTCTGAATCTATATTGGGTTGCCATCCGGGGTATTCATCAGACAATTCAACATCAAAACCAGACAATTCAAAAGCAGCTGTTAATGAGTTTGCTAAATCTAATTTATTTGTTTCAGAAGAGGAGCGTGTTAAACAGCCAATTTTAATTTGGCCGTTTTTCACGATAACTCTTGCAATGTTGTTAGAGGTTTCTACCAAGCCTATAATATCAGGGCTCATTCTATAGACACCATTAAAAGCGGCATACGTGGACTTTAGCAGACCTTCTTGAACACCTAATTCCATTATTCTTTCAGGAAGGGTAGTTTCCTGAATATCAATTATTAAGTTGCTTTCTATTGTTGAAAACTCTTCTTTTATCTTGTTGATTAGCAGCGCTGTCTCTAGTAAAAAAGCTTCTTTAGAAATTGCATCTAAAATAACCAAAGCTTCACTTTCTCTTGGAATTGCGTTTCGTAAACTTCCCCCATTAATTTCAGAGATTCTTAAACCGAAATTTGTGAAACCATCAAATAATAAGCGATTCATTATTTTATTGGCATTTCCTAAGCCTTTGATAATATCCATTCCAGAATGACCACCATTTAAGCCTTTTACCTGAATAGAAAAGGCAGCAGAATTTTTGGGAATTGTCTCTTCTTTATAAGTTCTTGTAGCAGTTACATCAACCCCTCCTGCGCAACCTATTCCAATTTCATCATCCTCTTCTGTATCTAAATTTAGTAGAATATCTCCTTTTAAAATTCCACTTTCTAGACCAATAGCACCTGTCATACCTGTTTCCTCGTCAATCGTAAAAAGGGCTTCTAAAGTAGGGTGTTCAATTTCTGTGGAGGCTAAAACTGCCATAATAGAAGCAACTCCAAGGCCATTGTCGGCTCCTAAAGTTGTGTTATCTGCAGTTACCCAATCACCATCAACTAACATCTTAATTCCTTCCGTATCAAAGTCAAAAACAGTGTCTGAATTTTTTTGATGCACCATGTCTAAATGACTTTGTAGAACCACTGTTTTTCTGTCTTCTAAACCTTTTGTAGCTCGTTTTTTAATGATAACATTTCCAACTTTATCAACAAAAGTTTCTAAGTTTAATTTTTTACCAAAATCTACAATAAATTGAATAACACGTTCTTCTTTTTTTGAAGGGCGTGGAACTGCATTTAAATCTGCAAACATATTCCATACTACTTCAGGTGCTAAATTTCTTATTGCTGAACTCATTTTTTTATTTTTTAAATTTCACCTCAAAAGTACAGTTTTCTATCTGTTTTTAAAAGGATTAATGCTAGTTTTAAAAGTTTCGACTTCGTTAGAAAAGACGGTAGATCACTCTTTTTTAACGAAGTCGAAATGTTAATTTTATGAATTGAAATTTAAGAAATTTCAATGATACTTTCTGATAGCTCTTTTCTTACTTTAATTAAATCTTTCATATAATCATCTGCCGCTCTAAAGCCAACAGGTAATACTAAAACTGATTTTAAATTCTGTTTTTTTAAATCTAAGATTTCATCATATTTATCTGGAGTGAAACCTTCCATTGGGCAAGAATCGATTTCTAAAGTAGCACAAACAGTTAGTAAGTTACCCAGTGCAATGTATGCCTGATTCTTATTTGATAGATACAATTCTTCTTGTGTTTTTTTTGCTATTTCTGCAGTTAAAAACTTTTTAAACGGATTGATGATCTCATTTGGTGTCTTTCTAATTTTCTGAACTAGATTGAAATAATTTTCCACTTCTTTGGAGGTATAGTGATCCTGAATACAAATAACCAATAGGTGAGAAGCTTGCAAGATTTGTTGTTGATTCCACGAAAAGGGAACTAATTTTTCTTGAACCGTTTTGTTTTTAATTACGACTAACTTTAAGGGTTGTAAACCAAAAGAGGTCGCTGTTAAATTAAAAGCTTCTTTCAATGTGTTTATTTGAGCTTCTGAAAGTTCTTTTTCTGTATCGAATTTCTTAACAGCGTACCGCCATTTTAAACTATCTATGATATTCATTATTTATCTTAATTTTAAAGTGCAAAAATAAGATAATATTGTTGCTTCGCGTATTGTTGGTAATTACATAAATTGATAGAAGTATCAATTTTTTTGTACCTTGAAGAGAAAATTGATGAATGAGGATTTTCTGCAGTATGTGTGGAAACACAAAATGTTTTCTAAAGTAGATTTTAAGACGACAGAAAATGAGAACTTGACAATTCTAAAATCAGGTTTTCACAATAAAAATGCGGGTCCTGATTTTTTAAACGCCCAATTAAAAATTGAAGATCAAACTTGGGTTGGAAATGTAGAAATTCACTTAAAATCTTCAGACTGGTATTTGCATAATCATGAAATAGATTCAAATTATGATGCCGTTATTTTGCATGTTGTATGGGAAAATGATGCCGTTGTTTTTATGAAAAACAATAAACCAATACCAACATTGGTTTTAAAAGATCTAGTAAATGAGCGTGTTTTAGAGAACTACAGAAATTTGCTTTTTACGCCAATAAAATGGATTCCTTGTCAGAACTCCATAGCAACAACAGACAAGTTTACATTCGCCAATTGGAAAGAACGTTTGTTTTTTGAACGTTTAGAAAGAAAATCAGGGGAAATAACGATCTTATTAGCACAAGAAAAAAACAATTATGAAGCTGTTTTATTTCAATTATTAGCAAAGAATTTCGGGTTAAAAGTAAATGGAGATTCTTTTCTAAGATTGGCACAATCAATACATTTTCCGATACTTCAAAAAACTAGTTTTGATGCGCATCAATTTGCAGCTTTGTTGTTTGGCCAAGCAGGTTTTCTGGAGGATGAAATCCAGGATGCATACCACCATCAATTAAAAACGACCTATAAATATCTCAGTCATAAATACACGTTGCATTCCATTCCAAATAAACAGTTTTCATTCTTTAGAATGCGTCCCAGTAATTTTCCAACCGTTAGAATTGCACAATTGGTTTCTTTGTTTTGTAAACATAAAAATTTTTTTTCTAAATTGATAGCACTACAAGATTTAAAAGATTTTTATGCCTTGTTTTCTGTCGAAATTCCGCTGTTTTGGAAAACACATTATAATTTTGAATCCAAATCAAAATCCTCTTCAAAAAAACTGACCAAATCTTTTGTAGATTTATTGATTATCAATACGATCATACCTTTAAAATTTTTATATCAAAAGAGCAGTCAAGGAGTAGATGAAGAATTTTTTTTAGAAATTCTAAAAAAAATGAAACCAGAAAAAAATAGTATTATTTCTAAATTTTCTGATTTTGGGGTTGCTGCTAAAAATGCTTTAGATACTCAGGCTTTGCTAGAGCTTAAAAACAACTATTGCGCACCAAAACGTTGTTTAGAATGCGCAATTGGTAGCAGTATTTTGAAATGGTAAAAAAAACCTTTAAAGTTTAGTTTGCTCTTTGATTTATTAAATTATCAGAAGTAAAACGAATCTTTACATGTATCACTTAGAAAAATGGTTTATACGATCCTATCACATACTTTTATTTCGGATCTATGACAGCTTTTATCATAACAGCCGCATCTTTATAATGATACTTTGTAATTTTATTTATGGCTCTTTTACTAGCGGAATTTAGTTGGTATTTTAAAGTTGTCAATTCACCTCGAACGATAGAAGAGATGTCTGTATTTTTAATAGATGTATCGTCCATTAATCTTTTCATCGCAGCGATAAAAGATTTCTGAAGATTTCTTCGGTATATATCAACGTTTTTAGTGGTGTACGTCTCAGAAAATATACCTTTTCTTAAAGCTGCTACCATATCTATTGCTGCAAAATTATTTTCTTGAATAACTTGGGCATCCATCATTCGTTTTAAGGTTTTGGCATTTAGCAGTGTTCTCAAAGATCTATTTTGATATTTTGCTATCATTTCTAAATAACCGGCTTCATCAATTTTATTTAAAATATTTTTATCGAGCAACCATCTTTGGGTTTTAAAAACATTTTTTAGTACCCAATCTAAAGATTGCTTTTGTTTGGTTTTCGTCACAGGAACATAAACATTTCCTGATTGAGATGGTTTTTTATTGAACTCATATACGCCTCCAATATTTCCTGCTACATGACCAACATACCTGCTCCAAACACTTAAAAGTTCTGCATATAATTCACTTAAATCTTCGTAATTGTTTGTTTGATCGGAAGTCCAACTTGGTAAATTTTTTGCTACAATTTTTAAGTTTTTAATTCCATAAGTACTCGATTTTATTTGATCATTTCCAATTCCTTCCCTTTGTGCAGAAGGGTCAAAACGCTGTCCTCCAAATCGGTACACGGGATTGTCTGTCTTGTCTTCGATCCATTTATTTAAGGTTTTTATTTCTGCTGCTGGTTTTGTTGTATTTTGAATTTTACGATACCCCCAATTGATTGCGTAGTGATCGTAGGGCCCAAGTTTTCTGATAAAACGAATATTTTTATCTCCTGGTTGCGCTACGTAATTGTATCGAGCATAGTCCATAATAGTAGCTGCAATTCCATTTTTCTGCGTAAAATTTCCAGATCGCAAAGAGTCTGTTGGATACGCAAAACTAGCTGCCATATTATGAGGCAATCCTAAGGCGTGGCCAACTTCATGTGCAATTACCATGCGCATCATTTCTCCAATTTCTTCATCGGAAGTATTTAGTGTCCTTGCAGAAGGATTGGCAGCACCAGTTTCCAATAAATACCTATTTCTATAAGAACGCAAATGGTTGTGGTACCAAATAATATCACTTTCTAAAATTTCTCCAGATCTTGGATCTGAAACACTTGGTCCAGTTGCATTTCTTGTGGTGCTTGCTACATATCTAATCGAAGAATACCGAATATCTTCCATACTAAAATCTGGATCTTCTTGTTTTGTTGGTGGCATTTTTGCCATAATAGCATTTTTAAAACCAGCAGTTTCAAAAACTTTTTGCCAATCGTCCACTCCTTGTTTTATATATTTTCTTAACTTTTTTGGTGTGGCAGGATCTAAATAATAAATAATCGGTTTTATAGGGTCCACTAACTCACCACGATGATAGGCCGCTTTGTCAGACGGTTCTAATCGCCAGCGTTTAATATATCTTTTGCTATCTGCTTTTAAAGCCTCTGAACTATAATCGACATTACTTAGAGAAAAGTACCCAACTCTTTTATCATGAATTCTAGACATCATAAGATTTTCAGGTAGTAAAATCATAGATTGATTGATGCGCATTGTAATGGTATTCGTGTTTTTGTTACTTGGTGGAGCACTTGCTTCAAATGTAAAATCCTGCACAACTTCAATATTTTTTGGATAACTTTTTATCGAATGAATAAAGCTTCTGGAAGCATCCAATTTTTTTACCTTGTATTTTTTTCTAAAATAGGAAGGCAAACCGGTAATGGCTTTTACGTCTGTAGAAAAGAATTTTGTAACATCTACCAAAACAGCAGTGGAATCTATGTTTTGAGATTTGATATCAAACGCGTAAATAGTAGGTTCTAAGTTGTTTGATTTAACCGATTTATAGATCGGTAAAGAATCGTTTGCAATGGCATTGTATGATTTCACTTTTAAAAGTACTTTGCTCTTATAGGCTTCCCAAACAATAACCTGTGTGTTTATTTTAGAACCCGCATTTACATAGCCACCTCCTAAACCGGCAGGAATTTCTTTAATTCTTGTGACCAATAACATTTCTTTTCCCAAATAAGATTTCGGAATCTCATAGAGAAAAGTTTCTTTGTTTTTGTGGACTTTAAACAATCCTTTGTCTGTTTCGGTTTCTTTTTTTACAAATTCAGTATAGCTAGTAGTTTTATTTTTTTCAAGGATTTCTTCGTTTTTAGTGTCTTTCGATTTTTTCTTTTGCGCAGCTGTTGCTGTGGGCAGTAAAAAAATAAATAACACAGCGAATACAAGTAGTTTTTTCATAGGTTCGTTTATTGATAATTCAACGCACTAATCTATTGAAAAGCATTTAAAAAGGTTCTTATGGTTGTGTTAAAAAAAAAAGCTTAAAATTATTTTTAAGCTTTTTTAAATTATTTTAAGTGTGTTTTAATATAAACTCTTAAACTTTACAGGGTCCGATTCATGCATAATATCATATACTTTCTCGAAAATATCTTC
>Ga0307998_1001107_pt1 | contig 14712 bp, 12 predicted proteins | sample Davwhametageno37_FD_203147 | JGI IMG/M metagenome (GOLD analysis project Ga0307998, IMG submission 203147) | Marine microbial communities from Davis Island wharf, Antarctic Ocean - #37 | ecosystem: Environmental > Aquatic > Marine > Unclassified | place: Antarctic Ocean: Davis Island wharf... | reverse complement strand
CAGCATATCCTCGATCAGGCTGATTGGTTCCAGCAAAGTTAACCGGCAGGCGAAATGCAACGATTGCCTTGCAGGGCTAATCGGCTCAGGGGCCACGCCCAAGGCCTGATCCATCCGGTATATCGTACCCTTGCCAAAGCGTCGTGCAATGGCCGCACGGGGTTGATCCATCAAATTCTCAACACGGCGCAACCCCAACCGGTTGAGTGAGCTAATCACATGATCCTCCAACCGCAAAGCAGCCACAGGCAAAGGGGCAAGCGCCTGTCGTGTAAAACCTGGTGCTGCTATACGACCATATCCACCCTGGCTCGACTGCAGCCGCGGCGGCAGACCGCCCCGCTCCCAATTGCGGCGCTTAACGGCGCGGGATCGGGTTGCTGGGGCCTCCTGATCAATAGCATCCCCAGTACGGCTCAAGCCCAGAGGTTGCCCCGCATAGCGAGCCAAAGCCCAAGCGGCACCTTTGGTATCGGCCATACCAATATGTACCGAGAGGCCAAGATCACGACAATCCAACTCCACCTGCTGGATCACCCCCAGCTCGCCCCCAAACAAATGCGCACAGCCAGTGAGATCAATCACCAGCGCATTTGGAACCTCTTCCGCTACCCAGGGAGAAAATTTTATAGCCCAGCGGCGCAGGCTGGCCAGGAACTGTGCTTCGAGTTGCCTATTCTGCAAACGGGTGATCAGGTCAGGGCACATCGCCAGGGCATCACGTAGCGGCTGATCATGCGAAAGCCCCCAGCGCTCAGCACTGACCGACAATGATGAAATCACCTGCGTTTTTCCGGTGTCTTGGACCACAGCAAAAGGCTGCTCTTCTGTCACACGGGCCTGTCGCAACAGCCGTTCGGCTCCCATCCGAGGAAACCATAATGATAAAACACGGCGATGTGGCATTTACAGTATTTTTGTTCCCTATATGTTCTTTTTATAGAAGGTTGGAACCTGAAGTCGAGTCTCATGGTTGTAAAACGACACAAAAGCGGTGAAATACAGTCACAGATCAGGTAAGCAGACATCAGAAATAAGGAGCTGCCCATGGCCAAACCAGTTGTACTGTGTATCTTAGATGGATGGGGGTTGAGTGAGACCAAGGTCGGCAATGCTCCCGCGTTAGCGCATACACCTACATTTGATCGCCTCATGGACAGTTGCCCTAATGCCACCTTGATCACTCACGGCCCAGATACAGGCCTACCCAGGGGGCAGATGGGCAATTCAGAGGTTGGCCATACCAATATTGGTGCGGGCCGCGTGGTGGCCATGGATTTGGGACAGATTGATCTAGCAATTGAAAACAAGAGCTTCTTCAAAAACCCAGCTATTTTAGACTTTGCGGCGACGCTGAGCAACAGCTCAGGCACCGCACATCTTATTGGGGTTGTTTCTGACGGTGGCGTACATGGACATCTCAATCATATGCTGGCGGCAACCCAAATATTCACGGCTATAAACATTCCAGTGGTAATTCACGCAATTGCAGATGGCCGTGATGTAAGCCCCACCTCAGCAAAGGGTTATTTCAAAACTTTAGAAGAAAATCTGCCCGATGGAGCGCGCGTTGGCACGGTGATTGGCCGCTATTTCGCACTGGATCGCGACAACCGTTGGGAGCGAGTCCAAACCGCATTCGCAGCCATCTCAAAGGCTGAAGGTCCAAAGGCCACAACACCACAAGCCGTTATAGCGCAAGCTTATGTCGCAGGCCAGACTGATGAGTTTATTCCAGCAACTGTGGTTGGGAATTACGCCGGGCTGATGCCCGAAGACGGCCTGTTTTGCCTCAACTTCAGAGCCGACCGCGCACGTGAAATTCTTGCTGCCCTGTGCAACCCTAATTTCACAGAATTTGATACCGGACCCAGGCCAAAACTGGCCGCACAATTAGGGATGGTGTGCTATTCTGAGGCCCATGATACCTATCTCACCGCCGCCTTCCCAAAACGCAACATTCCCAACACCTTGGGAGCTTGGGTGGCTAAGAACGGGAAAAGGCAGTTTCGTCTCGCAGAAACTGAAAAATATCCGCATGTTACCTTCTTCATGAACGGCGGCCAAGAAATCCCTGATCCAGGCGAAGATCGTGTCATGCCCGCATCCCCCAAAGTGGCGACCTATGATTTACAGCCCGAAATGTCGGCAGGTGAAGTTACAGATCAATTCATAGATGCTATCAAAGCGGGCTATGACTTGATTATCACCAACTACGCGAACCCCGACATGGTGGGCCACACTGGTGATCTCCAAGCTGCCATTGCTGCCTGTGAGGCCGTAGATCAGGGGTTGGGCAAAGTTGTGGACGCATTAGAAAAAGTAGGGGGCGTCATGATCCTAACCGCCGATCACGGAAATTGCGAAATGATGATTGATCCCATCACTAGTGGGCCACATACTGCACACACTACGAACTTGGTTCCAGTCATTGCGATAGGCTTGGCAGCAGGGAGCGCTTTGTCTTCTGGCCGATTAGCGGATGTCGCACCCACATTGCTTGAGCTAATGGAGCTTTCACAACCAACCGAGATGACAGGCGTATCTTTGCTCAGATAATCGTTAATTGTTGGATGACCCTATAGAGCATCTTTGATCTAGCCTTTCATATGTTACGGTCTATATCGAAGATGTGGCTATTTTGAAGCTTCTGTAGAACAGACTACTAACAAGGGGCTGGAAAGCTGACGCAAGACAGGCTTTATGTAATGTAAATATAATGACGTAACGCCAGTGGGGTAATTCGAAGATCTACTGTGCAATAAGGATAGTAAAATGAAAAAGTTTTTGATTGCAGCTACGGTGGGCGGACTACTTGGAATAGCGATCGCACCACAATTGGCAGGCCCACTTTTAGCCAGTGAAACAGACCAAGCAAAAACCTATAAACAACTTGAATTATTTGGTGATATTTTCGACCGTATCCGTGCAAAGTATGTCGAAGATGTAGACGACGCAAAACTCATTGAGGCTGCCATAAACGGGATGCTCACCTCACTGGATCCCCACTCAAGCTATTTGTCACCCGATGATGCAGACGATATGCGCATTCAAACAAGAGGCGCTTTTGGTGGCTTGGGTATTGAAGTCACACAGGAAGATGGCTTTGTAAAAGTTATCGCGCCAATAGACGAAACTCCAGCCGCCGAAGCGGGTGTTGAGTCAGGTGACTTTATCACCCATGTGGATGGTGAAGGCCTACTTGGGCTCACTTTAGACGCAGCCGTACAATTGATGCGCGGCCCGGTCGGCTCTAAAATTGTAATCACTATTGTCCGTGAAGATGAACCTGAGCCCTTTGACATAACCATCATTCGCGATACGATTAAATTGACTGCTGTGCGTGATAGATCCATCGGCCAGACCATTGTAATGCGCGTCAGCACCTTCAACGATCAAACCTATCCAAATCTAAAAGACGGCATCGCCAAACAAATTGAAGCGGCCGGCGGCATAGATAATGTAAACGGTTTCGTAGTTGACCTGCGAAACAATCCGGGTGGGCTTTTGAACCAAGCAATTATGGTCTCAGATGCTTTCCTCGAAAAAGGTGAAATAGTGTCGACCCGTGGGCGTGATCCCGCAACAGGGGATCGTTGGAATGCCCGATCTGGAGATTTGGCGCAGGGCAAACCTATTGTTGTACTGATCAATGGCGGCTCTGCCTCCGCCTCAGAAATCGTTGCAGGTGCTTTGCAAGATCACCACCGCGCAATTGTCGTGGGAACCAAGAGCTTTGGAAAAGGATCTGTGCAAACAATCATGCCATTGACCGGCGCCGGCGCAATGCGCCTTACAACGGCCCGCTACTACACACCGTCAGGCCGCTCAATCCAAGCACTCGGCGTCTCTCCCAACATTATCGTTGAGCAACCCCGCCGTGAGCTCAAAGATGACGAACCTGAAGAGGAGCAAAAGAAAATGCGCAGCGAAGCTGATCTGCGTGGCTCACTCGATAACAATAGTATTTCTGAAGCAGAACGCACTCAGATTGAGGCCGAGCGCGCCACCGCAGAGGAAGCCGCAAAATTGCGCAAGGATGACTTTCAATTGGCTTATGCAATTGACTTGCTCAAAGGCCTATCTGCCATCCAACCAGCGAAATAGCTGATGTTGCAGACAGAGATAGAAAATCTGCCATATCGCGCCAATGTGGGCGTTATGGTGCTCAATAAATCTGGTGATGTATTTGTGGCCCAAAGACTCGAACACTACGCCAATGCTTGGCAAATGCCCCAAGGTGGCATTGACCCCGGAGAAGCCCCAGCAGAGGCAGCTTTGCGAGAGCTCGAAGAAGAAACTGGCATTAATAGCAGTAAAGTAGTCATTTTATCTGAAACACAAAACTGGATCTCCTACGAATTACCAGCCAACTTGATCCCCAAGCTATGGAACGGACAATATCGTGGCCAAAAACAAAAATGGTTTTTGATGCGCTTTTTAGGCGAGGATACAGATATCGATATAGAAACCGAAGAGCCAGAGTTTTCGGCCTGGAAATGGATTGCACCAAGCGCGCTGCCTGACGCAATTGTTCCTTTCAAACGCGATGTTTATGTTGCAGTTTTAGAAGCTTTTCAAAGCCATCTATAATCAACGAGATGCTAGCTCATGAATTCACGTCAAGACATCCTCACTCGCATGACTGTTCGCTTAAATATTCCCACAAGACAAGAAATCTTTCGTTAGATGCCTTGGCGGAGCCGTCGGGTGTATCGCGATCTATGGTCAGCCAAATTGAGCGTGTAGAAAGCAGCCCAACCGTCTAAACCCTATGGTATCTTACCCAAGCGCTGAAAGTAGATTCTTCCGAGTTGGTAGAAGAAAAAGTCCAATCACACGGTATTGCGCCCATATCGATGGTCTCAACCCCCACCGTCGGCACTCTTGGTGAAGGTTGCAGAATTCACATCCTTAATTCGCCTGATCAAACAGGGCAGCATGAAGTTTATAAATTGGAATTTTAGCCCAACGGCCTGCTTGACAGCGCACCACATAGGCCTAAAGTTCAAAGAACAATTTATGGTAATTTCAGGCGTGTTAGAGGTCACATCAAGTGACAATACCGCGGTAGTATGCGCAGGTAATACCCCGCGTTATAAAGCCAACTGCCCCCATGCTATTCGCTAGCACGAAGGGTGAGCCACGGCGTTTTTGATCGTAGAAAATTTTTAAGCTTAAACGGTTGGCAAAATTTCTTTGCGGCCCTCAGGGGTCAGGACAGAGCAAGCTCCCGCCTCAAACACTGCCGCAGTGAGCGGTTTTCCATAGCCTGCGCCACTGTCCAGATTGATCCGATTGCCGTAATGGCTGGCCTGATCAACAGGTGAATGGCCGTGGACAATCACTTTGGGATGGGCTGCCAAATGCACGTGAAACTCATTGCGGATCCACAATAAATCTTCTTCGTCCTGCGCCTGCAAAGCAACCCCCGGGCGAATACCCGCATGGCAAAAGAACAGACCTGGGGCGTCATAAGACAGCTGGCACTGGGACAAAAACGCATGGTGTCCCTTTGGCACCGCATGTAAGGCTTCGGCATGAACGTCACTCAAACGCCGGCGCTTGCTGAAATCCAGACCATAGGAGCGTAGGGTATCTTGCCCACCCAATCGGTCATGCAACCAGCTTAGATCAAAAAATAGATAAGGGTCTGCGCGCGATGGCGTTTGCAAAAACCATTCAAACATCCGGTCATGGTTGCCCTTTAAGAATATCCAATTGCGGCCAGTATCACGGCCTTGGGTTAGCAAATCTAAAACCCCACAGCTGTCAGGTCCACGGTCAGTGTAATCCCCAAGAAAGACGATGGATGCCTCAGGGCCACCATCGTCTTCTATCAACTCGAGTACTTTCTGAAGCATGCCCAATTGTCCGTGGATGTCACCAATCGCGTAGATAGGGCTCATGAAACGTCAAACTTCAAGCGGCTTACTTGACTGAACTTGCCAGTCGCAGTCAAATCAGCAAGCACCTTCTCAGAGACTGCTGCATCCACATAAAGCATTGCGATTGCCTCACCACCCTCAGCCGCACGGCCCAACGTAAAATTAGCAATATTCACACCATTTTTTCCCATGATTGAGCCCAGCACGCCGATGATGCCCGGCACGTCATTATTGGTAGTATAGAGCATATGACGGCCAATTTCGGCATCAACATTGATCCCTTTAATCTGAATGAACCGAGGCTTACCATCGCTGAACACTGTGCCCGCAACAGAACGCTCGCGCGATTCTGTGACAACAGTCACTTTGATATAGGCCTCAAACACACCAGATTTATTCTGATTGGTTGTGCTAATTTTGATGCCACGTTCTTGAGCAATCACCGGAGCACTGACCATATTTACATCAGGGTTACCGGCTTTCATGATGCCCGCAACCACGCCACAGTTCAGCGCTTCAAGGTTCATACTGGCGACAGTGCCATCATAAAGGATGTTAATCGCTTTTATCGGCTCAGAAGTCATTTGACCAATGAAGGCGCCCAAATGTCCCGCAAGCGCCAACCACGGGCCCATGACTTTAGCCTCTTCAGCGGTCACAGATGGCATGTTCAAAGCATTCGTGACCGCGCCCGTGAGCAAATAGTCAGACATTTGTTCGGCCACCTGAATCGCCACATTTTCCTGCGCTTCAGTGGTAGCTGCACCCAAATGCGGCGTGCAGACCACATTGGGCAGATTAAACAAGGGGCTATTGATAGCAGGCTCAACAGAGAACACATCAAAAGCAGCGCCTGCCACATTACCGGCCTTCAAGGCCTCTGCCAAAGCGTCTTCATCCACCAAGCCACCACGGGCACAGTTGATGACGCGGACACCAGGTTTCATTTTCGTAATGGCCTCTGCGCTGATGATATTTGTGGTTTGCTCAGTTTTTGGTACATGCAGGGAGATGAAGTCAGACCGAGCCAGCAACACATCCAGCTCAACTTTTTCCACACCCAGTTTTTCGGCACGCTCTTCGGACAGGAAGGGATCATAGGCCACAACCTTCATCTTCAAACCAACGGCGCGTTCGCACACGATGCCACCAATATTGCCTGCACCGATCACGCCAAGGGTTTTGCTGGTCAGCTCCACACCCATAAACTTGGACTTCTCCCATTTGCCCGCATGGGTTGAGGCACTGGCTTCAGGGATTTGACGGGCCACCGCAAACATCATTGCGATAGCATGCTCAGCGGTTGTTATCATATTGCCAAAGGGTGTGTTCATCACGATCACACCCTTTTTCGACGCGGCCACACGGTCAATATTATCAACGCCAATACCGGCGCGACCAATCACTTTGAGATTTGTGGCCGCATTGATGATTTTTTCAGTGGCTTTCGTGACTGACCGGATGGCCAGACCATCATATTGACTAATGACGGAGAGCAATTTTTCTTTGTCTTTACCAAGGCTGGGATCAAAATCAACTTCGATGCCGCGGTCACAAAAAATCTGGACAGCAGTTTCAGAGAGTTTGTCGGATACGAGTACTTTCGGGGCCATGTCGGCGCTCCTTATAAAATGGGGTGGGAGAGATTCGGGGCACTGGGCCCCACTTGAAATTATTGGGCGTTCAGCTCGGTTTGATAGGCCCACTCCAGCCAAGGCAGCATGGCCTCAACATCAGTGGTTTCAACAGTAGCACCGCACCAAATCCGTAGTCCTGCGGGCGCGTCACGATAGGCACCTATATCAAGGGCAACCCCTTCGGCGTCCATTCGTTTGGCCACGGCTTTTGCAAATGCCACTGGATCTTTGATCTGTAGATCAGTGAACTTCAAACAGACCGAGGTGACAGAACGGGTTGCCGGATCTACCGCCAAATTATCAATCCACTCTCGAGTGACGCAGAAATCCCAAACCGCTTGGGCATTGGCTAGCGCACGACCCATCAAGCCTTTGAGGCCACCTGTCGAATCGGCCCAATCAAGGGCAAAGAGGTAATCTTCAACACAAAGCATCGACGGTGTATTGATAGTCTCACCGGTGAAAATACCATCGATCAATTTTCCACCTTTGGTCAGTCGAAAAATCTTTGGCATTGGCCAAGCTGGGGTATAGCTTTCCAACCGAGCCACCGCACGAGGTGAGAGTATCAAAACGCCATGCGCTGCTTCGCCGCCAAGCACTTTTTGCCAGCTGAAGGTGGTCACATCAAGCTTATCCCAAGGTAGATCCACCGCAAAAGCGGCGGATGTCGCGTCACAAAGGGTCAGCCCAGCGCGATCCGCCGGGATCACATCACCCGAGGCCAAACAAACGCCCGAAGTTGTACCGTTCCAAGTGAAACAGACATCATTGTCATAGTTCAGCGAAGCCATATCGAAGATCTCGCCGTAGGGTGCTATATGCTCAGAGGCTTCAATTTTGAGCTGTTTGACCACATCACTGACCCAACCCGCGCCGAAGCTTTCCCACGCAACCATCTGGGCCGGACGCTCGCCAAGCATGGACCACATAGCCATCTCGAAAGCGCCTGTATCAGAGGCCGGCACTATGCCAATTTTATAGTCTAGAGGAATATTCAACACACGACGCGTTTGCGAAATGGCATCTGCCAATTTCGCCTTACCACCAGCAGCGCGATGCGAACGGCCAAGCCAAGCACCTGCCAAAGAGGAATCTGTCCATGTGGGGGGCTTGGCACAGGGGCCAGAAGAAAATCGCGGATTTTCCGGCCGCGAAGCCGGTCGTACAATAGCCATTGATGCTATCCTCTCAGATATGCGCCCTTCGTTGGGGAAGGGTGTCCCATTCGCAGAGCTATCGACAGACCCGGGGGACCACAAGAGCAGAAATGCAGGAGACAACGTCCAATTGCAGCCGCGCCGTGCCTGTCCTTGAGCGGATCGGAAACATCAGCGCCGGATCGGTACCATGATCCGCTGTGACCGGTTGATGATGAAATCAGGGGTAAGCCGCACGCAGTTGCTCAACTTTGGCCTCAGTAACATCCCCTTCGACCAAGGCATGGATAGTGCCATCAGGATCTACTAATGCCACGTAAATTTCTCCACGCCCCGAAATGCCCAAACGCATACCGTTATCCACAAAAGACCGAAACAATACCGCGCCGCGCCCCACCACCGGTAACTCGACCCAAGCCTGGCCACCGGTTTCGCGCAAATCAAGCTGCTCCACCCAAGCGTTGACGTTTGGCTGTTGCTCACGCTTATAGGCGATGAAGACAATGGTCGGCTTTCCCGGAAGATCTGCCGGTAAGTTCAGGCTGCGCCCATTAAGATCATCCGCTGTGAGGGGCGGAAAAACAACATCTGCCTGCGCCATAGGGGACAGCAGAATGATCATCAATGTAGCAAAAATTCGAACCGTGGGTCACCTCGATATATGCGCATAGGTACAGATTGTTCACGCGCATCACCACATTGGATCACTTGCAACTTGCCAAAGGGTTTGGCACATCTGCCCCAAATCTCGAAAAGGCACCCAAATGTATATCACCACCCTGCTCTGCAAACCCGGTCAGCACGCGCTTACACCTGCACTCACGCAATCACTCCTTGGCGCTTGGGGTGGGCGCAGTTTGACGTGGTTGGCGGCAATGGAAGCGGTCGAGTTTGAAATTCTCACCCTACCCAAAAACCTTTGGGAGGTCTGGGGGGACATGCAAGCCTTAGGCATCGACCTGATCCTGCAGGCGGGCGAAGGGCGCCGCAAGAAAATGCTGCTGGCCGATATGGACAGTACCATGATTGAGCAAGAATGCATCGATGAGCTGGCAGCCGAAGCGGGCGTCGGGCCAAAGGTCGCGGATATCACCGCTCGGGCCATGAATGGCGAGTTGAATTTCGAGCAAGCCCTGCGTGAACGTGTGGAGCTGCTAAAAGGTTTACCTATAGGGACCATTCAACAGGTCTATCAAAATAGGATCACCTTTATGCCCGGCGGAGAAGTTCTTATGGCCACAATGCGCGCCCACAAGGCATATGCAGCTTTGGTCAGCGGCGGCTTCACCAACTTCACCCACCCCGTTGCGGAACGACTTGGGTTTGACGAGCATCGCGCCAACAGCCTCTTGCAGGCCGATGGGGTGCTAACTGGAGAGGTTGGCCTTCCCATTTTGGGACGTGAGGCAAAAGTCACAGCGTTGCAGGACATATCGGCGGACCAAGGTCTCAGCGTCAGGGACGTTTTAGCGGTGGGCGATGGCGCCAATGATCTCGGCATGTTGCAATTGGCCGGGACCGGCGTGGCGCTCCATGCAAAACCAATTGTGCAGGAGCAAGTCTCTGTGCGGGTCAACCACGGGGATCTAACCGCGCTTTTATACCTGCAGGGCTATGCGCAATCAGAGTTTGTGACACCGCCGAACGTCAGCATTGCTCCTTAATTCAAAGCGACAGAAATACGTCCAGTTTCCAATCCATCCCAATTATGAATTGGGCCCAAGCGCTTCAAAGCCGCCGGATGTGCGGCATCCAACACACCAAGTCGGATCAACAGCGCCGTGACCACCGCTTCACTGGCGCGCGTGCCACCATCTTCAATTTTAACCGATATTCCCAGCTTAAGCTCCGCGATAACCGCAATGAACACCGCCTCCGCACCAGTTTTCAGCACCACCCCAGGGGCTGCACGCATCAATTCGGTGCAAGCGCGAGTTTCCCCAGCCACCAATTCTGGATGTGCCATCATCGCATCGCGCAACAACGCTGCAGCCACACTAATTGTGTCAGATCCATCCCCAGAGCACCGCGCCATAGCGCGCGCCAACCCAGTCATGGTGCAGGCCCAATTGGGTGCAGAACAACCATCAATGCCGAAGCCTGGACTGGTTTCACCTGTAATTTCTTCAAACGCGTCACGCACAGCTACTTGTACAGGATGATCGACCAAGTGATAATCCGGACCCGCACCAAGGTGCTTGCTTAAAGTCAAAAACCCACAATGTTTGCCAGAACAATTGTTGTGGTACCTGCAGGGTGACTTATCGCTTTTGACCAAATCATTACTTGCTGAAATGTCTCGTGGCCACTGTGTTCCACAGCGGAAATCATCATCATTTTTGCCAAGATCTCGCAACCATGTTCGCACCACGCCTGAATGAATTTCAGCCCCCTGGTGGGATGCGCAGCACAGAGCCAATTGCCGCGATGTCAGACCAAATGCATTCGCAGCTCCAGAAGTCACAAGAGGTAAGGCTTGCAAGATTTTGCACGACGAGCGTGGCAAAATCACATGCTCAGCATTGCCCCAAGCCTCAACAATTTCTCCATCTAAATTGCATATCACCGCATGGCCACGATGCTGGCTTTCCAAAAAATCACCCCGCCAAACATGAACAAATGGAATTGAATGCAACATATTTGACTCCTCAAGGCATTTTTTTGCCACCAATAGCTTAAGGGGGGTTTCCCCACAGGGCGTGGGTGCGTTAGGTTCACCGATAACAACGATCGGATGATACTGCCAGTAAAAATTCTGCGATATAATCCATGCAATGCGAACTAAACTATAAAGGCAGACCTAATGTTCAAGAAACTTATTTCTTCCGCGGCTTGCATTCTGGGACTTCTGTGTTCCAGCGCCTCGGCCCAAGAGACATCTAACCGCGTCTCGACCCAAACTGATTGGTCTGTTTTTGTTGAAAGCGATCCGACGGAGTGTTGGGCAGTAACGGCGCCAAAAGAGACTGTGAATAAACGCGATGGCAGTGTTGTGGCGGTCCGACGCAGCAAGATCTTGCTGTTTGTATTTCATCGCCCAAGTGACAATGTAAAAGGCCAAGTGGCGTTCACCGGTGGCTATCCATTTGCAAAAGGACGCAGCATTGCCCTAGACCTTGACGGTGTAACCTATGATTTAGCTGCCGATGGTGAATGGGCATGGCCACCCAGCGCTGCCGACGATGCAAAAATTATTGCCGCCATGAAACGTGGCGCGAAGGCTGTGGTTACTGCACAATCAGAACGTGGGACAGTGACCAAGGACACCTTCAGTTTGAACGGCTTCACAGCCGCAGTAAAAGATGCTGAAAAACGTTGCGCAGGCTAAAAATGCTTGAACGATTGGCAAATGAACTTGGCGCTGCTAAAGCAGGCCTTAGTTCATTTGGATCGCCACCATGACTGAAGCATCAGCCCCTATCACACAAGACCTCATTACGATTCCGCGCAAGATGCTGGACGGCCCCACGAATTTAGTAGGTTTAACACGTGATGCCCTGCGCAATGCGTTAATGTCTGCTGGCACATCTGAGAAACAATCCAAGATGCGGACCGATCAGCTTTGGCAATGGATCTACCAAAAGGGGGTTCGTGAATTTGATCAGATGACTAATCTGTCAAAAGAGTACCGCACGCTGCTAACAGAAAATTTCGTTGTGGCCATTCCTGAAGTTGTATCAAAACAGGTATCAATAGACGGCACTCGAAAATATCTAGTGCGAATTGCTGGTGGGCATGAAGTTGAAACCGTCTATATCCCCGAGAAAGACCGCGGCACCCTATGCATTAGCAGCCAAGTAGGCTGCACTCTAACCTGCTCATTCTGCCACACCGGCACACAAAAGTTAGTCCGCAATCTCACCGCCGGCGAAATAATTGGTCAAGTGATGCTGGCCCGCGACGACCTCGGAGAATGGCCAGAATCCGGTCGCAACCCAGTGAACACCGCAAGGCTACTGTCCAATATAGTGCTTATGGGCATGGGAGAGCCACTCTATAACTTTGAGAACGTCCGCGATGCAATGAAAATTGCAATGGATCCAGAAGGTATACAATTGTCGCGGCGCCGAATTACCCTGTCGACTTCTGGCGTTGTTCCCGAGATAGCTAGAACCGCCACCGAGATTGGGTGTTTGCTGGCCATCTCATTTCATGGCACCACAGATGAGGTGCGCGATAAGCTGGTACCAATCAACAAACGCTGGAATTTGGAAGCTTTGCTAGAAGCACTGCGCGATTATCCTAAGGTGAGCAACTCCGAACGGATCACATTTGAATATGTGATGCTCAAAGGTGTAAATGACACCGATGAGGACGCGCATCGCTTAGTGCAGCTGATCAAAGGCATTCCGGCCAAGGTTAATTTAATCCCGTTTAACCCTTGGCCAGGCGCACCCTATGAGCGGTCTTCCAACAACCGCATCAATGCATTTTCAGAAATTATTTACCAAGCCGGTTACGCGAGCCCCGTACGCAAACCCCGCGGCGAGGATATTTTTGCTGCCTGTGGACAACTCAAATCTACCACAGAACGCGCCCGAAAGAGCCGCAAGGAAATTGCTGCCGAAGCCGGTATTGGCTGAGGCACGCCACGCTTGACTTGTTTCATCAATCCGTACGGCTTACCAATCAAGACTACAAACGCGCTTGGGAGGCAAAAGATGGTAAACTCAGAGCAAATCGGTGCTGCATGGGACAAAATTCGCCGGCACGTGGTCCGCACCCCTGTCATGCAAACTGATGTGTTTGGACTGTCACTTGCCATAAAACTTGAACATATGCAGCACACTGGCAGTTTCAAAGCCCGCGGGGCTATGAATTCGCTCCTATCGATGACTGTGCCCAATGCTGGGTTAGTAGCTGCAAGTGGCGGCAATCATGGCGCAGCTGTTGCCTGGGCTGCAGCGCGTTTGGGACATAAAGCGCGGATATATGTGCCGGAAATTGCTGGGCAAGCCAAAATAAATTTAATCAAAAATCTCGGCGCAAATCTTGTGGTGGTCCCCGGTGCATATTCCAATGCGCTTGAGCAGGCCTTAGAATATGAAGCCGACACCGGCGCGGCACAAATTCACGCTTTTGATGCCCCAGGAACTGTAGCAGGACAAGGTACAGTAATGGCTGAATGGGAAGACCAAGGCTTAGAGGCTGACACCGTATTGATTGCTGTGGGGGGTGGCGGCCTGATCGGTGGTGCCATGGCTTGGCTTCAAGGGCGATGCAAGGTGGTGGGCGTTGAGCCCTTCAATGCCCCAACCCTAACCAAGGCGCTGCAAAATGGTCCGCAAACTACGGTTGAAGTGTCAGGCATAGCCGCCAACGCTTTGGGGGCTAAACAGGTGGGAACCATATGCTATGATTTAGCGCAAGCGACCGGCACAAAAACAGTAAACGTCGAAGATGATGCCATTGGAAAAACTCAACTTTTGCTTTGGGAGAAACTACGCCAACTAGTCGAACCGGCGGGTGCAGCCGCTTTGGCAGCTCTACTTTCTGGCGCGTATGTCCCACAAAAAGGTGAACGCGTGGCTGTCTTGCTATGTGGTGCGAACCCCGCCACATCTCCATTATAAGGCCAAGTCCACGCATTGAAGAATAGACCCGCCACAAACTTAAATGGCGATAGGCTAGACCTGAAGCGCGACTTTCAGTATGACGCATTAAATTTAACTAATTGGAGCCATTCATGTCGAACGTACTGCTAGAAAAAGCCATTGAGGCTGCGTGGGATGCACGCGACGACATCTCTCCCGCAACCAAGGGCGAAACGCGTGAGGCAATTGAAGCAACGTTGAAGGCACTCGACAGCGGTTCATTACGTGTCGCTGAAAGGCATGAAAGTGGTGATTGGCGTGTAAATCAATGGGCTAAAAAAGCAGTTCTGCTCGGCTTCCGGCTCAAGGATATGGAGCTACAAGGTGGCAGCGCCCAAGGCGGTAGCTGGTGGGATAAGGTCGACAGCAAGTGGAAAGGTTGGGGCGCAGACGAATGGGGGGCTGCGGGGTTTCGGGCCGTTCCAAATTGCGT